>Ga0164313_10006352_pt1 | contig 10426 bp, 12 predicted proteins | sample GuaBasSedimGuay4_FD_113735 | JGI IMG/M metagenome (GOLD analysis project Ga0164313, IMG submission 113735) | Subseafloor sediment microbial communities from Guaymas Basin, Gulf of California, Mexico - Guay4, Core 4569-4, 0-3 cm | ecosystem: Environmental > Aquatic > Marine > Hydrothermal vents...
GATAAGCGGTAGGAATATACCGGTCCTTCGGCCTGTTTGGGAACAAAGTAATACATCATGCCAAGGAAACCGGCAGTCAGGAAAAAGCCTACCGCATTGTGACCATACCACCACTGCACCATCGCATCGACCGCACCCGAATAAATCGGATAGGACTTGTCGATGGTGATCGGAATTGACAGGTTGTTGACAATATGCAGCACCGCAATGGTCAATATGAATGCGCCATAAAACCAGTTGGCAACATAGATATGGCTAACCCTGCGTTTTGCAATTGTGCCAAAAAACAGCACCGCGTATGCCACCCAGACGAGCGTGATCAGGATGTCTATCGGCCATTCAAGCTCGGCGTATTCCTTACCCTGGGTCCAGCCCAGTGGTAGCGTAACGGCTGCTGCAACGATTACCACTTGCCAGCCCCAGAACACAAAGCTTGCAAGCTTGTCAGATATCAGCCGCACATGGCAGGTTCGCTGCACAACGTACAGTGATGTACCGATCAGGCCACTACCGCCAAACGCAAAAATCACTGCATTGGTATGTAATGGGCGTAAACGACCATAGGTCAACCAGGGTATGTCGAGATTCAGGACGGGTAGCCATAACTGCGAAGCAATTATGACGCCTACCAGCATTCCAACAATGCCCCAGACGACGGTCATTATGACGAATTGTTGAACAACTTTATCGTTGTAAGTCATGATTGAACTCTTCCCTCACTTTTTAATAACAAAGCAGCACCTTGACGGAGCCACACTTTCAAACGCCGAAAATCATCCGCGTGTTGTTGCCCGGATAATATAATCAGGCTCCGGGTTTTATCGCCAGTGGCTACTTTCAACACTGCCACATGTTGCGTGTACCACTGCTGCCCATCCAGATAGCCTGTAACAGTACCGCCACTCTTTGTGAGCAACTTGATTTGCCCATCTGCGAACATAATCCGCATCAATCTTACATGATATACATTAGGCAACCATAATGTACGTACAGCAAACCCCATCCCGGCAATCAGAAATACTAACAATGTTAATGCCAGTGGCTGTGGGCTGAGTGCTGCTGCCAGCAGAACAAGCAAAAGCAAAATACGGTTGAGGATTGCAAAATCCTTCCCGTGTGCAATTTGCAATGTCAGTGATCGCTTGTCAGCCATGGGTTAGTGTATCGACTAAACTCAGTATATCCGGGTCTGTTGGCAAATCCCTGCCTGAAATCCAATCAAATAAAACACTATCTTCCTGTGCGAGCAAAGCCTCTAGTTGCGGCCACTCTCCTGCTGCCAGGGCATCAGCCTGTTGTGCAAAAAAGGCCTCAAACAGCACATCCAGTTCTTTTAGTCCGCGCCGGCTTCTCCAGCGCAGTTTTTTTACTCTGTCTCTACCAACAAGCATTGCACCTTACGCGCCGTTCCGTTCCAATAGCATTTTCTTGGTCTCGGCAATCGCTCTGGCCGGGTTAAGCCCCTTGGGACAGGTCGAAGTACAGTTCATGATGGTGTGGCAGCGATACAGCCGGAATGGATCATCCAGCGCATCAAGACGTTCACCGGTATCTTCGTCACGGCTGTCAACCAACCAGCGATAAGCCTGCAGCAAGATAGCCGGCCCGAGGTAGCGGTCACCATTCCACCAGTAGCTTGGACATGATGTTGAACAACAGGCACATAATATACATTCATACAGTCCATCAAGCTTTTCGCGGTCTTGCGGCGATTGTAATCTTTCCTGATCCGGCAAGGCGACGCTTTGTGTGCGGATCCACGGTTTGATGCTGGCATATTGTGCATAGAAACGCGTCATGTCCGGCACCAGGTCTTTGATGACCTCCAGATGTGGCAATGGGTTGATTTTCACATCACCCTTGATCTCCCGAATGGGCTTGGTGCATGCCAGCGTATTGGTGCCGTCGATGTTCATTGCGCATGAACCACAGATACCTTCGCGGCAGGAACGACGCAATGTCAGTGATGGATCAATCTCGTTTTTAATCTTTAGAATGGCGTCCAGCACCATCGGGCCACAGTCGTCCAGATCAATTTCAAAACTATCGATTCTCGGGTTCTCACCGGTGTCGGGATCCCAGCGATAGACGTGAAAGGTTTTGGTATTGTTTGAACCATCTTTGGCAGAATGTTTGCGTCCTTTAACCGGACGGGATTCAGGAGCTAATCTTAATTCGAGCATGGGATTTTCCTTTTATCCTGTCAGTAAACACGTGGCTTGGGTGGCACGACATCGACATCGTCGGTCAGTGTGTACAGATGCACGGGCCGGTAGTCAATTTCGACCTTACCTGATTCATCCAAAGCGGCGATGGTATGTTTCATCCAGTTTTCATCATCCCGGTCGGGGTAGTCCTCATGGGCATGCGCGCCGCGACTTTCCTTGCGGTTCCCGGCGCCATACATGGCGACCATTGCACAGCCCAGCAGGTTACGTAATTCCAGTGTTTCGACCAGATCGGAATTCCAGATCATTGAACGGTCGCTGACTTTGACATCCTTAAGCTTGGCATAGACGTCTGAGATTAACTTGCAACCTTCATCCAGCACTTCACTGGTGCGGAAAACAGCTGCATTATTTTGCATCACCTGCTGCATCTCATCACGGATACTCGCCGCACTATTATTGCCATCTGCATGACGCACACTGTCAAAATCAGCTACCAGTGCATCGACATACTTGCTGTCCAGATGGTCATGACGTTGGTCAGGCTGGATCACTTCGGCACAGCGGTGTGCTACGGCACGACCGAAAACAATGAGATCCAGTAACGAGTTTGAACCTAAACGGTTGGCGCCATGAACAGAAACGCAGGCCGCCTCACCGATGGCAAACAGCCCGGGAACGACAGTATCCGGATTGCCATCTTTTAGCTGTACCACCTCACCGTGGTAGTTGGTGGGGACTCCGCCCATATTGTAGTGTGCGGTCGGAATCACAGGGATCGGTTCTTTGGTTACATCTACACCGGCAAAGATATCAGCACTTTCAGCAATGCCCGGCAGACGTTTATTGATCACATCCGGACCCAGATGTTGCAGATTCAGATAGATGTGATCCTTCTTTGGACCGACGCCCCGCCCTTCCCTGATTTCAATGGTCATCGAACGGCTGACCACATCACGAGAGGCCAGGTCTTTGGCATTGGGCGCATAGCGCTCCATAAAACGCTCACCTTCAGAATTGGTCAAGTAACCACCCTCACCGCGAACACCCTCGGTAATGAGTACGCCTGCGCCATAAACACCGGTTGGGTGAAACTGGATGAATTCCATGTCCTGCAGCGACAAACCGGCCCGCAGCACCATGCCATTTCCGTCACCGGTGCAAGTGTGGGCTGAGGTACATGAAAAATATGTGCGGCCATAGCCACCCGTTGCGAGGATCACCGCATGTGCGCGGAACAGATGCAAAGTGCCTTCTGCAAGATCCCAGGCCAATACGCCACGACAGACTCCGTCGTCATCCATGATCAGGTCGAGCGCGAAGTATTCAATAAAGAAGGTTGCATCATGTTTCAGTGATTGCTGATACAAGGTGTGCAGGATCGCATGACCGGTTCGGTCGGCAGCGGCACAGGTTCTTTGTGCTGTGCCTTCGCCGTAATGTGTGGTCATGCCACCGAAAGGACGCTGATAAATTTTACCGTCTTCGGTGCGTGAAAAGGGTACACCGTAATGTTCCAGCTCAATCACCGCCGGTACGGCTTCGCGGCACATATATTCGATCGCATCCTGATCGCCAAGCCAGTCCGAGCCCTTGATGGTGTCGTACATATGCCAACGCCAGTCGTCCTCACCCATGTTGCCCAGTGCCGCCGACATACCACCCTGGGCAGCCACTGTATGGCTGCGGGTCGGGAACACCTTCGAGATACAGGCAGTTTTCAGACCGGTGGCGGCCAACCCCATCGTAGCGCGTAAACCGGCACCGCCGGCACCCACCACAATAACGTCATATTTATGTTCAATTATAGAGTAATCATTGCTCATGGTTCAGGCTCCCAATACTAGTTTCAGAGCGGCTATGGCACTGATCAGAAATGCAACAAGACAGGCGAAGCGCACGAATAACAACATTGCAAATTCCAATGCAGGAATATGCACATAATCTTCAATTACTACCTGCAGACCCAACTGGGTGTGGTAGAAGATGGTGCCGGCAAGGAGTATCGCCATGCCCGCATTGACGGGTGATGACATGGCCGACCTGGCCGTAGCGTAATCTGCGCCGGCGAGCGAGACACCCAACAGCAATACCCAGGCACTCAACAGTAAAAGTATCAGCGCCGAGTAGCGTTGCGAACGCCAGTGATGGGAGCCGCCGCCCGAACTGCCCTTGCCACGCACCTGGGCCAGTGGATTTTGCATATTCATAAACCTGCCCCTAAAACAATCACTGAAAGCACCAGCGAACCAACAATGGCGATCCACCCGGAAAGATTCACCTGGTGCATTTCCATCATCCAGCCTGCTTCCCTTATCAGGTGTCCGATACCGCCAAACAGGTGAAACCTTAAACTGAATACACTGTCGGCGATCACGTGCTTGCCGTACAGTTTGCCCAGTTACTCGCTTAAGGTCAGAAATGCCTCGGGACCTGTGGCTAGTGCAATCAGCCAGCAGAGCAGTAATGGCGCACTGACGACAGCCATAAATACACCGGTGATACGGTTCAGAATGGAAAGTACTGAGGTAATCTGGAACTTGTAATAAGGTCCCAGCATGTATGGCGACATCGGACGTTTAGTATTGCTCATCTTTGGCGGCCTTGCTTCCCTTGGTAGTTTGAATTAAAAGTCGGTACAGCGACCGGCTTGTTCCCAATCTCCATAACGGGTGGGCTCAGGACCTTTCGGCCCGCCTACCTCGACAGGTTGGGGTTTTTTGTGATTTGTTTCTATCTGGTCTTCAGAGTTTTTTTGGGAGCGCCCGGTGTATACAGGTGGCTTTATTGACTGTTGGTTTTTCATTAAAAGCTGACCTCTTCCCGACACACATCTCCAACCATCAATTGTAACGCCTAAGGCACAATTGCGCGAGTCCACTTTTACGCTTTTATATAGGTTAACTGTATCGAATTCAGGTTAGAATACGAGTGGTTATCATTAACGACTTAAACAGGACACCGAAGCAGATGGTCGTACTCCCTTACCTGTCAGCAATTCACTTCAGCGGTACTGATGCCGGTGACTTTTTGCATAATCAACTAAGCGCCGATGTAATGGGCTTGAAGCCCGGTGAGTCTACACTGGCCTGCTATTGTGAACCCAAAGGCCGGGTCCTGGCCCTGATGCTGGTCGGACGTGCGGGCGATGAGTATTACGTCATTATGTCCAGTTCACTGGCCGAATCAGTGCTTAAGCGTTTGCGTATTTATGTTATGCGCGCGAAGGTCGATATCGAGGCACTGGGTGAATGTGCAATCATCGGTCTGGGTTCAGATGAGGATGCCTCTGAACTTCCTGGTCATATAAGCAAGATTGCAGTTCCAGGCAGCCCTGCTTCACTCATGATTACAAGCGACAACTCACAAGAAGCTGACCCCGCCCTGCAGGACGCGTGGAAGCTTGCGGAGTTGAAGCAGGGAATCAGCTGGCTTTGCAGTGAAACCGGTGGGCAGTTCCTGCCGCAAATGCTCGGCTTTGACAGCCTGGGGGCTGTAAACTTTAAAAAGGGCTGTTACCCCGGTCAGGAAATCGTTGCGCGCGCTCACTATTTGGGCAAGCTCAAACGTCACCCCCGCCTGCTCTGCACGACTGCCATGATTTGCCCTGAACCATTGGACAAGATCGACATACTGGCCGGGGAGGATAAATTCGAAGGTGTGATCACTGATTGTAGTCATCACGAAGATGGCGGTAGCTGCCTTTTTATGGTTACCCGTATGGATCCTGAACTGACCCCCGCGCAAATCGAATACCAGGGACAGATTGCCGTGCTGGTTTAAACCGGGCCGTATACCGGCAAACAGGAACCGTTTGCCCTTTGTCAAAGCCAACTTTGACTCTGATCCCCTAATTCCTAAATCAGTTCCAGCCATTTATCGGCGAGTTCATATTTACGTGATTTGTTAGCATCTCCGTGCTGGTTTATAAATTCACCATCAACCCATTTTTTGCACAAGTTGAGCGCGGTTCGAGTATGGATATTCAGTAATTCAGCAATCTCGCGGGTGGTGACATATTTGCTTTTAGTAAACAGGCTGAGCACCTGTTTTTGTCTTTGGTCAAGTTCACGTAAAAGCAGGCTGTGATCAGTTTTCTCACCTTTGGCCGCCTCACTCGCTTTCAAACGTACGTTTGCAAATGCTTCGGCCATACCTTCACAGAAATAGACAACCCAGCTAGTGATATCTGACTGCTCACGACCAAAATAGTAATTGTGGGATTCGCCAATGGTCAGGGCGTTATAATAGGCTTGCAAATTCGTTGCATAATATTCTTCAAGCGAGTAAACGCCTTTTAGCCCATAACCGGATTTATGTAACACCAAATTCGTGAGTAATCGGGCCGTTCTTCCATTGCCATCATAGTATGGGTGGATTGTGGCAAATTGATAATGGGCAATAGCGGCGATCATAGGAACTGGCAGCTCTGCTTTTCTGATCTCCACGTTTATCCAAGCAACTAAATCAAGCATGAGCGCAGATACATCTTTAGCTTCTGGCGGCATATAAACGATAGAACCACTGGCACTGTCTTTGATCACATTTTGTCCATCACGATAGGATGAGGAGCGCTTTTTACCCTCCATCACCAATCCATGCAGAGTTTGAACATCGCACTCATCAATCTGAACTGTTTTGGCTTTTATGAGGACGTCAAGAAAGTCCAGAGCCTGGTAATAATTTTTAACCTCTCTTTCATCGCGCTCTCGATTGGGGAATGTTCCACCATGAAGCACATCTTCCACCTGTTCTTGTGTTAAACGATTACCCTCGATCTGCGTGGAATAGTGCGTAGATATAAGGCGCGCTGACTCGCGTAAAGATGCCAATATGGGCACCGTTATCGGCAAGCTGGAAACAGCCTGACGGGACGCCTCAATATCCATCAAAAGTTTTGTGAGCGTTGCTGTTATATGAAAATTCGGCGTAAACACGATTCAATGTACCTTATATTTGAGGCCACAATCATTCTAGCAAAATACGGACAAACTTCCGATATTATTCCAATAAACTTCGTGCCAATTATCGCATCACATTTGCATCACGTTTTGGAATCCCGGAGTCTATGTCCAGACGAAGGCTGGGTGCGCTTACTGAGCGTGTATCACACCAGCTGAATGAGCAGTACTAAACAGGGAAACTGCCTTGAATATAAATAAACAGGCATTTACATTGACTATCTAATGTATTTTTGAAGAAACGTTTCCGCGGAAACGTCCGCTCGAGCTGGACAATACAAGCTTAGTCGCAGAGAAATGTTTGAAATCGACCTGAGTTGACCGCGATTAAGCAGGAATTGAAACCAGAGTTTCTGCAGTTAGGGTTGCCTGGTCAGTATCGCGGTCAAGCCTGTGCAACAATGTAACAAACCCAGCCAGGGTCAGCATCGCCCGCTTCCGAAGGGCTATAAATACCATTACCCTCATTCTTGTCTTCATCGGTTCCTTCCCAGTAAATATCAACTTTAGAGAAACCGGCCTCATAAAGAATTTCCCGGATTTCGGGCAATGTCCATAAACGCCAGCGATAACTAAAGGCCTTGTCCACTCTGGACTCGTCGGGAAACTCGAAATGAATGTTGCAGGTCATACAGGAATCAATCGGGTTGAATTCTGCCTGATCCCAGATATAGGTGAATTCGTTACCGGCGTCATCCGTGCATTCACGCGGTTCGGTCAATACCATGGGTGCTTCATATCCCCCATAGGCATCCAGGAACAGGATGCCGTCTGAGACCAGACCATCCAGTGCGTTGGCAAAGTATTCAACCAGTTTGTGCCGCTCCAGAAACAGGTAATAACTGAAATTCATGGCAAGGATAATATCGGCCAGTCCCGGGCGTGCCTCGAGCACATCCTCAAGCATCAACTCGATACGTTCCGATTGATCACTTGTGAGTTGAGTCAGGTTGTTCAGCCTGCCCCACTCAAGTACTTCTGCATCCAGATCAACGCCAACGGCCTGGTGGTCTTGCTGTCGCCGGACCCATTCACAGGATGTATTGGCTGTGCCGCAAAAGTCTTCACGCAAGACCAGCGCCGGGCGTTGGCGTAACTCCGACCAGGTGCTTTCAATGAAATCAATTTCAGACTCAACATCCTGCACCGAATGCTGATACAGAAGATGCCGGTCCGCTAATTCCGCCTGGCTGGGGTGTTTTGTTTTCTTCACTTAATCTGCTTTACCGATAGGTGGGTATTTTTCTTCGACGTAGTTGTCGATCAGTTGCAAAAAGTCGGCGGTCAAATGATCACCCCTGAGTGTTGCGGCCTTTTCACCATCGATAAATACCGGCGCCACTGGTGATTCACCGGTGCCGGGGAGGCTGATACCAATATCTGCCTGGCGGCTTTCGCCAGGGCCATTGACGATACAGCCCATGACCGCGAGACTCAGATTCTCTACTCCGGCATAACGAAGCTTCCACTCCGGCATTTGACTACGGACATGATTGGTAACATCCAGAGCCAATGACTGAAAATAAGTCGATGTTGTTCTGCCACAGCCCGGACAAGCCGTCACCATCGGTGTAAAGGCCCGCAGGCCCATCGTTTGCAATAACTCCTGCGCAACAACCACCTCATCCGTACGTGCCTGGCCCGGTTCCGGTGTCAGGGAAATACGAATGGTGTCACCAATGCCCTGCTGTAACAGTACTGACAGGGCTGCGGTGGAGGCCACAATGCCTTTGCTGCCCATGCCCGCTTCGGTTAAGCCCAGGTGCAATGGATAGTCACATCGTAGTGCCAGGTCCTGGTAAACACGGATCAGGTCCTGTACCACGCTGACCTTGCAGGAGAGGATGATCTTGTCATGTGCCAGGCCCAGTGCTTCGGCCTGTTCGGCACTCTCCAGTGCTGAGCGGATCAAGGCTTCACGCATCACGGCATCAGCGGGCTGAGGCGTGCTATGTTTGGCGTTGGCATCCATCAGGCGCGCCAGTAATTTCTGGTCGAGACTGCCCCAGTTGACACCGATGCGAACCGGTTTGTCGTACTCGATTGCCAGTTCAGCAATGGTGGAGAACTGCTCATCACGTTTCTTGCCAAAGCCGACATTACCCGGGTTGATCCGGTATTTGGCCAACAGGCGTGCACATTCGGGGTACTTCTGTAAAAGACGATGACCATTGTAATGAAAGTCGCCAATCACCGGCACGTCACAGGACATCATTTCAAGGCGTTCCATGATGCCTGCCACCGAGGCTGCGGCATTTTCGGTGTTAACCGTGATACGAACGAGCTCGGAGCCTGCCCGTGCCAATTGGGCAATCTGTGTTGCTGTAGATTTTATGTCTTCGGTATCGGTGTTGGTCATAGACTGCACCACCACAGGGTGCCCGGAACCCACCAGGATACCGGCAATATTGACCGTCGATGTCTGGCGTTGCGGAGCGCAGGCAGTATTCATATTCATGCTGGCTTCAGTCCGCAGACTTGTTTTCCTGCTCAGCATTACCCTGACGACTCATTATCGGCCATGCAGCATGCAGATAAACCCACATGGACCACAGGGTCAGAGCGGCCGCGAGGTAAAGCAATACTTCCCCGACATGAACGACAGGCAAGCCAATGAAATCTGACTCATATAACAGGCAACTGATGGCAGTCATCTGGAAGATGGTTTTCAGCTTGCCCATTAAGCCCACTTTTACAGTGCCTCGCTCACCCATCTCAGCCATCCATTCCCGCAAACCGGAAATAGCAATCTCGCGACCGATGATGATCGCAGCTGCCAAGGTAAAGAAAATAACCGGAAGCATGAGTGTTGGCGGGGATTGCACCAGCAATACCAGGGCGGTGGCAACCATTAGCTTGTCAGCAACAGGGTCGAGAAAAGCACCGAAGCTGGACATCTGCCCCATGCGTCGAGCCAGGTATCCATCAAGCCAGTCGGTGATGGCCGCAAAAATAAAAATAAATGCGGCAACCGAGGTAGACCATGGATAAGGTAAATAGAAAAACAGGACCAGCACAGGAATCAGCGCGATGCGCATCAGTGTTAGAAAAAGCGGAAATGTCATTTTCATGATTCTGGTCCGGTAGGTTTTATCCGTCCATTATCGCAGACAGTTGACCTTTTTTCAGAGGTAAATTGTGCGTAAACCTCACTGGCTCAGCTTAACGACCTTAATAAATGAAGCCCACAGATTACACAGATTACACAGATTACACAGATTACACAGATTAAAAAGCAAGAGCTTAAGGGCGATACTATTGCAGACTTCGATAAGATCAGTGGGAGGTACCCGTATC
>Ga0164313_10006353_pt1 | contig 10426 bp, 6 predicted proteins | sample GuaBasSedimGuay4_FD_113735 | JGI IMG/M metagenome (GOLD analysis project Ga0164313, IMG submission 113735) | Subseafloor sediment microbial communities from Guaymas Basin, Gulf of California, Mexico - Guay4, Core 4569-4, 0-3 cm | ecosystem: Environmental > Aquatic > Marine > Hydrothermal vents >...
CAGCGGCGTCGAGGACGGGGGCACCGACAGCGGCGTCGAGGACGGGGGCACCGACAGCGGCGTCGAGGACGGGGGCACCGATGGCGGCGTCGACGACGGCGGCACCGATGGCGGCGTCGAGGACGGGGGCACCGATGGCGGCATCGAAGATGGCGGCCTCGATGGCAGCGCCGGCGATGGCGGCACCGATGGCGGCATGGACGGCGGCATGGACGGCGGCATGGACGGTAGTGTCGAAGATGGCGGTGCCGACGGTGGCGGCGACGCGTCGGTTGACGGAAGCACCCCTGATGCCGGGCCGGTCTGCGGCAACGGAGTGATGGAGGGTGCCGAGGAATGCGACGATGGCAACCTCCTCGAAGACGACGGCTGTAGCCCCCTGTGTGTCATCGAGACGGGCTTCGGCATCGGGACCGACGGCGACCTCGTCATCTCTTCGGGGGGCGCGATCCCCCTCGTCTCGGCCCAAGTGGTCTCCGCGACCGCAGGCGCCTTTACCGCCACCATCACTCTCGCAACACAAAACGGGACGCTTGCCGTCGGGGACAAGGTGATCTTGCATCAGACTCGCCATACGACCGGCGATTCGGGGTACTTCGAGTACGCACGCATCGCGGATGTGACCGGGGACGTCATCACCTTCGAGCACGCCCTCGCACGCAGCTACGTAAGCACGGGCCGGACGCGGGCGCAGATGGTCAAGGTGCACGAGTATCGCAACGTCACGGTGTCCGCCGACCTCTACGCCGCCAACTGGAACAACCGTGGAGAACAGGGCGGGATCCTCGCCTTCGACGCCCAGGGCACGATCACCATCGAGTCCGGTGGACGGCTGATGATGAGCGGTCGCGGATTCCATGGTCACGGGGAGAGCTGTCCGCTCTTCCAGTGCATCCCGGGCGCGACGGGCGAGTCCTACCGCGGCCCTGGTGGCTCGTGGACGATGGCGAACGGCAGCGGCGGGGGGGCCGGCGGGGTCGGTGACGACGGCGCCGGGGGCGGCGGCGGTGGCAACGGGACCGCGGGCCAGGCGGGCTCCGACGGCGTCTGCGCCGGGCTCGCGGTCTGTGATGACTCGTGCCCGATTCCCGGGGGTGAGGGCGGCCTCATCTCCCCGGGGACTATCGCCACGGAGCTCTTCTTCGGCGGCGGCGGCGGAATGGGCGGTACCGATAGCGAGGGGGCGCGCCCCGGATCCGGCGGCTACAGCGGCGGCATCATCGCAGTCCGCGGCGCCGAACTCATCGTGACCGGCCGGATGGCGGCCGACGGGTCGTCGGGCAGAGACGGCGTGAGCAACGACCCGGGGTGCGGCGGGACCGGGTGCGGCATGGGCGGCGGCGGCGGCGGCGGCGGCGGCACGATTCGTCTCGTCGCGCGCGCCAGCGCGACCCTCGGAACCGATGCCATCACCGCCGACGGCGGTGGCCGCGGGCTCTCGAGCTGCGGCGCCACCGACGGAGTCGGAGGCGGCGCGGGCGGCGCCGGTCGCGTCGGCGTCAGCGCACCCACCGTCACCGGCACCACCCGCCCCGCGCTGACCCCCTTCTGAATGCAAGGGGAGCTCTACGAGGGCGCGACGCCGCTCTCGCTCACGACCGACGCAGGTCCGGTGCAGGTGACCGCGTTGGCCACCGAGGGAAGCCGCCCCGATCGTTTTCTCCTCCTCCACGGCAACCCGGGCTCGATGCTCGACCTCACGCCGCTCTTCGGGCCCTTGCGCAGCCTCGGCGAAGTCGCGGCCTACGATGCACCTGGCTTCGGTCGTAGCCCCACGCCCGATAACTCAGGCGCCCTCGACCTCGACGCTCTCGCGGAGCTTGCCGTGCGCATGCTCGACCATCTGGGATGGTCCGATGCGATCCTCATCGGCCACAGTCACGGGGGCGGCGTCGCCCAGCGCGTCGCCCAGCGCTGGCATGGAAGGGTTCGTGGCCTCGTCCTGCTGGCGACCCTCGGCGCCCCCGCGCACCTCACCTATCGCGTGTTCCCGCTCCCTGGCGTCGAGGCGGCGCTGGCCGCCGCGGGCCGCTTGCTCCCGCACCTTCCTCGGCCGATTGGAGAGGGGCTGGTGGGCTACTTCATGAACGAGACCTACGCCCCCAGCCGGGTCGACTTCGAAGCCGTGCGATACCAGCACGCACTCCTCTCGGCCCACCCCCACGTCTTGAGGAACATGGCGCGCGTCACCAAGGGGTCACCCTGTGATGTGCTCGAGGGGGGCGCCCACGACATCCAGACCCCGACCGTCTTCGTTCACGGCGCGGTGGACCCCGTAGTCCCCATCCGCCACGCGCGGGGCATCTACGAGCGAATGGCGCGGGCGGGGCGGCCGGCACGCTTCGTCGCCATCGATGGCGTCGGGCACATGATCGCCGAACAGGAGCCTGGTCGTTGTGTGCGCGCGGTGCGTGAGCTGATCGAGATGACGTAACGATCCGGTCAACGTCGTCGTCGACGGCGAAGGCCGACGAGCACCATGGCTGCCAGCGCCAACACCGGAAATGTTCCCCTCGGCGTGGACGATGCACCCAGGTCGCAGCCGCAACCGCCGTCGGATGAGCCCGCACCTCCATCGGCGCCGCCGTCGCTGGCACTGCCGCCGTCGGAGAGCGAGCCATCGGGAGAAGGCCCGCTGTCCGGGGTCGGACCGGCGTCGGGCGTCGAGCCGGCATCGGGCGCGCTCATGCACCCCGCGCCCGTGCAGAGCTCATACGCACCCAGGTCGTGAGCGCTCCCGACCGGCCGCGTGTTGCCGAGAAGGTCGGCCGCCGGCGCGCTGGCGCCGCCCAGCATCGCGACGCCGACGTCGAGCGCCCCGGAACTCGACGAGAGCTCGTAGTCGGCCCCGGCGGCGTCTTCGACGAGGTCCGTGATCGACGCGATGAATGAGTTGCCGTCGAAGCCCAGCGCTTGCCACTCGGAGAGGTCGAGATACGACGAATCACGATCCGGTGTGAACGTATCGCTCACGGCGTTGTAGTCACTCGTCAGTTCGCCGGTATCGTCGACGGCGATCGAGCCGTTGCTTCCATCGTTGGCGAGGATGTTGTTGAAGACGACGAGCCCCTGGTAGTCGGTGACGCGAACGCACCAGCCGCCGCCCGTAGGGACGTGGAACGTATTGTTGACGATCGTCAGGTTGCGGGGCCCTTCGGACCCGTCGATGACGTACGCGCGGATCCCGTTGAGGGTGTTGCCGTAGATGACGTTGTTCTGGACCAGCGTGTCCTGGACCCCATCCATGTTCAGGCCGTTCTGGCCGTTGTCGTGGATGATGTTGTTCTCGATCACGAGGTTGCTGATGATTCCGTCTCCGCCGATCGACGCGTCGCCGTTGAAGTGAATGCCCGCGGTTCCGTTTTCGTAGATGTGATTGCCCCGGATGGTCGTCCCGTCGCTGCCGGCGTTGGAGAGGTAGATCCCGTGGGTTCGATCCGCTCCCGATGTGCCGGCGCCGTGAATCGTATTGCCTTCGATTAGCGAATCCGAGACCTGCGATAGGTACATGCCTTCGCGGCCGACGTTCTCCACCGTGTTGCCCCGGATGATGAGCCCCGCGACCGGCGAGTCTGCGGTCGCCCCGCGGTGTGCAACCCCTCGCCCCGAGACCCCGACGATTCGGAATCCCTCGATGGTCACATAGCTCACGTTGTCGAGGTGAATGCCGGTGCCCTCGGTGCCGCTCTCCTCGTCGATGACGACGGCGCCATTGCCGCGAAACACTACGCGCGAATCCGCCGCCCCTCCGGTGTCGAGAAAGAACCCGGCGTAACTCCCGGCAGCGACGACGACCTCGTCCCCGGCCGCGACCTGATCCGCCGCGTATTGCAGCGTGGCCCAGGGCGATGCGCTCGATCCATCGCCGGCATCTGACCCCGAAGGGCTGACATGATACGTCGCCGCCTGGACGAAAGCGGGGTGGGCGAGGGCGCCGAGGGAAAGCAGCGACGCGAGGGCAAGGGTGGTGCGCAGGTTCATGGCGCCTACGATATCGCGCGAGCGCCGAGATGACGACTGAGGCAATATGTGCCGCGACGAAAGAGGCCGTCGCGTTAGCATGGTGCCCATGCGTCTCATCGTGACTCTCATCGCCGCAGCGAGTGCCCTGCTGATTCTCGGGTGCGAGGGAAGGCCCGAAGCGCCGCCAGAGCGGACCGCTCCGCCTCCGGCGCCCCCCGCATCGGAGCCGTCTACACCCGCGCCCCCGCCCCCACCCCCGCCCACGCCCGCCGGTGAACCGCGCATCATCCGCCCGATTGGAGACCCCTTCGAGGGATGCCTCGAGATGATCTCCGTCTGTAACCCCGACGAGTCAGGCAATCCCGTCTGTACGAGTGCACCCGTCGAGTTTCGATGTGGAGAGACGAGGACGCTCCCGAGTGGAGAGCGGCTCCGGTGCGCATGTGAAGACGACCCCGGAACCTGAGTCGCCATTTGCTTCTGAAGAGCGGAGTCGGCCCATCCGCCGCCAGCTCCAAGAGGGGGTAAAGTGGGGTGAATGGCGCGTCCCAACGACGACTACTACCGAGCTTGCGAAGGGGCCTGGCGCTGCCCGCTGGACTTCTCCATCACCGACCGCGCGGCGTTTTGGCGATGCAGAATGGGATGGCTGAATCGCCTCCGCGTGCTCTCCCTGGTCCTGTGGCCCTCGTGGCTCGGACGCTTCTATCTCGATACCAGCGTCGTCTGCCCTTCAGGACCGGAGAGCGTCCAAGTGGACTTGGTCGTGCATACGACCCGGGTCAGCTGGCTGGGCCTTGGCGTGCTGACCAGCCGTGAGCTCATCGAGCTCGACCCCGACGGGCGGTCCTTCGTTCTCCGTGGCACCCGCACCATGTGGCCGACGTTCTGGAAGCGGGAGCCATTCGTCGGGCCGGGAGTCGTGGACGAATCTGGAACCCGGGCGAGCTACGACTTCACCTGGTTCGGCACCGATTTGAAGCAGTCCACCGTCGCCGACGGCGACCTCGTCGTCGTCACCCAGGAGACCGAGTGGTCCCACGGTGTTCAGAAGCTCGTTCGGATCCGCGCAAGCGGTTAGAGTGAGAGCGCTTTGCACACCATCTCCGGATCAAACCATCACGGGTCCTCGACCAGGGACGACCGTGAACGCCCCGCCGGGCACACCGTCACGGCCCCGGGCGGCCTGCGCGTCGCGGCTCTCTTGGCGCTCGCTCAACTCGTCGGCGTCGGTTGCACCAGCGAAGTGGGGGAGGGCGATAGCGTCTTCCAGACAGCGCGATGCTCAGGCCCATTCGCGGCGAATGTCCCGGTGCATCACGCGACCGGCCTGCTGAACCTCGGCCTGGCTCCGGACCCCGCAGAAGGACGCTTGGAGGTGGCCCCCCCCGCTGGGGAGTGGCGCTTCGCGGTTGAACACTCCGGGCTCGAAGGTGTGCACTTCACCAAGGTCCTAGGATGTGTGCACCAGGACGGTGTCGAGCGGTGGAGCATCGCCGTGGAGGTCGTCACCAATGGCCCGGTCATCGGCGAACCGCTCAGCCTGGACACGGAGCGAATCGAGACGCCGCCCTATTTCTTTGCTGCAGTGTCGTGGCGCGGCGACGCGGGTCGGGTCCAGGGCCTCAAGCACTTCGGCGGCCCCCTCGCGGCTGGCGGAGAGGCGACCGTGACCCTCCTCGACCCCGACGCCCGCGGGCTCGCGATGAACTACTCCGGCTACGCCGACCTGGACATCGACTTGAACTGGGACGAGGAACAGCTCTATCCCGGGTGCAACCCCTTGGACGACGAGCCCTGCAGCCACGGGTTGACGTGTCGGGGCGAGGACGGGGCAGGGTACCGCTGCGAGCCGTGACCGCCGCGCCATCGGCGTGACGTCACCGGCAAGATTGTGTCAGGAGCAGACCCGTCGATGAGGCCCCGGGCGCGACGATACAGGCCATCACGCCGGAAAATATGTCCCGGCCCCAATCGCAGGCTCCACAGCGGCCGGGCTCGAGGCACCCGACGTACTCACCGCCGTTGCCGCACGCGACGTCGAGGAGCATGCCGGACGTGATGTCGCAGCCCATCATGCCGTCGTGGGTGCAGGCTCCCGTCGCGGGGTAGAGCTTGTCGACCGTGCCATCGCAGTCGAAGTCGAAGGGCTCAGCCGTGCCGATGGCACCCGCCCAGAAGTACTCGGTCTGGCGAGGGAACATGCGGGGGTCCCCGTCGAAGCAGTCGATGTCGGCACCGGAAGGCTCGCGATCCGTCCACCCTGCCGGGCACGCGCATGCGTTCATGGTCGGGCCCGCATCCGGCGCGAAGCCGTCCCCGTCGGCGTCTTCCCAGCATGGCCCGCCGGTGTCGGTGACACCGTTGCAGTCGTTGTCGACCCCGTCGCCGCAGCCGTCGATGACGCCGGGGTTCACCGACTCGTCCGAGTCGTCGCAGTCGTCGCCGCAGCTGGTGGCCGCGACGTACCCGTCTCTGTCCGCGTCGAGATCGGGTGCCGTGGTTGCCTCGCAGGCCCCGCTGGGGTTCCACCGCGACCTCGGTATCCGCACCGTGTGCTCGTCGAACGCCAACGCGACGAAGTTCTCCGTCACCAGCAAGCCCGAGGGCTCTGCCCCCTCGCCGAGGGCATCGACGTCGTAAATGTCCTGGAGCGGCACGAAGCCATCGACGGTGAAGGCCCCAAGAGTGAGCTCTCCGCCGGCCGGAATGAACGTTCCGTAGAGCACTCCGTCGGCGCCGATGGGCAACACGGTCACATGCTCTCCCGGTGAGTAGGGCGCCTCGGTCAGGGCATCGAGATTGACGAGGACTGGGCCCCAGACGCCGCCGGAGGCGAGTAGATGACTATCGTCGACCATGCCGAGAACCCCCGTGACGCTACCGACCGCCCCCTCGCGGACACTTGTCCCGTCGGGCCGCGCGCACCACCAGCGCGACTCGACTCCGGCCAGGTCGACGCCCATGCCGCACACCTCGCCCGAGGCGCGCACCGCGGCCACTGGGGTCGTTCCGCCCATCCGGTAGCGATCCGGAATAGTGATCTCGACGAACGAGCCGTCTGGCCGAAGGTGCATGGGACCGCGATGGTCGGACTCGGTCAGCCGGCCGCGGGGAACCACGACGCCGCCGCTTCGCACGGGCAAGAGCGGCGACTCCTGCCTCTCCAATGTCGGAAAGAACGCCGGCTCGGGCCCGCCGAGAGCGATGCCCCAGGAGGTCGACTCGGGAGAGCAGGGACTCGCGCAGGTATCGGGGTAGTCGGCACTGAAAGAGGCGGCCCACAATCCGGCCCCGCTCGCGTCGGGGGTGATCACCGGCGAACTAGATAGGTGCTCGAGGCCGATCGCGGTCCCGCGCGGGATGCCGCCCGCCGAGAACTCCAGTCCGATCCCCGTATCCCGGTCGGGCGCGAAGGGTGCGACGGCACCGCCGCCCCGTAGCCACGCGCCTGCGGCCGGCGCAAACATGCTGTGGTAGATGCCCCCGGGTTCGAACGCACGCACATGTCCTGCCCCGGGTACGTCACCCTCGAAGACGGCCCAACCGCGAGGGAATGCCTCGAGCGAGGAGTCTGGGATCGGCGTGGCCTCGAGATCCCGAATCACCAGTGCACAGTTGTCGGCGATGGGGATGACCTCCGCGGCCCGGGCGGGTCCGAGGCGCCACCCCGCGGCGTCCAAGGGCTCCGTACTCGGCGGCCAACAGACCCGCGCATCCCATTGGGTCCACTCCACGGCGATGAACGGCGCCGGTGCGATCGGAGCCGGCGTGGCCGAGCGTGCCGTCCAGACGTGCGCGCTATGGTCGGCCGGCGCATAGGTGAAGACCACGATCGTGCCGTCGCCCGGGTCGATGGCCGCGCGCAGCACGTGCCCCGCCGGCAACGCCGCGCGTCCGATTCGTTCTCGGCGGGCGCCGTCCCCATCGACGACGATTCGGTCGATCATGCCGCCGGGCGTCGTGAAGAGGTGCACGCGTCCCGCGGCCGAGCTCGTCGTGCTGACCAGCGGTCCCCGCTTCCCTGTCAGGTCGGCGCCCACGGCGTCGGGGAAGGCCTCGACGAATTCCGGGGCATCGAGGGCCCGTCCGTAGCGGACCGAACGCAGTCGGCTCCATCGGAGCACGCCCATGCGCCCGGACACCTGGGCGAAGGGCACGCTCTCGGCAGTCGCCCCGTCCCCGATTAAGATCCGCCGGGGGTGGCCGCTTTTCGGCAGCCCCCCCCAGATCGGCCGATCCGAGCGGCCATTCTCTGGCCCGTAGCCGGGGTCTATCAGCGGCAACTCGTAGCGGTCGTTCACGTTCTGAACGAAGCCGGATATCACTGCGGCGGAGACCCCGCCGAGCTCGTTCTCGTACATGAGCAGGTCTTCGGTGCTGTAGAGGACCCGTCCGCCGAGATGCGCCACGTTTCCGATCGGGAAGAATGCGTCCATTTGAAATTCGTAGCTCTGGCCGGTCGCGCCGATTCCCGGCAGCGATGGAGGGATCTTGGTGACGTCCGCCTCGGGCGGGAAGATCGTTCCGACGGACCTGACGACGCCATCTCGGTACGAGAGGTTGCCGGCGGTGATGCCCAGAATGGGCGGGGTGATGGTGCGCTGCCCCGCGCCGACGAAGTTGATTCGCACCTCGCCGTCGTCGAGGAGCACGGCGCGTATCGAATCGAAGCGCTCGGGCAGGTTCGTGCCCGCTTCGGTGCTGTCCAAAGCTGGCTCGAGGGTGAGCGTTGGGCCGTCGGGTTGCGTGGCCTCTTCGCTTCCGCTCACCGCCCGCAGCGGAGCATAGAACTCGAGGTTCTCGGCGCGTACGGAGGCGTCGCTGCCCAGACTGACGAGACCCCAGCCCTCGGCGTAGATTCGATAGATGGGCACCTCCGTCTGTTGCTCGACGGTCCAGAACACCGTCGCGCCTAGCTCGGAGTCGAGTTCGTCGCGAGCGATCACCTCATAGGTCCGTTCGGTGTCTTGCGAGCCCGTTTGCCATCGCATGCCCAGACGCACCGTTGATGGAACCAGCAAGATCGGTGAGTCGAGCAACCCGTCCTTCGCGGAGCCCGCGAACCAGATTCCGTCGCCGCCTCGCTCGTACCAGAGCTCAGCCTGGGCCGCGGCGGTTGGCGAGGTGCCGAGCGTTTTCGGCTGCGCGATGTAGCGATGGGCGACGCGCCCCGGCACTATCTCGACGGGCGCCCGGACGACGGCGTTGCGCGGCCCGAAGACCGAACCGCTGTGCAGAGGAAGCAGCGCGTCGGTGTTCTCCGGTCCGCTGCCCCCGTCTTGGACTATGAAGCGACCTCCGCTAGGCCCTTCTCCATTGTTGCCATCGCCGCCGCAAGCTGCGAGCAAAGCGATCGCCAGCACGACATAGATTCGCCGCATCCGTCCCCTCCTGGGTCCATGTTAGCAAATCATTGGCTCGCGACGAACTGCCTATCGTTGCGTCAGGGCGCAGAGTGGGCGTGGGGGCCAGGCCGGCTCTGGGCCCTAGGCTCTGGAGGCTTTACGGCGCCTTGGTCTCACAACATGCTCACCGCGTGACACGACCGAAAGTTCTCGTGGCGGGTGCTACCGGGTACCTGGGCAAGCAAGTCATTGCTGCTCTCCACGCCGCGGGGTATCCGGTGCGGGCTCTCGCGCGTGACGAAGGGCGCCTGGGCGACGTTCGGGAGATGTGCGCTGAGGTGGTGGTCGCCGAAGCCACCAAGGCGGAGACGCTCACGGACGTGGTGGGCGACGCCGGAGTTCTCTTCAGTTCTCTCGGAAAGCACGACTTCAAGGCCAAGCCGAGCGTGTGGGATATCGACTACCGCGCCAACATGAACCTGCTCGACCGGGCGGTGGCCGGTGGGGTCCAGCACGTGTCGTTCATATCGGTCGTCGGCGGACCGGAGCTCCGAAAGCTCGGCATCCAGGCCGCCGATGCGCGCGAGAGTGTGGTGGACGCAATCAAGAGCTCGGGACTGACCTACAACGTGCTGCGCCCGAGTGGGTTCTTCAACGACATGCAGGACTTCTTCAACATGGCCAAGGGCGGTACGGGATGGGTTCTCGGGGACGGCACGGCCCTGATGTCGCCGATCCACGGCGCGGACCTCGCGGCCTTCGTCGTCGAGAAGCTGGGTGACATAGACGCCCGCAATATGGAGTTCGACGTCGGCGGCCCAGATACGTTGAGCTACGAAGAAATCTTGAACCTGGCCTTCGCGGCCCTCGGGAAGAGGCCCAAGTTGCGCCGGGTACCGGGGTGGATCGCCAGTGCTCTGCCCAAAGTCGTCCGCCCCTTCAACGCCCAGGTCGCGGACTTGACGAAGGCCATCGTCACCATGTCGACGGACGGCGCCGCGGCGCCGAACTACGGGACCCATCGGCTCGAAGCGTTCTTCGCGGAGCTCGCCGAGGAACTCGTCTGAGCACCTGCCTTGGTGAACCATGGTGTAGGTGGGAGGCTCTGAGGTGAG
>Ga0164313_10006355_pt1 | contig 10425 bp, 5 predicted proteins | sample GuaBasSedimGuay4_FD_113735 | JGI IMG/M metagenome (GOLD analysis project Ga0164313, IMG submission 113735) | Subseafloor sediment microbial communities from Guaymas Basin, Gulf of California, Mexico - Guay4, Core 4569-4, 0-3 cm | ecosystem: Environmental > Aquatic > Marine > Hydrothermal vents >...
AACTATCATGATAGTTGCCAGTCTCGGTATAGCATTTGGGGCTGTTTTTTCAAGCGGTATGATGGAGGTCGCGCGAAAAGGAATTTTTATTCCGGGTGAATTTTACTTTAATGAGATCATGATTATTTTTATGGCAGTAATGATCACAGATATATTGTTACTTGATTTCTTTAATACCTTGGGGATGCCGACTTCTACAACAGTTTCCATAGTGTTTGAATTATTAGGTGCAGCTGTGGCGATGGCCTTGATAAAAATTGGCGCTGATAATGGTTCATTTTCTGATTTGTCAAACTATATCAATACTAAAAAAGCGACTGAAATTATCGTGGGTATTTTATTATCGGTTGTAGTTGCTTTTTCCATAGGTGCTTTTGTGCAGTTTGTAGCTCGTGTATTATTATCATTTAATTTTGAAAAAAAGGCAAAATGGGTGGGAGCTGTCTTCGGTGGAATAGCACTGGCTGCAATTACTTATTTTATATTTATCAAAGGATTAAAAGGCACTGATTATTATGGAGATATCAAACCCTTAATAGAAGGGAAAACAGCTTTGATTATTGTCGTAAGTTTTGTTCTTTGGACTTTCTTATCCTATCTTTTCATAAAATTATTAAGAGGCAATATATACAAACTTATCATTATCGTTGGTACTTTTGCTTTGGCATTGGCTTTTGCCGGAAATGACTTGGTTAATTTTATCGGGGTACCAATTGCGGCATGGCAATCTTATGAAGCATGGGTTGGTTCTGGAGTACCTGCAACAGAATTTGCTATGGATGCTTTGGGTAAAAAGGTTGCTACTCCAACGTTACTTTTATTATTAGCCGGTTTGGTTATGGTTTTAACATTATGGCTTTCAAGTAAAGCTAAAAACGTTGTTAAAACATCGATTGATCTGTCTAGTCAGGGAGATATGAAAGAGCGATTTGAACCTCATTTTTTGTCAAGGAGTTTGGTAAGAGGTTCTATGATGATTTCAAAATATTTTTCAATTATTACTCCACAATCCATTCAAAAGAAAATAGAACATCAGTTTGAAAAGCCTATAATCCAACTTTCAAAGAACAGAACGCACGAGTTGCCCGCGTTTGATATGGTACGTGCTGCTGTAAATTTAATGGTAGCCAGTGTGTTAATTTCAATTGCAACTTCTATGAAATTACCATTGTCTACGACCTATGTAACATTTATGGTGGCGATGGGTTCTTCTTTGGCAGACAGAGCCTGGGGAAGAGAAAGTGCCGTTTACCGTGTTGCAGGTGTGTTAAATGTAATAGGAGGTTGGTTCTTTACTGCCTTAAGCGCATTCATTGCAGCAGGTATAATTGCTTATTTAATACAATTAGGAGGTCCTCTTATGATAGCTGTCCTATTGTTTGTTGCGGTTTTATTATTGTCTAGAAACTATATAAAACATATCAAAAAAACAAGGGTAGTTAAAGAAGAAGACAGCTTGAACAGAGCCGAAAGCAATTCTATTCATGGAGTAATTGAAGAAAGTGCTGATAATATTTCTAAGGCTCTGAAAAGAGTTGGTAAAATTAATGAGATCACCATCAAAGGTTTGATTGATCAGGATTTGGCAACTTTGAAAAAGGCAAAAGATACTGTTGTTAAACTGGAGTCGGAAATAGAAGATTTACAAAATGATATTTTTTATTTTATTAAAGATTTAGATGACTCTTATTTAGGGGCGAGCAAGTTTTATATTGATATCATTGGGAGTCTGCAGGATATTGCACAATCTTCAAGTTTAATAGCTAAAGTAAGCCATAAACATGTTCACAATAATCATAAAAAATTAAAGAAAAAACAAATCGAAGAATTATTGGAAATCAATGATAAACTGGTTATACTGTTTGCAATAATCAGAGAAGTTTTTGATTCACGTGATTTTGATAAAATAGTTCCCGATATTATAGAAGCTAAACTAGCATTGCTTGAAAATGTTAAAGATTCTATCCAAAGACAAGTGGAACGAACTCGAGAGAAAGAAACCACCAGTCCTAAAAACACTACTTTGTATTTTATAGTATTAATAGAAACAAAAGACCTGATATTGGCCTGTATGAATATTTTAAATTTGTATTATGATGAGCACGACAGGTCAAAGGAACTTTTAGATAGTTTATGATATTATAATTACAAAGTAAATGATAATTCAGAAACATTTACTTTTGATCAATTTCTAAAAACAGTTCTTTTTCCAGATATAAAAGTTCAGCAACGGATATTAACTTTTGTATCATATCGTTAACGTTATCATTATCATTAACTAATGAAGAAGCCATGTTAACGGTAATCAAATTCTCTCTGATTAATTTATTAATAGACGCATTACTTCTGTGAATTTCTTTTTTTGCTGCGCTTTTTAGTTCTAAAAGTTTTTCTAAATACTGTTCTTTATCATCTTGAGTTCTGAATAAATAAATAACACGTAAAACTTTAACAACTTTTTTTCTAAATTTATCATATTCTTTCCTGATATATTTATTTTCAGAGTTTAGAAAGAAAGAAACATTTTTATTCAGTTCCCTTACATCCCTAATAATTTCAACCATTTTTCTGTTTGCAATTTTTATTATGGTAATTGCATTATTTTGGTTTTCATTTAATTTTAAGGTGCTTTGCGCTTTGGTAGCATAGTTTATTATTTCACCATAAATGGTTTTAATTTTTTTATAGTATAGGCTTTCTACATCTATTTGCATATCTTCCTTTGACCCTTTAATAACTTTTTTTATCTTTTTATCGGATTTGATATCATCTCTATGAATGTTTAAGGAGTGAGCCACAATTTCAAAGACAGCATTTTTGTACAAGTATTTTGATTCTTTTACAAGTGACGTTATAACTGTTCCCGGGAATTCCAGAACCGCCTCATTGAGAAATTTTGGTTCATCAATATCCTTATCAATTTTTTCCTTAAAGAATCTGATTAAAAAAGTTTCCAACCGCTTAATAAACGGGATCATTATCACAACTCCCAAAACGTTAAAAATGGTATGAAACAATGCTAATTTTAGTGTATAATCTGTTTCAGCTATGCCAAATAAATAGGATAAATAATTTACTAAATGTTCAAGAGGATAAATAAGCACAATAGCCACTAAACCTGTGACCATATTAAATATAAAATGAGCACCCGCCAATCTTTTTCCGGAGATGTTTGCACTTATGGACCCTAAAATTGCAGTGATAGTGGTACCCACATTCGCACCAATGGCAAGAGCCAAAGCGTTTTCATATTCTATTTGTCCTGCCGATAATGCTGTTAAAATTAAAGCCAATGTTGCACTGCTTGATTGGAGGATTGTTGTTATAATTATTCCAATAAATGAATAAATTATTACACCTAAAAATCCGGGTATGGCATATTGGGTTAGATCAATATGTTGTTTAAAAATGTCAAAACCTTCTTTCATGTAGTGGATACCTAGGAAGAAAAATCCTAATCCCGCAAGTACATTTCCAATTCCTTTTAAAGTTGTGTTTTTTTGAAAAGAAAATATTATTCCAAAAATCAACATTGGCATTGCCAAGGCTGATATTTTAATTTTTAAACCAAACCCCGCTACTAACCAAGCAGTAGCTGTGGTTCCTATATTGGCTCCAAAAATTAGCCCGATTCCGCCGGCTAGATTAATTAGGCCTGCACTAATAAAAGAAATAGTAATTACTGTTACCAATGAGCTGGACTGCAACAAAGCGGTAACCAAAGCACCAATACTTAAACTTTTATATAGCTTATTGGTGGCGTTTTTTAAAATGTTTTTAAGATGGCCTTTGGTAAAAACCCTAAAGCCTTCTTCAAGCATGATCATTCCAAAAAGCAGGATTGCAACTCCCGCTACAATTGTTTTAAAATTTGGATTAGAAAATAAAACAATAGCTAAGAGAATTAAAAAGGTTAAGAAAATGAACTTTCGAATCATTGTGCTATAAGTTATTTATTGATCGTATTACTATTCTACAATCAATTCAAGAGTTTTGTATCATGATGTTAAGAGTAAAGATAATTTTTAAAAAAATAATTTCAACCAAGATTAACACTATTTTTAAGATTTGTTAATACTCACGTAACTTCCAAACAAAAAATATTCAATTTATTTGTCTCTATAAATTTTTGATAATTATGAAATCAATAGCTGTATTCTTATTTCTATTTCTCACATCAATTATTTTTGCTCAAGAAGGTAAGATATCCGGTCATATATTAGATGGTGAATTCGAAAATAAACCATTGGCATTTGTTACAGTTACAGTTAAAGGAACAAATAATACAGTAAGTACTGATTTAAATGGCGAATACGTTCTTAAAATAGCTCCAGGCACTTACACCTTGGTTTTTGATTTTGTAGGATACGAGTCGAAAGAGGTAACGTATGTTGTATCAGAGAGAGAAAGTTCGAAGATAAATACGTAATGTATGCCAGAAAAGTAGCAATAAGCATAGCATCAGTAGAGTAATTAAAATCTAACCAAATTATTGAATTAGTTTTTCCAAAAAAATCCCCGGTTAATTTTTAACCGGGGATTTTTACTTTAAAACCTGAGTTCGACCTAAGATTTGATTCACAGAAAGCCAAGAGTGCAATAGATTTGATATTAAAAATCAAGAAGATATAACGGGTTATATGAAGTAATTTTTAGTTCAAAGATGTTGTGCTATTGGCTTTTCAGCAAGCTGACTTCGATAATTATACCCTATACTTCCTCAAATTCCCTTGAATTATCCCGATAGTCCATCGAAAATTTGAGTCGTTTAGAATATAATTATCTGAAGCTGTGAGTAAAGCTTAGGTCGAACTCAGGTTTAAAGAATAATTTTGAGTGTATATTATATCAAGAACCACACATTTCACAATCATCCGGATTGTTCTGTGAAGCAATGAGCATTGTCTTTAATTCCTCTGCGGTCAAAGGTGCATCTTCTTCCTTTTTCTTAGTATTTGAAAGTGTGAATTGAATTGCATTTACCGCGGATTTTGTTCTTAAATAGTACATACCTGTTTTTAAACCTGATTTCCAGGCATAAAAATGCATAGATGTCAATTTACTAAAATTCGGATCTTGCATGAATAGATTCATCGACTGAGACTGATCGACAAAATAACCCCTTTGGCGCGCCATATCAATAATATCTTTCATGCTCAATTCCCAAACTGTTTTATACAGATCCTTTAATTCTTGTGGTATTGTATCGATATGTTGTATGGATCCGTTTGCACGCATAATATCTTCTTTCATATTATTATTCCAAAGTCCAAGCTCCACCAAATCTTCCAACAGATGTTTATTTACAACAATGAATTCTCCCGACAACACTCTTCTCGTATAAATATTGGAAGTATATGGTTCAAAGGCCTCATTATTCCCTAAAATTTGCGAGGTAGATGCTGTTGGCATTGGAGCTACTAATAAGGAATTCCGAAGCCCATTATTCATCACCTGCTTGCGTAATTTTTTCCAATCCCATCTTCCGCTTAGTTCATCTTCAGAGATATTCCACATGTTAAATTGAAATTCTCCTTCTGACATTGGAGATCCGATAAAAGAGGAATAAGATTCTTTTGCTTTGGCCATTTCCATCGATGAAGTTACAGCAGCAAAGTAAATAGTTTCAAAAATATCTTTATTTAATTGTTTTGCTCCATCAGATGTAAATGGCATTCTTAACATAATAAAGGCATCGGCCAATCCTTGAATACCAAGTCCAATAGGTCTATGTCTAAAATTTGAATTTCTGGCCTCCTCGATGGGATAGTAGTTTCTGTCGATCACGGTATCCAGGTTTCGAGTCACCTTTTTGGTTATATCGAATAATTTTTTATGATTGAAATATTTATTACCATCCTTGTCTTCATTGACAAACATAGATACCGCAATTGATGCCAGGTTACAAACTGCAACTTCGTCTTTTGCCGTATATTCCATAATCTCTGTACATAAATTTGAAGAACGTATCGTTCCTAAATTTTTCTGATTGGATTTTCTGTTCGCAGCATCTTTATACAGCATATATGGATTACCGGTTTCAATCTGAGCTTCTAGAATTTTCTCCCAAAGATCTCTTGCTTTTATAGTTTTGCGACCTTTACCAACTTTTTCATATCCTTTGTATAGTTTTTCAAATTCATCACCATAGGTATCAAATAAATGAGGGCATTCATTGGGGCACATCAAGGTCCAATTACCATCTTCTTCCACTCGTTTCATAAAAAGATCCGGTATCCACATGGCGTAGAATAAATCCCGCGCACGCATCTCTTCTTTCCCGGTATTTTTTCTTAGATCAAGAAATTCAAAAACATCTGCATGCCAGGGTTCCATATACATAGCAAAAGAGCCCTTTCTCTTTCCCCCTCCTTGATCAACATATCGTGCCGTATCATTATAAACCTTTAGCATTGGAACTATTCCATTCGATGTTCCGTTGGTCCCACGAATATAAGAACCTGTCGCTCTTACATTATGTATAGAAAGCCCAATTCCACCGGCTGACTGCGATATTTTAGCTGTTTGTTTTAAAGTATCATAGATTCCATCAATACTATCATCTTGCATTTGTAATAAAAAACAGGAAGACATTTGAGGTTTCGGTGTGCCGGCATTAAATAATGTAGGAGTAGCATGTGTAAAGAACTTTTTACTCATCAACCCATAAGTTGCAATTGCTTCATCTATGTCCTCCAGATGGATACCTATTGCAACACGCATCAACATATGCTGTGGACGCTCAGCTACTATACCATTCAATTTTAGTAAATAGGAGCGTTCCAACGTTTTAAAACCAAAGTAATCGTAATTAAAATCTCTGTTATAAATAATAGTTGAATCTAACGTTTCTGCATTATCCATTATCACTTTATAAGTATCCTCCGCAATTAACGGTGCTTTTTTTTCCGTCCGGGGATTTACATAATCATATAAATCAGTGATAACTTCGGAAAATGTTTTTTTTGTGTTTTTATGTAGGTTGGAAACGGCTATTCTTGCTGCCAGTTTCGCGTAATCAGGATGTTGCACCGTCATCGTGGCAGCAGTCTCTGCAGCCAGATTATCAAGTTCAGAAGTAGTAACACCGTCATATAGGCCCTCAATTACCCGCATTGCTACCTTAGTAGGTTCCACCAATTTATTTAAACCGTAACATAGTTTTCTTACTCTAGCAGTAATTTTATCAAACATTACAGGTTCTTTCTTTCCATCTCTTTTTACTACATACATATATTATTGTTATTTTTTAAATTAGGATTAATATCTTATTTCCTTATTGAGAGAATATGACCCGATTGAGATCATCAAAACATTATTTGAGGCAAATTACTAAAAATCTGCGTCGAAACTAATGCTACCGGTCCCACCTGATTTTACACCGGCTTTTTGATACTCTGAAACACGTTTTTCAAAGAAATTTGTTTTTCCTTCCAGTGATATCATTTCCATGAAATCAAATGGATTTGTTGTATTGTATACCTTTTCACACCCAAATTCTACCAATAGTCTGTCCGTTACAAATTCAAGATATTGTGTCATTAGTTTTGCATTCATTCCAATCAAACTCACAGGTAAGGATTCTGTGATAAAGCTTCTTTCAATATCAAGAGCATCGGTAAGAATTTTTGTAATTCTGTCCTTGGGTACTTTATTTACAATATGATTGTTGTGGAGATGTACGGCAAAATCACAATGCAAACCTTCATCTCTGGAAATTAATTCATTAGAAAACGTCAAACCGGGCAATAAGCCTCTTTTTTTCATCCAAAAAATGGAGCAAAAACTTCCGGAAAAGAAAATTCCCTCTACAGCAGCAAAGGCAATCAATCTTTCGGCAAAACTATCACTATCGATCCATTGTAGTGCCCAATCTGCCTTTTCTTTAATGGCCGGGAAAACGTCAATTGCTCTGAACAACTTATCCTTTTCAACTTCATTTTTGACATAGGTGTCGATCAACAGCGAATAAACTTCCGAGTGAATATTTTCCATCATAATTTGAAATCCATAAAAGAATTTTGCTTCGGTATATTGCACTTCGCTTACAAAATTTTCTGCAAGATTCTCATTTACAATACCATCAGATGCAGCAAAGAAAGCCAGAATATGTTTTATAAAATATCGCTCGTCATCATTTAGTTTGTTTTCCCAATCAACAATATCCTGATGTAAATCAATTTCTTCGGCAGTCCATATACTCGCTTCTTGTTTTTTATACCATTCCCAAATATCATGATGTTGAATCGGAAATATTACAAATCGATTTTTATTTTCTTGTAAAATGGGTTCTATAGACGGCATTCTATCCTTTTTTTTAATTGTTTATTATATAAAAATTATTGTGGGAAATCGTGTTCACAAATATTCCAAAATATAATCATATATAAAATCTTATTTATTCACATTACACACAAAGTTTTTAACAAGGATTTGATAAGTTAATTTTGTAATTAAAAACATTGTTTAAAGAACAAAAAAACAGGTGATTACAAAAAATTATAGCAATTTAAATTCTTTTGCTAAAATTCAAAATATTTTATTTTAATATAATTTGGTTTTACTTCATTGCGAATACAGCCTTAATTGCAAGATCCAAATTATTATTTTCAATATGGCTTTTGGCAATTGTATGTATTGCTATAAGTTTTTTTTGGTATTCAGGACCCTGTAGTACTTTGATCAGTTCAGGAGTATTTTTAAATTGACTAATTTCTTCCCTTGTCGGAATTTTTTCCATATTTCCCAATCGGCCTATATTGTTTCCGGAAAGCACGTCAGTTTTAAAAATATGTTTTGGTAATTTATCAACACCGATCCCTTTGGCAAGAATCGGTTTAGGAATTTCAAATAGTGATTCCTCGGTCACTCTTGTATACCAATTGCCACCCATACGAGCAACCAGATCCAATTTTTGTGTCTGTAATTCTCCATTATCTCCTAAATATTTGTCATTTATATGGATATAAACAATACGGGATATAATGAGGTTTCCTGCACCACCCTGATCGCCTAAAGCCACAATATCATCGACAATACATTCAAAAGAAACCGGTGATTCAGAAACCCGAGGAGGTCTAATCTTAACCGAAGGAATAGAATTAAGACCGCTTTTTTCGAACTCATTGACGCCTTTGCCGTATTCGGTACTAGACAAGGACATTTGTTCTACCATTGGAAAATTAACCGTATTTATTACAACTTCTTTTGTTTCTCTAATATTTTCAAGGGTGTGTTTTATGGTATTATCTCTGGTACGTCGTGCCGGTGAGAAAATTAGAATAGGGGGATTGGCGCTGAAAACATTGAAAAAACTAAAGGGACTTAAATTGACATCCCCATTTGAACCGATTGTACTTGCAAAGGCAATTGGCCTGGGGGCAATAGCAGCTAACAGTATTTTATGCATTTCGACTGTTGAAATGGAATTAGGATCTATAGAAGTTGTGCTGGCCATACCCTATTTACTGATTTAATACGGGTAATAACTGGGTTCTAACTTCACCAAAACCGACTCTTATTCCATTTTTTTTGCAAAAACCCTTCATGATAACGGTGTCATAGTCATCAATAAATTTCCGCACACTTCCGTCGAGTAATTCTACTGTTCTTTTACCGCCCCAGGAAAGTTCTAACATGGAGCCGTAGGAATCCGGTTCTTTACCGCTAATCGTTCCTGAAGCCATCATATCACCAACCCTTAAATTACAGCCGTTGCTGGTGTGATGTGCCAATTGTTGAAACATACTCCAATACATATATTTAAAATTAGACCTACTGACGATTGTTTCTTCTCCATTATTCGGTTGGATTGATACTTCTAAATTAATTTCATAATTGCTTAACCCTTTCAGTTCCAAATAAGGCAGCACTTTCGGTTCTTGTTTCGGTCCTTTAATTTTAAAGGGCTCTAAAGCTTCCATGGTAACAACCCAGGGAGAGATAGAAGAAGCAAAACTTTTAGCTAAAAAAGGTCCAAGAGGTACGTATTCCCATTTTTGAATATCTCTTGCTGACCAATCGTTAAAAAGAACCTTACCAAAGATATATTCTTCAGCTTTCTCTACCGGAATTGATTGGCCCAGCTTTGAGTTTTTACCTATGATAAATCCCATTTCCAATTCAAAATCGACTCTTGCAGAGGCTCGAAATTCCGGTCCTTTGGCATTTGGCAAGAATACCTGTCCTTTAGGTCGATGTATTTTTTGTCCACTTAGAATTATTGATGAGGCTCTACCGTGATAGCCTACAGGCAAATGCTTCCAATTCGGTAGCAGTGCATTTTCCGGATCACGGAACATCATACCAACATTAGTAGCATGTTCTATACTGGAATAAAAATCAGTATAATCTCCAATATCCACCGGCAGGTGCATTACAACTTCAGAATGAGGAAAAAGAATGGCATTCACATTCCTTAAAACT
>Ga0164313_10006356_pt1 | contig 10425 bp, 8 predicted proteins | sample GuaBasSedimGuay4_FD_113735 | JGI IMG/M metagenome (GOLD analysis project Ga0164313, IMG submission 113735) | Subseafloor sediment microbial communities from Guaymas Basin, Gulf of California, Mexico - Guay4, Core 4569-4, 0-3 cm | ecosystem: Environmental > Aquatic > Marine > Hydrothermal vents >...
CTTCCTGCCAGTGCCTCATCGACAAGTGGAACGCTAGTTAGATTGGCCAAATTCAGTTTCATAATGGTCTTGGAAAAAGTGCCACAGCCGCCCTTATATAGCCCGCCTGCATCATGCGATTCCCCCTCAAATTCCTTCGAGAAGTTCATCAGATAAAGCCGGTAAACCTTGTTGACGCCCGCCCGGCGGGGGATCAGCGGTTCATGGACCTCCAGTGCGGGCGAGTCAAATCCCCATTGCATGAGCTGTTTGGCGGCTTCATGGAGGTAGTCCTCGATCTCGACCTTTTGTTCGAACGTCAGGTAATCACGTTCACGGCCTCCGTCAATCCATGGCTCGGTGCCGGTCGCGGCACGAAGCATTGCTTCCCAAGCCTTGCGACCTGTGCTGTAGCTGGAATCATCAGCGACTCTGGCGACGACTACTTCGAAATGCGTGGTTTCCCAATCATCCGCCTTTGCCACAGTAGAGAAAACTGCCAGACTGGTCCATAGGCCCAGAAGCAACAGATCAGCGATATGACGCCAGCGAGGGTAGATACTGCCGGGAAACTTAACGTAGTACACAGGTCTTGGACATGGTGGTGACGTCTTGTTGTATAACAAAAAAATGTCTGGTATCCGATCAACGATCGTGCCCACAGCCGGCGGGTAACGACGGCGTCGTATCACCTTGCGTAGTTCCCCATACGTAGACCTCGGTGGTGGCCGGGTCGCACTGGCTGCAACGACTACCACAGGAGGCTGTTGCCATGCGGCGATGAACCCTGCCCTTGCGCATCCAGATCTCCAGCATGCCACGTATGGCATCGGGGTCGGCATCGAAGTGCAGGGCGATATCGGCCAGTGTGGCCTGGCCACGTTGCTCGAGGTAGCGGCGAATGTCAGACAGGATCATGCCTTGACACTTGCAGCGGCGGCTGCCGCCGCCGGCTCCCGACTGTGCTGTCCCCAGCGGCGCAAAATTATGATTAGCAGAGCAAACATACCCCATAGCCCACCCAGCCACAGGGCAGAGTCTGCAGGGTGAGTGCTCCAGGTAGCAATCTGGTAGAAACTGACGGCAGTGATATAGGCGACTGTCGTTGTCCACACCGCGACGAACATGGCCCAGTTGCGTCCGGCTTCACGCTTGATAGCACCGATGGTGGCGACACAGGGAAAATACAGCAGCACAAACAACAGGTAGGCGAAGGCACCGGCCTGGCCGTCGAAACGATCCTGCATGGCACCGAACACGCCCTGCCGGATACCCTGTTCCTCGGCAATGGCGCGGCTGTCGGAAAGATTTCCCAGGTCCAGACCCAGCGGATCCAGCAATGCCTCACTCACCTCGGCAAGGTTGGCAGGGATGGTGGCGGCAGCCACCTGCAGTTGCTGCCAGAGATCAAAGGGAGCCTCTTCCCGGGCGGAATCGTTTTCGGCCAGGCTGGTATACAGATTGTCCAGCGTGCCAACCACCACTTCCTTGGCCAGTACCCCGGAGATGACACCGACCACCGCCGGCCAATTGTCCTGCTGAATACCCATTGGTGCAAATACCGGAATCAAAAGCCGGCTGGTGGCACTCGGCACCGACTGTTCACTGTCCTCGTTGCCGAAAGAACCATCAGTGCCGATAGAGTTGAGCAGATTCAGCGCCAGCACCATCAGGATAATGACCTGCCCGGCCTCTTTTACGAACAACCGTACCCGGTCCCAGGCGCGCAGCAGAATGCCCTTCAGAGTGGGTAGATGATAGGGCGGCAACTCCATCATGAAGCCACTGCTATTGCCGGGCAGCAGGGTCTTTTTCATCAGCAGGCCGGTGAGTATGGCCACAGCAATGCCGATAAGATACAGCGCGAACACAACGTTTTGCCCGGAAGCAGGGAAAAAGGCAGCGGCAAACAGGGCGTACACTGGCAGGCGCGCACCACAGGACATGAAGGGATTCATCAGAATGGTGAGCTTGCGTTCGCGCTCGTTCTCCAGGGTGCGCGTGGCCATAATAGCCGGCACGTTGCAGCCGAAGCCGACAATCAGGGGTACAAAGGCCTTGCCCGGCAGGCCGATGGCACGCATGGAGTGATCCATGACAAAGGCCGCGCGCGCCATGTAACCGGAATCTTCAAGCACCGACAGGAACAGGTACAGTGCACCAATAATAGGAATAAAGGTCGCCACGATCTGTACCCCCCCGCCCACGCCGTCAGCCAGAAAGACACGCAGCCAGTCCGGTGCACTGAGAGTGGCGAGTAGCTCACCGAAGCCGTTGACAAACAGGGCGTTGGCCGCACCATCGAAGAAATCGATGAAGGCGCCGCCGATGTTCATGGTGAACAGAAACATCAGGTACATAATCGCGAGAAACATCGGGATGCCGGTCCACTTGCCGAGCACGATGTAGTCGATGCGGTCACTGAGTGTCCGGGTAACCTGCCCCTTGCTGTGCAACACTCGCTGAGCCAGGGTATGCGCATGACCGAAACGGATATCGGCAATCAGGACATCGGCATCCTCGCCGGCACGTTCGGCAATCTGGCGGCGCCAGTATTGCAGTTTTTCCCGCACCGGCGTTTCCAGTTCGCTGCCGCTATCATCGCTTTCAATCAGTTTCAGAGTCAGCCAGCGCCGGTTCGGTGCGGGGAGTTCCTCGAGCACCGGCTCCAGATCGCTGATAGCCTGTTCCACCACCTCATCCGTCGCCAGCGGGAAACCGCCCTGCTCCTGACCATCGGCAACCGCCAGCATCCGCGCCTTCAGTTCGGTGGTGCCTTCTCCGGTTACCGCCACCACCGGCACCACCGGGCAACCCAGTTCCTGTGACAGGCGTTCGGTATCAATCCGGATGCCGCGCTTGCGCGCCACGTCCATCATGTTCAGCGCCAGCACCAGGGGGACACCCATTTCCAGCAACTGCACGCTGAGGTACAGGTTGCGCTCCAGGTTGGACGCGTCGACGACGTTGACCACCAGGTCAGCTTCGCGTGACAACAGGTAGTCGCGGCTGACTTGCTCGTCCAGTGAACTGGCATCGAAAGAATAGATGCCGGGCATATCGATGGCGGTTACATCACGGCCTTCGAGGGTAAACTGACCTTCCTTGCGATCAACGGTCACGCCGGGCCAGTTGCCGGTCTTCTGGCGAATCCCGGTAAAGGCATTGAACAGTGCTGACTTGCCACAATTGGGATTGCCTGCCAGGGCAATGGTCAGTGCCGTTTTGCTTTTCAAGGAACGCTCACTGCTTTCACATCAGTCACCATCAGTCGAGTCTTACGGCATGCAGTTTTTCAGCAATGCCCTTGCCCAGTGCAACCCGGTTACCCTGTTTTGCCACCACTACACCACGGCCACGGTGATGCAGAACCTCGAGTTCCGAACCCACTGTCAGACCCAGCGACAACAGGCGCCGGGTAAGCCGCTTGCCACCGCTGATCGCCACCAGACGAACCTTCTGGCCGACCGGTGTCTCACTGAGGGGGCGGCTGGACATCTTATTATTCACTTCACCAATAAACGAGAACAGTTCTCATTATAACAAGGCGCCGACACATTAGTAAATTCTTAAATAACCTGCCAAAGCGCCTGTTCCCGGGAGAATCGCAAACTGGCTTGCATCGGGGTGGATTCAGCTACAAGATCCCACTGCAAAGCAACGGGAGTTTTCTATAAGTGAATGACATCTTCATCAGTTATGCCAGCGGGGATCGGGCGCGATCAATGCCGCTTGCAGCCAGCGACACCCGGTCCGACACTATCTCATCAAAGGTCATACCTTGAGCTTATTCAGACCCGGTTCCTTACTGCTGGCAACCTTGTTATCGCTTGTCTTTTTGCTGCCAGCCGCTTCGTTAGCGAGCAGCCTGGACAAGTTTAACCGCTACAATTCCGCCGGCTTACTGTATCTGGATGAGTCGGGCAAGGTTATCAACAAGAAACGCGCCAAAGATCTGTTCGTACCCGCATCCACCACCAAGTTGGTCACCGCCTACCTGGCGCTAAGTCACTGGGGCGAAGACCATCGGTTCAAAACCGACTTTTTCCTGGACGAGTCCACCACCAACCCCGCCCTCTGGATCAAGGGCTATGGCGACCCCTTTCTGGTTTCAGAAGAACTGACAAGCATCGCCCAAGCCCTTGGCGCCAGATTAAAAGCAAGCGGCATAAACAAATTAGGCGGCATACACCTGGATACAACTTACTTCGCCAGGAACATCAAGCTGCCGGGGACAGCAAAGAGCAACAACCCGTACGATGCAATCCCGAGTGCATTGGCAGCCAATTTCAACACCATCTTTGCCCGGAGAAAGAACGGCATTATTGTATCCGCAGAGGAACAGACACCCATTACAACCACGGCCAGCCACATTTACACCAGCATGCAAGGCCACTCGGAGCGCGTCAATACAGGGCCAGACCACAGGATTGCAGAACGGTACTTTGCGGAATTGTTAGCTGAATTCCTGCGTCGGGAAGGGCTTGAAGCAGGCGCTGCGATATCCTGGGGAAAGGTGCCTTCCACCGCGCCTTTAACGTACCGGCATTTAAACAGTCGAACGCTGGCCAGCGTCATCAAACCAATGATGAAATATTCCACTAATTTTATCGCCAACCAACTGATCCTGAAACTGAGCGCCGAGTACCATGGCACCCCCGCCAGTTCAGCTAAAGTAGCCCTGACATTCAAGGAACAACTCTCAACAGGGTTTGGCTGGAAATTATTTTTTCTGGAAGACGGGGCGGGACTTTCCCGGGCCAACAGACTCAGCCCGGCTCAACTGGTCGATGTTCTGGGACGATTCAGAACCTGGAAACATCTGCTGCCCGAGATCGAACCCCGCATCTATGCCAAGTCCGGCAGTTTAATCGGTATCAGCGCACTGGCCGGGTACATAAAAAAACAGGACGAATGGCGCCCTTTCGCAGTAATAATCAATCAAAAAACACCCTACCATTTCAGAAACAAACTTGCCGTCGATCTGAGCAAACAGCCTGACTGACCAGTTTCGGCACCTCATAGCGCGTGTATCGTATCGCAGGTGAGCGAAGAGGTCAGCAACGTGAACCTCCCAGCGCATAGCAAGAATGAATTACAAGACAATATGGCGTCCCCAAGGGGGTTCGACCTTATCCTCCAACTTCGAATAGCCTCCGAATGTAGATAACTCCTTGCCGCTGTGCAATGCTTGTATTAATATTTAATACACCGGTTGCGAGGAAACACCAATGCCCCGAAACACCTCTGTCACACTTGGCGATCACTTTGACCAATTTGTTGCTGAAATTCTACAGCAAGGCCGCTTCCAGTCAGTCAGTGAAATTGTTCGTGCGGGCCTGCGCAAACTTGAAGCCGATGAAGCAAAGCTCCAGGTATTACGCGCAAGACTGCAAGCAGGTGAAAACAGCCCGGTCGTCGAAGATTTTGATGACGAGCAATTCATTGCCCGCATGCACAAAACTCATACTCCGTGATTACGGGTTATTCGCTCCGCCAACAGGCGCAAGCCGATCTCGAATCAATCTGGTTATACAGTTATCAGGAATGGGGAACTGAACAGGCCGACCAATACATTCGGTCACTACTTTCTCGTTTTACCTGGTTATCTGAAAACCCGCAACTTGGGAAACAGCGTACGGAGGTAAAACCCGGCTACTATTGCTTCCCGGAAGGCATGCACCTGATCTTCTATAAAATCACCCAGGATGGAATCGATATCATCGGTATCCCGCATCAAAGTATGGATTTCATAGCCCATTTTGATATTTAGATATCTATTGCACCCTGGAAACAAGGTGGCATCACCGAGATAAAATAGCTGCTCTATAAAATCATTAACCATCCATACAATACCGTCCCGTTATGTCGAAAACAAAGAAACGCAGTAAGCACGCTCCAAAACGTGCCCGGCCATCAGGCTGGTCCACCAGTGACGCCGATGAAATCGAACGCCGCCGTTTGCGCGGCGCCAGTGAACCTGTCCGAATTGAATCGCAAACGCCGGGTGATATCTTTTTCGGTGTCTACCAGATCCACTCCGGCAGCGGACAGACCTATTGTGTCGAGATACGATCATTGGCCGAACCGATAAATAGCTGCGACTGCCCCGACCACCGTGTCAACGGCCTGGGCACCTGCAAGCACATCGAGGCAACACTGAACCGGCTCCAGCACCGGCGCAAGCGTGCATTCCAAAAAGCGGCCGGCAAGGGCAGTCCATACACCGAAATATTTCTGGATCGACGTGATCACCAGATCCGTATACGCTGGCCACAGGGCAGCCAACGCCGATCCAGGGCCCGGGATCTCCTCGTCCCCTTCTTCACCGAGGGTAATACCCTGGCGAATGACCCCCTCGACACTCTGCCCACCATGGAACGGGCAATCAATGCCGCTCATGGAGCTATCCGACGCAGGATCCGGGTTTCAGGAGAGCTGAAAGCCTGGCTCGAGAAACTCGACCGACATGCCCAGCAACTGCGTAGCCGCCAGCACTTCGAGGCCGAAGTGAGTGCCGGTAACGCAAGCCTTGACGTAGTCAAGCATCCTCTCTATCCCTACCAGCAGGAGGGGATGTTGCACCTGGCCTTTACCGGCCGCGCCCTGCTGGCTGACGAGATGGGCTTGGGCAAGACGGTGCAGGCAGTCGCTGCTTGCGAACTGCTGCGCCGCACCCGGGGTATCCGCAGGGTGCTGGTGATCTCCCCTGCTTCACTCAAGGGTGAATGGGAAGAGCAGATTGCGAAGTTTACTGACCTGCCCGTGCAGATCATCCAGGGACCACGCGCCCGGCGCCTGCGCCAATACGATGAACCCCTCTTCTTCAACTTGGCCAATTATGAACAAATCCGCCCGGATGTGGAGGAGATCAATGCCACCCTGAGACCCGATGTCATCATCCTGGACGAAGCCCAGCGCATCAAGAACTGGCAAACCAAGACCGCCATGTCGGTTAAGCGCTTGTGCAGTCCCTATGCCTTTGTGCTCACCGGCACACCGGTGGAGAACCGCATCGACGAGATCTACTCCATCACCCAGTTCCTGAACCCGTATATCTTCGGTCCCCTGTTCCGCTTCAACCGTGATTTCTACCAACTGGACAAGAAAGGTCGCGCCATCGGCTACAAGAACCTTGACCAGCTGCATAAAAGACTGTTGGCCATCATGCTGCGCCGACGCAAGGAGGACGTGGAGGGGCAACTGCCGGGGCGCACGATCAACACCTATTTCGTCCCCATGCACAAGGAGCAGATGCTGCGCTACGGGGAATACGAAATGAAGGCGGCACGTCTTGCTGCCATGGCCAGAAAACGGCCGTTGAAAAAAGAGGAGATGGAACAACTGCAGCGCCATCTGGCCTGCATGCGCATGCTCTGCGACACGCCCTACATTCTCGACCAGGATTGCCGCATCTCCCCCAAGCTGAAGGAGCTCGGCAACATCCTCCAGGAACTCGCCGAGGATGGTGATCACAAGATCATCATCTTTTCCGAGTGGGAGCGCATGCTCAAACTGGTCCGGGAGCAGGCAGAAGAAATGGGGCTGGGCTACGCCTTGCACACCGGCAAGGTCCCGCAGCCGAAACGCCGCGACGAGATCAGACGATTCAAGAACGACCCTGAATGCCGGCTGTTTCTCTCCACCGACTCGGGCGCCACAGGACTCAACCTGCAAGTGGCCGACGTAGTGATCAACCTGGATATGCCCTGGAACCCGGCCAAGCTGGAGCAACGCATTGCCCGTGCCTGGCGCAAGCACCAGAAACGCCCGGTGCAGGTGATCAATCTTGTCTCTGAACACTCCATCGAACACCGCATGCTCTCTCTGCTGGAGCAGAAACGCTCCCTGGCCGAGGGTGTGGTGGACGGCACAGGCAAAAGCGAAATGAGCCTGCCCTCCGGTCGCGCCGCTTTTCTGGAACGGCTTGACGCCCTGATGACCACTGAGACAAAAGCACCACCGACTCCGCCCAGCGATCCGATTGATCGCCTGCGGGACGACGTTCTTTCCCAGTGGCGCAAGCAACTGGAACTGATGGAACTGCATGGCGAGGGCGAACAACAAACTCTACTGGTAGTGACGAACCGTCTGGACGATGTACTGCGCAACAGCCTTACCCAGCAACTCCAGGAACAGTTCCCAGACCAGACGCCACAGTTGCAGCTGCTGGACAGGGATGCCTTCGCCACCATCCGGCAACTGATAGAGGCCGGTATCTTGAACGCCAACCAGGACACCGCCAGAACACTGTATCGCGCCCCGACCACGGACAGACCAAAAGATAACGGGCAATCAAGACGGCTGACCGCGGCCCGTGACCGCCTGGCCCGGGGTGAACACAAACGGCGAATGGCGAAAGTGCTCACTGCAGGCGGCTTTCCACTGGAAGCGCTCATCCCGATGCACGAGGCGGTGGAGACGGCCTTGCAGGCATTGGCCCATTGGCAGGGTCATAATGCCGAGGTATCGCCAGATCTGGAGCTGATCGAATCAACATTGGTACAGCCAAATCTGCTGCCGGAAGAAACCCTGTCCCTGATCTCCCTGTTGCGGGACGAACAATCTGAAATGGACGAAGACAGAGCGGATAAACTCCTCACCCAAAGCGACAGCCTCCTTTCGCAGGCCACCTCGCTCCTGGAATCGGCGCAAGCAGGCTGACACTCCGGATTTCTTGAAAGCGAACGTACCTGTGGCCAAATCGAAACAATCGGGTTCGAAACAGGATCGGCAATGGGCCGAGGCCAAGCGACGCTGCCGCCTCAACCAGGAGGATATTCGCATGGCCAGGGGACTGGACCTCAAGCCACGCTCGCTGATCAAGAACATCCCTTCACCACAGCAGCAGTGGAAGTTGCCGGTCAAACAGTGGATCCACGAACTGTATGAGAAGAAAACCGGAAAAGTGCATGGAAAGAAGCGCCACACTGCCCAGTCTCTCAAGCAGGATGAGCCTGCCGCAAATGGCGCCATTCCACTGCAAGCCTATGCAGACGAGCTATCGCTGATGCCGGACAATGAACACTCCACACAGGAGGTAACAACAATGGCGGACTGGGAAAAGTACAGCGATGAGTTGCAGGATGATAACGAACTACCGTGCTTGCCGGAGTCCCCCCTGTACCGGGAGATCCGGGAGGAGAATCAACGAACACAAAAACGGCAGGAAGAGTTTCGACTCGCCGCCGAAGCTGTAGCGCGGGCGTTTGGACAGATATCCGGTGTAGAAAGCGTGGTGCTATTCGGCTCCGTTGCCCAGCCCCTGCAGGAAGAGAAGTCACGTTATCGCAAATACCGCCGTGCCGGAATATCCATGCTACATGAGTGCAAGGATATCGACCTGGCCGTCTGGGTAAGTGACTCCAGCTGCCTGCAAGCCATGCAGAAGGCGCGCTCCAGGGCAGTGAACCAACTGTGGCAGGAACATGGGGTCGGTGTAGCCCATCACCAGGTTGACATCTTTATCATGGAACCCGGCAGTAATCGTTATCTGGGTCGACTCTGTACCTACAGCCAGTGCCCCAAAGGCAAACCAGAATGCCGCGTGCCCGATTGTGGTTCAACACCTCATCTACGACAACATGAGGATTTCAAACTGAACACCTCAGCACTTACACTGGATAGGACTGTTCTCCTCGTATGATCATCGGAAGAAGCCACTTTAGCATCAAGAGCTGATTATCGGTGAAAGAAAACTGACAGTGCATCCATGACCCAGCTAAATGCAATCCGCTCCTGCTCCAGACGCAGATTGGAGCGTATCCGATTATCTCTCAGATCGTTATACAGCGCGCATTCATCCGCATCCAGGCGCGGCAGATCCCGCTGCGTTTGCGTTTCCTCGATGCCCCACTGATCCTCGAAGGCTAGCAAGGTGGCGCGGTCCATCAGCAGCGAGCGGGTATGCGGGACATGCGCGCGCAGTTGATCGAGTATGGCGAAACCGTGGGTATCGATATCACCCCAGTAGTACACCTGACAGTTCTCCAGCCAGTCCACCTGCGCCAGCACTTCAAAACCATAGCCCGCACCAAAGACCAGCAGGCTATCGTCTACCCGTGGGAAAGCGAGAAAATTGATTTCGTTTTCGGTGATGAACACCTGAGAGACTGAAGGTTGCAACCGGGTGAAGTTGTCAGCATCCAGCGTTATATCCGCATCCACGAGGCCATCAAACAACGGGTGAGTTGGATCGAGCCCGCGCAGGCGAATACGCTGGGGTTTGTCAAGGAAACCGTAGCGCCGGGCAAAACCGCTGACACCACGGGCGGAGGTATTAATAACCTCGGGCGGCAGTACCAGATCAAGACATTGAACCAGCACACTGCGATGGACCTCGATGAACTTGCTGTGCACACCGGGGATATCCACCTGGCGCAGGTAGATTCCGGGGCGCGGATGCGCTGCCAGCCAATCAATGACATCCAGCAGGCGGTCCCATTC
>Ga0164313_10006357_pt1 | contig 10424 bp, 6 predicted proteins | sample GuaBasSedimGuay4_FD_113735 | JGI IMG/M metagenome (GOLD analysis project Ga0164313, IMG submission 113735) | Subseafloor sediment microbial communities from Guaymas Basin, Gulf of California, Mexico - Guay4, Core 4569-4, 0-3 cm | ecosystem: Environmental > Aquatic > Marine > Hydrothermal vents >...
AGTTTCTCTAAGAAACGCCCCCTTGATCCCAGTTTTGAAGATGCCCTTTCTGCAGTGTCCAAAGAACGTGGATCCTTTATTGCCAGTAAACTTGAGAAAGGCCTTCCGGCCATATCCCTTGGAGCACACAGTGCACTTACTTCTGCAATATCAAACGATATGGATGGTAATTTAATTTTTGCGCAGCAGGTGAATGGCTATGGCAGAAAAAATGATATATTATTTTGCATTACAAGCTCCGGTAATTCTCAAAATATTATTGATGCCGCAATAACGGCAAAAGCAAAAGGATTAACAGTTATTGGTTTAAGCGGAAAAACCGGAGGAAAACTGAAACAATATTGCGACGCGATAATTTGTGTGCCGGAAATAAGCACTCCTGATATTCAAGAACTTCATTTACCTGTTTATCATACAATTTGCAAAATTACAGAACATTACTTCTTCTGAAGAAACTCAATGACGAAATAAAAATAATGATGAGAAAACTGAATTTATCGCTCCTTACCCTGGTTCTGTTAACTGCAAGTTGTAGTGAAGCTGAAGTGGCTAAAAGCAGCTATTGGGATATGGATGTGTTGCCTTTTATTGATTCTCATGTTCATGGTGCCACCATTGTTGAACTACCCAATGGTGATTTCCTGTCAGCCTGGTTTCAGGGATCAGGCGAACGTTGGTCTGATGACGTTGCCATCATGGGTGCACGCCTGGATAAAACCACTAAAACATGGAGTGAATCATTTCTCATGGCAGATGTACCCGACTTTCCGGATATTAATCCTGTCCTGTTTATTGACGCCGAAGAACGTTTATGGTTGGTCTGGTACACGGTTATAGCTAATCAATGGAGTACATCCTTGCTTAAATATCGCATCAGTGAAGATTACCTGGAAGCCGGAGCACCCACATGGGACTGGCAGGATGTAATTCATGTTAAACCAGGTGATGAAAGTGGAAATGGAATACAGCTTAACGATAAATTCGTGAAATCCGTAGAACGACAAATAGAAGAAATTGCAAATACGCTCACAGATACAAGCCATATAAGTTTATGGTACAAATGGGGCGATCGAATGCTAAGTAAAGCCAGGGGAGAAGACTTTATGACCAGGGGAACCCTTATTGATTCTGTGAATGGAAATAAGAATCAAAAAATGGGCTATCCCTATTTCAGAAGAATGGGATGGCAAACAAAGAATAAGGCTGTAATTGTTGATCATAAAAGAATCATTTTACCCCTTTATTCCGATGGTTTTGATTTTTCCATCATGGCAATCACTGACAATGGCGGAAAAAACTGGATATTTAGTGAACCATTGGTTGGCGCTGGCAATATTCAACCCAGTATCGTGTTTAAATCAGACGGGACCATGCTTGCTTACATGCGCGATAATGGACCGCCACCAGAGAAAATGCAAGTTGCTCACTCGGCAGACAAGGGACTTTCATGGAGTATTGTGAAAGACTCCGACTTACCTAATCCCGGTTCAGGTGCTGATTTTGTAACATTGGAAAATGGTCACTGGCTTGCTGCATATAATGACGGCCTGCATGGTAACGGTCGGCAATCACTGGCAATTTCAATATCAATAAACGAAGGTGAAAGCTGGGACTTTACAAGGCATGTAGAAAGAGAAACCAAAGGTGAAAATGAAGCTACTTCTTTTGCATACCCCTCCGTAATTCAGGCAAAAGACGGAAGCATCCACCTTGTTTACAGCTATCAAAAGCCCCATGAAAATGGAATTAGTCAGGAAAAAATTAAATATGCTGAATTTTATGAAGCATGGGTCATGGAAGGAGATCATTGAAACTCCCTTTACTAAGTGCAACTAAATAAAAACATGATGAAAAAACGAATCAGACTGCTCCTCATATCCATCAGTATCCCATTTTTGGCCAGTGTCACAAACGCGAAAGAGATCCTCCCTCCCGGGCCAATCTATACATATACCCTATCATCAAACGGAACAGTTGATTCATATGATGAAGCGATGGCGGTTTCCTGCCTTCAGGGTATTCTCAACCGTGACAGCACGATGGTATATGTTCTTTATAATTCAACCACCAGGCCTACAAGGCCAGATTATTGGCTGGACATCATGATGTCGGAAGAGAGATGGCTCAGTGGACGCGAATTAAAAGTCCTGGACAACATAGATTCTCTCTACGAACTCGCTGAGGAAAAGGTTAAGGGAGCCATCATCTGGGATCCCGATGTGCCTGCATCAATGAATGTAGCAACCACAATTGCAGGGATTGAAGACGGCATCGTATTTAGTCCGGAATACGCGGAAAAATATCTGGCTAAGTGGGGCCTGCCTGTCATCAAGGACTTGCGCGGGATGTTCACCGGGAGTGAAACAGGGAGTAAAAAGAATGATGCTTATCGCTGGGCAATCCGTGAATACCTTAGCAAAGGTCTCTGTTCGGATCATTTATTATGTCTCTATGAAGACCCCTTCTCAACTCGTGAAAGAGGCGATATCGTATACGTGGTAACCCGGGATTGGGCCGTGAAGAATCGTTCCTTCGTTTATGACCTCTCTCCCTGGGGCGACGAAGCACCAAAGGACGATCCTGACCAGGAACTTGGCACTGACCTTGCCACTTACCATATAATGCTTGGGGAAATTCTGAATCAAACCGCAGGTGAACAGATGACCGAAGTTGCCGGGTTCTTCTCTTTCTCTAAATACAGTAATATCCCTGGTCATCCAAGTAAACATGATCCTGTTCCAACCGAGTGGGAGACTGTTTATATCATCTCACCTTATAACTGTTACCAAAATACGGTTGCACACAATTGTTACAACCAGTCTTTGCACAGTCAGGCGCCATCGGTCATGCTGAAGCAACACCGCCCCCCCCTGAAGGAACTGGAGAACAAAACCTATATATGCATTTTAATGGCAGATTACGATTCAGGCACCCCCTTATATGAATTCCTGTTGAAATTCTGGAATGATAAAAAAAGAGGGGATATCCCCTTACTATGGGGCATTAACCCAAACCTGGTGGAAACCTATCCGGATATCATTTCCTATTTTTATGAAACACACTCAGAGAATGATTATTTTGCTGCAGACGCGAGCGCGGCAGGGTATATGAACCCCAACCGGATTGAAACGGAGCACCTTCCGCTTTTCATCAATCACAATCAGAAGTTTTACAATCAGCTGGATATGACCCTGTCGCCGATGGTGCTTGACTGGGATGAGCCCAGTGCCGATGTCAAGGATGCATTCACACAATTCTCACCCGATGGTTTTGCTACCATCGTCATGGATTTACACAACTCAGGAGGTAGGTCACCTGAACCACATGTTTGGAAGGGAATGCCCGTGATGAATTTGCTTAACCCTGTAAATCAGATCACTAATTCAGATGTCTCGGCAGATATCATGTCAGCCCATATTCCTCTAAAATATACCTGTGTTCCCACGTTTTACTTTTTCAGGATTGTTTGGTCAAGTCCCTTCCAGGTAATCAACACCATAGAGCTTCTTAAAGAGAAACGGCCCGAGCTGGACATTGAGGTTCTGGATCCATACAACTTTTTCAACATGTTTAAGGAACATTATTCAGAGCAATAGTGGATATGAGAATCATCGCTGCTATTATCTTCTTATCCTCTCTTATTTTGAATGTTGAAGCACAAATAAGCTTCCCATCTCAATCTGATTTCAAATATCTGAAAGGGAGCAATGCCACGGAACTTCAGGCAGCATGGATGCTTCCTGAATTTGATGACAATCTATGGCCTTCAGGAAGGGCACCGTTCTGGTACGGAGACGGAATGGGTGGAACTGTGTTGGATGATATGCAGTACAATTACTCCACAGTGTACCTTCGCACCTCTTTTCAGTGCGCGAATGTTGAATCACTTGCTAATGTTGTTTTCAGTGTGGATTATGACGATGGATTTATGATCTGGATAAACGGACAAGAAGTACTAAAGGTGAATGCCCCTGTATCACCCCTCTTCTCTTCGTTGGCGCCAGGTATGCATGAGTCGGGCAGCTTTGAACAATTTACTTTAGATTCCTCGGATGTCAAGCTATCTGAGGGTACCAATTATCTGGCGGTCCAGGGATTCAATATTGGTTTAAACAGTACTGATTTTCATTTCGATCTTCAGCTAAATGCAAGACCTAATCTCCCCGAATATCCTGATAGTCTGAATATTGTCTTTGATCAAAAGTCGGGATTTTATGAAGCTCCTTTTCATTGTTCAATAAGCACTCCTGATTCTGCAGCACAAATTATCTATACGCTCGATGGGAGTAATCCTCAGAATTCGATTACATCATTCACCTACGACTCTGTGGCCAGTGTGTATATTGATCCCGGAAGCACCTTTGGGAGGGCCGGAACACCCGCTGTAATCCTCAGGGTATCGCTTGTGAAAGAAGGTTATAAACCTGCAATTCCCAGATCGCGTACATTTATTTTTCTGGATGAAGTAAAAACCCAGTCTCATCCCGGCGGTGAATGGCCCACCGGGAGCATAAACGGCCAGACCATAGACCTGGAAGTTGATTCAAGAATTATTGAACATCCTGAATACGCAGCAATAATCGATGAATCTTTTACTGAAATTTCTTCTATTTCAATAATTACGGATTTAGATAACCTTTTCAACCCGCTTACAGGAATCTATGTAAATGCCAGGAATGACGGCGCAGAATGGGAGCGGCAGTGTGCTGTTGAACTATTGAATCCGGATGGAAGCGAAGGTTTTGGTGTCAATGCAGGCTTGCGTATCCGCGGGGGCTTTAGTCGTGCACCTGAATTTGCGAAGCATGGCTTCAGGTTGTTATTTAAAAAAGAATATGGCGATGCAAAATTGCATTTTCCTCTTTTTGGAAATGAAGGGACCGATCGATTTGATAACATTGACCTGCGTACTTCCCAAAACTATTCCTGGGCCAATGGAGATGGTCGCAACACCATGGTAAAAGAGGTTTTTTGTCGCGATTCACAACGGGACTTAGGACAGCCTTATACACGAAGCCGTTATTATCACCTCTATTTAAATGGCATGTACTGGGGCCTTTACCAGACACAGGAACGTTCAGAAGCAGATTATGCAGCCGACTATTTCAATGGCAATTCAGGAGATTTTGATGTGGTCAAGGTTACAGGAGCTCCTAATTACGATATTGAAGCTACCGATGGCAGCCTCACTTCCTGGCAGAATGTATACACTAAAACACAGATCGGGTATGTGAACAATAAAAACTATTTTGAACTTGAAGGAAGGGATGAAAACGGAAAATACCTACAGGACGCAACTACCTGGATTGATATCGATAACCTCATCGATTACATGCTTACAATATTTTATACTGGAAATTGGGATGGACCTGTATCAGAACCCCTGAGTAATAAGCATCCCAATAATTTTTATGCCATTTACAGCCGACAGGACAAATCTGAGGGCTACAAATTTCTCAATCACGATCCTGAGCACTCTCTGCTTGGAGCTTATGATAACCGGGTTAATCTTGCAGACCGGACAGACGGAAAGGCAATGCGTGTTTATGAGTTTAAAGAATTTCATCCTCAATGGCTGCATCATAAGCTCTCGGAGAACAGTGAATACAGACAAAGATTTGCTGACCGTGCATTTATGCATCTGAATCACGAAGGGGCATTCACTCCTGACAAAGCCTTAAAAAGGTTCAATTACAGGGCCTCTCAAATTGATACAGCCATCATTGCCGAATCGGCCAGGTGGGGTGACGGAAGGGGAATCGCTGAACCCTATACAAGAAATGATAACTGGTTGCCCGAGTTAGACAAAATGCGGGAAGGCTATTTCCCTGTTAGAACAGCCATTGTGACGGGTCAGCTTAAGCTGGCAGGGCTCTATTCTGATCTGGATGCTCCGGTAGTGAAAGAAAATAATATCCCTGTAAATGCGGCTTATCACAAATTCGAAGAATTCACATCAATAAAAATTAGTAATCCCAATCCGCTTGGAGTCATTTATTATACTACTAGCGAAACTGATCCGAGAGAAATTGGAGGAGGCGTTTCTGCAGGGGCCGAATTATCTGAGGATGAAAATGCATCAATTTTAATTAATTCCACAAACGTTCTGAAAGCCAGGATCTATGATAAGGGAAACTGGGGGCCCCTGAAACAGATTTCTTTCCTGAAAACAAAAGAAGATTATTCATCGCTCAAAGTAAGCGAACTACATTACCATCCTTTGGATGAAGTGACAGGCCCCGATACAGCCAAAGGGAAGAATTATGAGTTCATAGAGTTTAAGAATACCGGCGAAAATGCACTTAATCTTAGCGGCTTGATACTGGATTCTGCATGCTATTATGAATTTCCGGAAAATGAAATATTGGGAGGTGGCCAATTTTATGTGGTCAGTTCGAAGACTACAAAATTTTATGAGCGATATGAGATGAAGTCATCTGGTAATTATAGTGGATATTTATCCAATGCCGGTGAAGAAATTCTGCTTCACGATACTGAGGGTAACACAATTATTCATTTTTTTTATGGAGACAAGGATCCATGGCCGGAATTGGCTGATGGATCTGGATTTTCACTGGTTTCAGCAGACCGGAATCCGGTCGATGATCCCGATCAGCCTTTTTACTGGACACACTCGGCAAACATTCATGGATCGCCATTTTCCGATGAACCCTACCCTGAAGGTAATCATTTATCCAGGACGGAAAGTGCTGATGTGGTCATCTATCCAAATCCGGTAAGGGATGTATTAAATATAGTTGTCAATACAGAAGGTCAGGCAACAAAAATGAATGTTGAGATTTACTCAATTACAGGCATCATGTTGTACAACGAGGTGCATCCCTTAAAAACCTCAATAAGCCTTGATCAACTTAATCTTGAAACTGGAATTTATATTGTAAAAGTTATTTTCAATGGTTTTTCGGGGTCTTACAAGCTATTGCATTAAAAAAATATGTTATGAAACTCAAATTATTAATCGCACTCATCTTGAGCAATGTTTTATTGGTCTATTCTCAGGAGAATATTTTGGATGCGTACAATGGAGACTTTGAAAATGGAATCACTCATTGGCGGTTTTTTGAAGTTCCGGGGGGGAACGGAAGTTTTGCGGCCACAACGACGGATGCTGTAAGTGGCAACTTCGCAATGGAGCTTAATTTCACAAGCGATTATGGAAATATTATCGATCGCGGATTTGACAACTGGGATACCGGAGTACCGGTTAACGGTGGTGAATTATATACACTTAAGGCATTTGTGAAGGCTGATACGAATTCATCCGAAGGACTTGTTATGCTTAGGTTTTCATTTGGATTCTTTGATGCAAAGGGTAGTATCATTGGACAAGGAGGAACAGATCATCCATTGACTCATGATTACGCAGAGAAGTCATATACTGTCAAAGCACCGGATCAAGCAGCAAGCTGCTGGGTTGCCTTTCGTTTATTTGATGCAACATATCCATGTGCTCCCTTAAGGAGTATGTACATAGATCATGTTCGTATTTTAAGAAAATACGGGGTATCTGTTGAGTCTCCAACTGCAAGTGAATCTGAAACAATGAATCTCACCAATTACCCAAATCCCTTTAATCTGGAAACAACAATAAGCTATAATTTGGGTAAAAGCAGTACGGTTACCCTTGGGGTTTATGATATTCTTGGACAAGCTGTTGCCCTGCTGCTTGATCAGGAGCAACAGAACACAGGTGATTATAAAATAAACTGGGTTCCGAAAAATTTAGCAAGTGGAATCTACTTATACCGCCTGGAGGCCTTATCTTCCGATGGGATAAAATCTGAAATTTATCGTAAAATGGTTTTGGGAAAATGAAAACGACTAAATCAATATTACTTGTAGCTCTTTTTTTAACTTATATGTCTACATCCCTGGCACAGATCAATGTGATGGAAGACTATAATGGGGATTTTGAAGCCGGAACCTTCGACTACTGGCGATTTGTGGAAGTTGCTGATTCAGCTGCAGGAAGTTATGCTGAAATCGTCGATGAATCTTATACGGGCAACCATGCCGCACAGCTTACCTGGAAATCGGGTGCTTCCGGTATTATTGACCTTGTGCTTGATAACTGGCTTACAGGGCCTGAAGTAGTCGCCGGTCATACCTATACTTTAAATGCAGCGATTATGGCAGTTGAAGGTACTGGTCTTCTTCATGTCTCACTGGGGTTTTTTAATGCCTCGGGGGGGGTTATCAGTGAATCCTCTAAAAATTGGGTCCTGGGAGATCAATATGAGGTGAAAGAACACATGGGTACAGCACCTGCAGGTGCAAAAAATTGTTGGATTGCTTTTCGCCTGTTTGCAGAAAATGGTTCCAGGTGGCCTGAAGCTAAAGCGATCACGCTGATAGACGAGGTGCATTTATGGGAATCTCCTCCGGATGTGACCTCAATTAATGATGAATTACCGGAAGATGGTTTAAACCTTTACCCAAACCCGGTCGCCAACCAATTACATGTTGTATCAAAAACAGAGATAAGAACTATTTCTGTCTATAACATGCAAGGGCAATTGGAAAAGGAAGTATTTAAGGATTTTAATAATATTAATATGAAAGATCTTTCACCTGGTATATATATTATGAAGGTGATTTCAAATAAGGGAATTTTTTTTAAAACTGTCGTTAAAGAGTAAAAACATAGCATTGATGAAGAAATCTTTAATAATTGCTACAGTGGTAGCTGCGCTAGGAGGTCTGCTTTTCGGGTTTGATACTGCAGTTATCTCAGGAACGACCCAATTATTATCCAGCAGCTTCGATCTTTCCGCCTTTGAACTTGGCTTTACGGTTGCAAGTGCACTTATTGGAACTATTATCGGGGCCCTGGCTATCGGCCGGCCGGCCGACCGGTACGGACGGCGCAAGGCCTTATTTCTGCTGGCGGCCCTGTATTTCATTTCAGCCCTGGGATCCGGAATGTCCTGGGACTGGCATAGTTTTCTGTTTTTTCGCTTCGTAGGAGGCCTTGGAGTTGGGGGTGCCTCTGTTGTTTCGCCGATGTACATCGCTGAGATTTCTCCTGCAAAGTATCGCGGCAGACTCGTGGCTGTTGCTCAACTGAATATTGTATTTGGAATGTTGCTTGCTTACTTTTCGAATTATGTCATTTCAGGTCTGGATCTGGGAGCCCTTGAGTGGCGATGGATGTTCGGCGTGGAAGCTGTTCCTGCCGCATTATTCTTCATACTCCTTTTCGCCAATCCCAGAAGTCCCCGTTGGCTCGTCTCTGCAAAAAAGATCGAAGAAGCAAAACTCGTACTGGCAAAATGCGGAACAGATTCGGGAGATGTTGAAGGGGAGATCATTGCGATTCAGCAATCCCTTGACATGGATCATCATTCCGTGAAGGAACGGTTCTTCTCGAAAAAATACAAAGTTCCCATCATGCTGGCCATTGCTATTGCAATTTTCAACCAGCTTTCCGGTATCAACGCGGTTCTCTATTATGCTCCCCATATCTTCAAGATGGCTGGATTCGAAAAGAGCTCTGCCCTGTTGAACTCCATGGGTATAGGGTTTGTGTTCTTAATATTTACGGTGGCAGCAATGGCCGTGATCGATAAATTAGGCCGGAAGAAAATAATGATTGTAGGATCGATCGGCTATATCGTGAGTCTCGGAGTTATTGCATGGGCATTTTTCACCTATGGTACGGAGTTTACAAAAGAAGGCAGTTACGTGGTCCTGGTAAGCCTGTTTTTGTTTATCGCTTCCCATTCCTTCGGACAGGGATCGGTAATCTGGGTATACCTTAGCGAGATATTTCCTAACAGGGTAAGGGCCAAGGGACAATCACTTGGATCCACAACCCATTGGATCGCGGCTGCTATTATTTCATGGTCATTCCCATTAATTGCCGAAATTTCGGGAGGATATACTTTTGCTTTCTATGCCGTCTGCATGGTTGGCCAGTTAATCTGGGTGCTGTTTGTTATGCGTGAGACCAAGGGGATTTCTCTTGAGGAAATACAAAAACAGATGGAAATTGAATAAGAGTTCATTTATTCGATTTAGCGCAAAAAAAATCAACTTGTCTATATAAGTTAAATAATTTGTTATATATTTGAATATTGATAACCAATTAATTTTTAACTAAAAACACTAAATTATGAAAACAAAATTACTCGTATTTGTAATGTTAACTTCGGTATTTAGCCTTTTTGGGCAAGCCAATCTGCTGGATACAATGAATGCAGATTTTGAGAAAGGTAGTACTGAATTGTGGCGTGCTGTGGAAGTAAGAGATGGTGCTGCTTACTTTTTTAATGATACCAACCAGGAATCTGGTGCTTTAAGTAGTGTAGTGATGTCCGATGACTCTAATGGCGGAGACTACGCGGCAGCATTTACATGGGCAGCTGATCCTTTGATGGCTGATTTAGTATTTGACTACTGGG
>Ga0164313_10006358_pt1 | contig 10424 bp, 11 predicted proteins | sample GuaBasSedimGuay4_FD_113735 | JGI IMG/M metagenome (GOLD analysis project Ga0164313, IMG submission 113735) | Subseafloor sediment microbial communities from Guaymas Basin, Gulf of California, Mexico - Guay4, Core 4569-4, 0-3 cm | ecosystem: Environmental > Aquatic > Marine > Hydrothermal vents...
CCACCGGCAGCGTTGGCTGAGGGTATTAATATGTCTGCAACACGATCACCAGCAAGATAACCTGAGCCCACTATCACCGTGATGACCGCGATAGCACCTAAAAATTTGCCAAATGATTTCATCTTTTTCCCCCCTTGCGAATACTATAACTAGACGGTGCTGTACAGATTTGAGTGTATTATTTATGTACGGTGGAGTCTAGACAGCAAATCTGGCATATTGCCTGTATGGTGAACACTACCCGTAAACGTATCAGTAAAGACGAATGGCTTGCACGAGCGCTCGAGGTACTCGCGGCCGAAGGCGAGGGGGGTATCCGTATCGAACGGCTTGCACGCGACCTTAATATCGCGAAAAGCGGGTTTTACTGGCATTTCAAGGATCGCAGGGACCTGTTGAGCAAGGTGCTCGACTACTGGGCATACGAATACACTGGCGTCGTCGCGCAAAACCAGCAGTTAGCGCGGGCCAGCCCGGAGTCACGCCTTAACCAGGCAGCACGTATGATTCGGGTGCATAAGCTAACCAAGTATGATGTCAGCATGCGCGCCTGGGCCGAACACGATGAAATGGCTGCCGAAGCAGTAGCGCAGGTCTATAAAATGCGCCTGGGTTACATTAGCGAAGCTTTCAGAGAACTTGGCTTTAAAGGAGATGAGCTTGAGATGCGGACCCGGTTATATGTCTGTTACCATAGCTGGGAGGCGGCAATGTTCGGCAATGACTCTGAGCGTAAACTTAGCCGATTGCAAAAACTACGGATTAAATTGCTTACCAGAAAATGATCGTTTGCTGGAATCTATAGAGTCAGATTAAATTTTAGTGGAGGGTATTATCGTCTGCCAGGACGGAGAAGCGGAATAGCCATTATTGAGTAATACGAACCCGTTAGTACAGCCGAGTTGGCCGTATTGTCGATTATCGATGTGGGCATCGGTAGTAACTGGGGCGAAACGCATTGAATAGCAAATATTGTTAGGAGAAGAAGCATGGACAAAAATATAAAGCGTGTGTTGTTTGCAGTGATCTCTCTTTTTGCAACGGTTAACCTGGCCCAGGCAGAAGAGGTCGAACCTGATAAATTCAGATTCGCAATCGGTGGCTACGCTATCGCCAGGTACGATTCAACTATTTCCGTGACGGATCCTGGTCTGGGTGCCGGCATTTCCATCGACCCGCAGAATACCTTTGGCCTGGACTTCGAGGGTACCGTGTTGCGTATCGAGGGTTATTATCGTTTTCGTCCCAAGCATGCTCTCACCTACTCCTGGTACAGCATTAACTCTACGGGTTCGAAAATTATTGATGAGGAAATCGGTTGGGATGGTCCGGACGGCGAGATCATTATTCCGATCGGGGCGCAGGTCATCAGTAACTTCGATTACGATATATTCAAGGTCGGGTATCTCTGGTCGTTTTATCATACCGACAAGGTGGAACTGGGCGTGGGCGCCGGGCTGCATATCACGCGTTTGAGATTGGGCCTGGATGCCAGCGTTACAAATCCGCCCAACCAGTCTCTCCAAAACGTGAACACCACCGTTCCCTTACCGGTTGTTTCACTGGTGCTCAACTACAGTGTGACACCAAAGTTTCACTGGTATCTGAAAACCGAGGCATTTGTGGTGAAGTTCGACAATTGGACCGGCAGCTACCGCGACGCTACCCTGGGCATGGAGTACCGGGCCTGGAGGCATGTGGCGCTGGGGGCGGGCCTGAGCAGCAATTCACTTGAAATTGAAGAAGATGATCCGAATTATCAACTCAGGTTCGACAACACTATCAGCGGTGCATTGCTATACGTGGCAACCTACTTCTAGGATAGTGCTTAGGCTTAGCTCGTACTGAGTAACTACCGACAACTAATTGATATCACAAATGCCGCTAACCGAATTTAACATTACTCTGGCCCTAATTTAGTTTATAGTTATGCTCATTAGTCGTTTTTATAAACGACACTCCTGTGTGCTACTTTTACAACCATGATAATAAGTTCCGTTTCCTGGATTTCATAAATTATCCGATAAATTCCCTGCCTTACTCGATAACGTTCTTGCCCCGAAAGCTTGATACAGCCCACAGCCCTTGGGTCTGTACAAAGAAGCTCCACGCATTTCAATATGCGCTTAATGTCTTTCTTCGGAATGTTTCTGAGGTCTTTTGTTACTGATTTTTTAAACCTGAGGCTATATTTTGCCATGTGATTTTAAATCCTGGAGCAATTCCTCATAGCTTAATGTTGGTTCATCGGCTCTTTGTGAAAAGGCATGTAAGTCTTCCTGATCTTCACGTAAGGCAACACGAACTGCTTCGTTGACCACTTCTGATACTGATTGGTGGGTTGTTGCGGCTTTAATTCTTAATGCCTGGTGAATTTTTTTCTCAAAGTAAACAGTAGATCTTTTAGATAATTCGCTCATATCACTACACCTCGTTTATTTGAATATTAACGCTATAACGCTATAACGTCAAGACGTTTATCGAGGAATGAGTATTTATACTCTGATAACCGGCTTTCGCTAAGGTCGTAGGTCGTAATAACCGGAGGGTTTTACACTAAAAAAAATACACCTGCTACATTGGGTAAGTGAATACCATTCGGTGCAAAGGCCGCTCTCCGGTGCGCCGGACCGGCGCATCCCTGTGCTACGCGGCACCGGCACTTCCGTGTGCAATGCCCTTTGATTATTGCACCCTACAGGACGGCTTTGATCGCTACAACGGCAGGAAAAGTCCAATCCGCTGAATCGTCCAGAACATGGCCACACCACCGATAGCGTAGGGGGTGGCGCGCGCCAGCACGAAAGCGGAATGACCGTGTAGCCGATGCAGGCCTGCGAGTAGCATCGAAACCACGACCACGAACATCACCTGCCCTGTTTCGACACCGACGTTAAACATCAGCAGCGCCAGCGGTACCTCGTTCGGGGGTACGCCAATCTCGGATAACGCCCCCGCAAAGCCAAGTCCGTGTACCAGGCCGAAGGTAAATGCGACAAACCAGGGGTAGCGTTCCGACAGGGTCAACTGGCCCTGGTTTTTGCGCACCACTTCCACTGCCAGCAAGACGATGCTGAGTGAAATCACCGCCTCGGTGGGCACCGGCGGTATATAAAGCAGGCCAAGCGTTGCCAGCGCCAGGGTGAGACTGTGCGCCAGGGTAAATGCGGTGACCGTCTTCAACAATGGCCAGATGCCGCTGACGATTAGCAGCAGGGTCAGTAAAAACAGCAAATGATCGTAGCCTTCGAGAATATGGATTGTGCCCATGCGCCAGTATGAAATGGCCAGGTTCATCCGGGTGGCCTGTTCGGGTATGGTAAAACTGCTGGAGCCGGAGCGCAGAATGGCCGAATGCTCCGTGTCGTCGCGCAGCCTGACGCGCACCAGCACGTCGGCGGGTACCGCGTCCAGGCCCTCGATGCTCAGGGTCACACCGTTCAGAGTTTGCTGACCGGCGCGGTAAGACCTGGTTTCGAGCCATGCCCCAGGCACCCGGCGCGCCGACCCTGGCCCCATTTGTTCAAGAAACTCCGGCAGCACAGGCGTCAGCGCCAGCACCTTATCGCCCCGCATTGGCACCTTCCAGGTGAAGTCAACCCAGCCGCCGTCACGTTCGTTGATCTCCAGCAACGCCGGGCGGAATTCATCGGCCTGCACCGCGTTTGGGACTACGAGCAGCAGTAGTAAAATGCCAGCGACAAAGCCCTGCCGCAGGCATTCAAAACGGTCGATCATGATGCGGTATCCGCCTTCACGGGTTCGACTTCTTTTGCATCTTCCCCGCTAGCTTTCATCTGCCCATCCAGCAGACGGTCAGCAGGCAGTTCGTCGATCACTATTTGGTAACGGCTTTTCAAACTTTCAAGAAAATCGGCGTTGAATTGTTCCCGCTTTTCATCGTGCCAGTCTTCCAGCACTCGCGCCTGCACATTTTCAAATACTGCCGGCGGCGCCTTCACGAATTCGTAGACGTATACCAGGTGCACGCCGTAGCCGGACAGTACGGGACCGTGCCATTGACCCGGTTCGAGTGTCATCACGACGTCGGCGAACCCGGAACCCAACTGCCGCCTGATTTCCAGTTCGGTGGCCGAGCTAAAGTTGTTTTGCAGGATAAGCCTGTCGCCCGCCTGAATAGTATCGGCGTCGGGCTCGCCTGCCGCTTTTAGCTGCGCCAGGATCTCGGCGGCATCACTGAGGGTCGCATCTTCACGCTTATCGGGGTCGATGAATACCTGGGTGAAGCTAATCATATCCTCACCACGGTAGGACACCGCTTTTTCGTTAAAATATTTTTCAAGCTCACCTTCAAGCGGCTGTTGCATCATCGAAAGATCGCTGGTCAGAAACTGCAGCTTTTGCGCCATGCGGCGCCGTGTTATCGGGTCGTCCTCGTTCAGGCCCATCGCCACCGCCTGGCGGTAGAGAACATCTTCGCGAATATATGCCTGGATAAGGCCGTCAATTTCGGTGCGCGTGGGCAATCGATTCCAGCGTTTTTCCCATTGACTGATCATCGCGTTAATACGATTTGAATCAACGCGGATAGTGGTATCGCGAAAATCTTCTTCCGCTACGCCAAACAGTGCATAGGCACCGTAAATGCAGGCGCCAATGATTAAAAACTGTAAAAGCGGCTCACTTAAAAGCCGGGTTAATTTGTTACTCACAAGCAATTCCCTCGGTCGATAAGACCTGATAACTCTATTCACGCAGGGTGCGAATCCTAACAAAAAGAAGGCGCTTGTGCGCCTTCCTTTTGGTTGCTGTGAAATCCGTAAACCAGTTTACTATATGAGATTATTCTTGAGGCAACTACTCAGGCAGGTGTGTGAAGACCTGCCTACTGACCCGGGCAAATGGCAAAATTGACTCGGCTTCTCTTCCCCGGTCATCGCGAGAAGAGTTCGGGTAGCCTGTTAAAAAACCGCCCGAAGCCTGAAGCTGAACACGGAGGCGTGATCAATTTCGCGCGTATTCGCGGGATGCTTCACGTACTGGTAGCTAACCGTCGAGTCCAATCCGGTAAAAAAAGGGAATCGGTAAAAGACTTCCGCATTGTATTCATCGCGGGCCCCGGTAGCGCTAGCCTCCGCCCAGTTTGCGGCGACGCCAATGAGATCATTTTGAAGCCCTTCGAAGCCGTCGGGATCGTAGAATAGAAAGTGCAGTCCGACTTGTTCATTATAGAGCGACGTACCATCCTCACTCTTTCCCCACCGAAAGATCCCCACTTTATTACCATCATCGCTGAATTCGTGCTCGAGCTTGACCGTCATTCCCCAGCCTTCGAGGCCGGTACTGGCATTGATGGGCTTGCCGTCCTTGGTGCCGTCGTTGTGCCAGACCGTGAACTTCGAAAAACCAGCTTTTTTCGACTTGGGAGCGAACTTTACACCAAGCTCGAAGGCTGTATAGAAATCCCCCGCGCTGATATCACCCAGATCGAAACGATTGGCGTTCGCGTCCGACACCAGCCCCAGGATTCTAAAGCGATCGCTGGGATAGCCGACAGCCACCACTCCCAACCCGGAGTCCGGATAACCGCTCGAAAACAAGCCGGTACCGCCGTTCGGAAGAAAGGTCGTGACAGGGCTGATGTGCCGGGACGTCGCCAGGATCGAATCCGGCGTGATCTTGCCGGTGCGAAATGCCCAACCCGCCTTCTGACTGCCCTGTTCCCAGTAGAAATTTCTCATAATGAAGGTCGGGGTATACGCCGAAAAGGCGTTGGCGGTGCCAATCGCGCTAGCCAGGCTAACAAATCCGAGGTTCTGGGGGCCCGTGGTGCCGTAGTCCCACCTGCCTTCGACGTGGAAATACAGCTTTCCCTGGGTTGGCGTGCCTCTTTTGGCTAGCTTCCATGAGCCAACGAAATCGAGGTCTGTGGTCATACCGTGTTTGTCGTTGTCGGGAAGCGCTTCGGTGATTCCCTGGAAGAGATGATTGATCATCAATCCCAACTCAATGTGGCTCGCCTCGTCGACCTCTTTCTTCATTTCATCGGCCGCATCGTGGGCTGATTTCAGCGGAGAAACGCCAAACAGCGAATCCCGTTGGGTCCTTCGCTCCCGAATGTCGCCCAGGGCGTTGGACGGGTCCACGGGGTCGTCGCTAATTGCCGAACCAGCCTGACCACCACTTGAGCCCACTCCCTGCTCAGCGGCAGTTGCGTTTGCCATCGTGAAACAGCTCAGCGAGCTGGCCAAAGCAAGGTGGAGGACAAAACGCCTCATTGTGCAGACCTTGATAACGCAAGCAGCCCCGACTCGAACGAAATGCAGCCGGGTCATGCTACCTCAGCCTACCTCGACCGTGCCATCCTCGTGAATGGAGATCGGATCACCCGTCTTTACCGCCTCGAGGAACTCGTCGCCAAGAAGGTCAATGGTGAAGATCCGGCGGCCATTCCAGATGTCGTCCATGAACAGTCCGCCGGCCGCGATACTGTCAATATGCGCAGAGAACAGCATCGCTGTGAACCCCACCTTTAGGTCATTCATGCCCATGATACACCCAGCGCCCATGGTGGATCCTACGGTTTGCGTGGTGCAGAGGATTTTTCCGGCCATATCCTTCCCGTACAATTCTTTGTTGGCCGAATCGGTGCAGGGTGCGCTGTCGGTCCTGCCGGCGAACATGTTCTCCAGGTAGGATGCGCTCGTGTTGAAGGCCTGCTTCGAAACCAGCGCCTCGCCTTTGAGCTCTCCGGGGAGTAAGGTCCGGCCCTTGAATGTTTTTGCCATTTTAGTCTCCTTAAGAGGGGATTTTGCCCATTACGATGGCCTCGACGAGGATATCGTCGGGGAGGTAGCGGAAGTTCGAATAGGTCCGGGTCTTGGCCGAGTTCGTGATCCCGCGCGTGCGCTCCGCGACTCCCTTCATGCCGGCATAACTGACCGCACACATATTGGTGACACGCACGCCTGCCTGCGTCATCTTGCTAGACAGTTCGCCTTCGTCTGCCACAAGGCGGCGCTTCACTGGGTTGACGCAGAACATGTAGATCGGAATGGCCGCCTCCTTCTTGCCAGCCTTGTCAAGCGCCTCGGTGATCAGGCGGCCATACTTTACGATCTCAAAGTAGCTGTTGTGCGGGCAGCCGATGAACGCGGCCGTGGGATCGGCATCCTTTTCTGGCCAGAGGTTCGGGAAGGTCTTGATGATCCGCGCCTGCTCGGCATCGTCGATCACGTAGGTCTGGTAGCCTTCGACCAGGAGATCGCGACCTTTTTCCCTGGCATCGGGCGTTACGCCCTCCACGTGATAAAGGCCGACCGCACCGGAAGCGGCCGTGGCGCTGCCCATGGCCTTCAGCAGATGCAGGTTGTCGGCTGTCACCTTGCCGCCCTCGAAATACTTTTCGAGGCCGGTGATATAGGGGACGTCTTCGACGACCTTGGTTCCGATCCCGGTGCCGACCGCACCCCAGTCGGGTTCATTCGTGGTCTTCACCTCGACCAGCCACTTGGCACGCCGGCCGTCGTCGGTCATGAGACCGAAAAGGGGAGCCTTTCCGAGAATGGCACTTAGCAGATCCATGCCGGCACCGTTCCGGTTGGTCCGGATACCGAGGGCAGAATTGCCGAAATTCACTGCGGATGATTCCGCCCAGGCAACGTAGGTCCCCGGTTCGGGAGCATTGCCAATCTCGTCCAGGTAGCAGGCGCAGGACCGAAAGTTCAGGTCCGGTGCCCCGAGGCGGGCATGGACCCAGTCCAGTTCCCGCTGCAATTTGTAGCCCTCGTAGATCTGCTCCATATCCTCTACATTGTTGTTGACGTTATAGAGGTCATAAGGACGCGGGTTCACTGTATAGGGCGCATAAGCCTTGAGCCCGGCCTCGGCGCATTCGTCGAACATTGCGATCATCGACCTCATGTATTCGGTGCCGACATACATATTGCTGTGCGGTGCGCCGCCAAGGGCCACAAGCTTTTCAGCGCCGAAGGCATTGCCGTAAGCGACCACGATCTTCATGAGCTTGGCCTTCTCCTCGCCTTCCTTACCGTCGAGGATATCCTGTTCTTCCCGGGTCAGGGTCATCTGGTGGGGCGCGGCACCCGGCTTGGCATCCCACTGGGAAGCGCCTGTGTACGTCGCCTTCTGGCCCGTCGGCTTCCCGTCCGGCCCCAGGCCTTGCATGTCAGATGTGAGGAAATTTTCGGCTTAGCCTGGAAGGGCGCCGGTTCCAGATGAGCCGGAGGATGATTGCCCACTGGCCTGCCCGCCAGTGTTACCGGCCTCGGTGCTCGCGGCCTTGGCACTCCCGGCCAGGGCAGAGAGTCCGGTGGGCAGCAGGGCGGTTAATGGTATCGCTTTAACGAATTCTCTACGTTTCATGATTAACTCCTTTGTTTGCTTGTCTTCAATATACTCCGGCTGTGTATATTATCCAATTTGGGGGGGGGATTGACACAGATCAAATTTGTGCTGGTGTCGAGGGCCTGATGACCAGGTGCGGAATTCAAGCATGAATTCAAAGTATCGGCCCGAGCATGGCGATGGTGTTGTTCCAAAGCCGGCGGGCCATTGACCATTGCTCTACCATCTCAACGGTGACAGGATGGGAACTGGCGAGGTAGGTTTCCTGGCGACGACGCATCTCGTCGGTCAGTTTCGGATCGTAAAACAGGATATTGTTCTCGTAGTTCAACTCGAAGCTGCGGCGATCCATATTGGCCGAGCCCATCAAAGTCATTTCACCGTCGATGGTCATAGATTTCGTATGCAGCAGGCCGCCCACGTACTCGTGGATCCTTACCCCGGCTTCGAGCAGCTCGTGATAGTAGCTGTGGCTTGCCGCGGCAACCTGGATCGAGTCATTTCGAGCCGGGAACACGATCGTGGTTGTTATCCCGCGGCGAGCGGCAGCGCAAAGTGCGTCCTGCATGGATTCGTTGGGCACGTAGTAGGGTGTCGTAATAATCAGGCTATGGCGGGCGGCATGCATCAGCGCCGCAAAGGTCTCGGGCATCGCCGAATTACGAACCGTCGGACCCGTGGCGATAACTTGGGCGGGGAAGCCTTTGACGGATGCATAAATCGGTGCTTCCAGCAGGCCGCCGATATCCTCGTCGACCTGCGCCATCCAGTCGCTCACGAAGACGTGCTGGTTCTGACGCGCTATCGGCCCCTCGAAACGTATCAGGGCGTCTACCCAGGGGGCGAACTTCGGTTTAACGCGAAACTCGGGATCGGCGCAGTTCTGACTTCCACAGTAGGTGATACGGTCGTCGATGACGACGATCTTGCGGTGGTTGCGAAGATCGATGCGTCCAATCAGGGAACCCAGCAGCAGGTTTCTAATTGGCAGTGCGACCGCCACCTGGACACCGGCCGCGCGCATATCTTGCCAGTGTTTCGAGCCGATCATGACGCGCGAGCCGAGCCCGTCGGCCATCGCCCGGCAGGCCACGCCGCGGGCCGCGGCGCGTTTGAGCGCCTCGACCACCTTGAGGCCGTTGTTGTCTCCCAGCCAGATGTAGAAAATCAAATGAATCTGGTCGCTGGCCGCATCCATGTCGTTCACTATATTATCGATGCCGGCGTTGGAGTCCGTCATCAGCCGGCCCGTGTTACCACCGACGGGTGCGAAGCCATTGATTGTCTTGCCTAAATGGAACAGTGGTGCGCAACGGCCCGGAAATTCCGCTTTAAGGAAAGCTTCGTTCTCGACCAGGGGGGAAGCCATGGGAGGCAAGTTCGCTAGCACCTTCTGCTCCCGGGCTACCCGTTTTTTACCGATACTGGTCTCCCCCAGGAGAATGTAGGCGAGAATACCAACAATGGGTAATCCCACAATCAGCATGACCCAGGCGAGCCGCGATGCCGGTTCCCGATGGGGGCGCAGAATTGCGCGCATGATCATCGACAACCAGATCAGTCCCAGGCCGATATAAATCGGGGTCTCCCACAAAGGGCTATCCATTCTTCTGCTACCACCATTTCACGATTGTTACTTGCCTGCGCCGACCAGCGCATCACACCCAGTCAACCACAGACGCGACTATACATTGAAACAGGTAAAACAGAAGACCGGGGCGAAAGTCTGGTATTAGGAAACAGGAAGTTTGCGCCCTGAATTGATCAGAAGCTCCTTAGGCAAATTCCTTGCAGGCATGTTCGATCGCATGTGCAAATGATCGTGCCAGGCTACGTGCGACGAACAGGTCGTAGCATGGGGTATCGTCGACCTGGACCACCAGCGCCGACATGTGCGCAACCGGGGTGAGGGCACAATTACCTGTTTTGAAAGCGCCAGGGTGCAGGTCGATGGCGCAGTTCTTTGCCATTACCGTGCGGGCATGACTCCCACTCAGGCGTAATCCGCAGCGGCCGTGGCTTTGATCGACTACGGCTGCGAGCTCGCCAACTGCTTTTTTCAGAGTCTCTAACAATTCGCCCGGTTTGCGACCAGA
>Ga0164313_10006360_pt1 | contig 10422 bp, 8 predicted proteins | sample GuaBasSedimGuay4_FD_113735 | JGI IMG/M metagenome (GOLD analysis project Ga0164313, IMG submission 113735) | Subseafloor sediment microbial communities from Guaymas Basin, Gulf of California, Mexico - Guay4, Core 4569-4, 0-3 cm | ecosystem: Environmental > Aquatic > Marine > Hydrothermal vents >...
CAAGGCACCAAACCCCCGGCCAGCGCCCCGCTTGCCTGGGCGCGAGCGCAGCTCGTCGAGCTTGGCACGCTGCTCCGCGTTGAGCGCGGCCCGAGTGTCGGCCAAGAGCCGGGTCAACAGCTTACCAACGTCGGCCATCGCCTTGGTGGCGATGTCGATCTGTCCATCGATCTTGCGCTGATCGATCTTGGGCTCCGACATCAGCCGGGCCACCTCGAGCTTGGCACTCTGGGCGCGGGCGCGGTGCCCGTGCATCTTCGCCTGAGCGGCGAAGTAGAGCTTGCGGATCTTGGCCACCGTGGCGTCATCCACGCCCACCTCGGTGGCAAAGCGGAGGACCAGCTGGGGAGGATAGACGGCCACCATCCCCTGGTGCGCCCCCCAGCCCATCATCCCGTGGCCACCGCCCATGGCACCACCACCGCCCATGCCACGACCGCCGCCCATACCGCGACCGCCGCCGATGCCGCGACCACCCCAACCGCCACCACCTCTCGGTCCTGGACCGCCACCCCAGCCGGGACCTCCCTTGGGGCCACGACCACCGCCCCAGCCAGCGCCAGGAGGGCCGCCGCGGCGATCAGGTGGCGGGCCCCAGTCGGCGGGGCGCTGCGGGCCAAGCTCAGCACGCTCGGCGTCCGCCGCGGCCGGCCCGGGCGCCGCCGCGTCAGCCTGCGGGTCAGCCGCCGCAGCACCATCGGCCGAGGCGGCCGGGGGATGCTGGCAAGCCGCCGGCAATAACAAGAATAGACCGATGATGAGCCGCTTCATGGGGCAAAGCTATCACAGGGCGCCCGCTCCGTCCCCGCGAGACCGCTGGCTACGCCGGCACCGTCAAGACCAGCCGTCAGAACAGCACCGACCACCCAACGCCGAGGCTCGTCGGCCCTGCCATGGGCATCAGCACCGATTGGATGGAGCCGTCGTCGGTGTCGATGGTGCCTCGGAAAGGCGGCCCGCTGTCGCCCCAGCCATAGTGAAGCAGCATCGGCAGGACATAGCCTGACAGTGCGCCGATGGTCATCCCTGCCACGACATCGCTATGCCAATGGCGGTCGTTGACGATACGCGCCATGCCGACGGTAGCCGTCGCGGTGATACCGGCCACGCATTCGATGAGACCGATGGGCGTGTCGCCATACAGAGCTAGCTTGCTGTTATGGGCGCAAATCAGGCCGGCAGTGGTCGCCATGGTGGCCGTGTGACCGCTCATGAAGCTGGCGTTCTCGTCGGGAGCATCACAGAACCGTTCGTAATCCGAGTTGCGCTCGCACTCATCGGTACTGGGACGGGCCCGACCCACGAAATGAGCAGTCGACAGACCAATCAAGGCGGCGAAGGCTTGAGACTGCAGGTTGATGAGGGTCATCTGCAGCGCCACGTCAGGCGCACCGTTGCCGATCCAGGTCACCGCGATCGTGTCGACCAGGTAAGGATAGACCAGGCCGAATTGGAAGATGCGGTCGCCGATAACCCGTGCCGTGGCCCGCCCTTGGCGACTCTCGGCCAAGAAGGTGTCCCGCACCCATTCATCGCCGATGACGCCCCCCCGGTGGCCGTCCTCACGGAAGTCCACACCGAGGGCAATGCCGAGGGCAGCCCCCCCAGCCACCGCGGTGAAGCCCACATTCGTCCAAGAGAACCGGCGCCACTCTGGCTTCCAGACCACCTCGTGGTCAGTCTGGGCAGCACTCTGACGACTGAGCAAGACGGCCGCCGCCAGCATGAGTCCCGCAAGCCAGCGTCGGGTCTTCATGGGCCGCTCCCGCTGTCCAGACCACCGGTCACCAAGGTGGACCCAAGCTACCACAGCCCAGCCGCGCCGAAGCGTAGCCTTGCGCTGAGCCAGCTGTGGATGGCGCTCTCGTCACCAGCGGAGACAACCCCCGCGGGGGCAGCGAGCTTGCTAGAATAGCAGGGGCATGACACCAAAGACGCTGGCCATCGCCCTGCTCATCTCGCCAATCTTGGCGGCTTGCGGCGGAGCCGACGACGACCCTGAGCAGTGGTCTGCCGCGACCCAACCCATCGTGGGCGGCGAGGTCGACGACCAGACCACCGGTGCGGTGGGACTGGCGCTGAACGTGCTCGACCTGTTCTTCTTCGGGCACTGCAGCGGATCGCTCATCGCACCCAACGTGGTGCTCACCGCCCAGCATTGTGTGTCCTTGACCGATGGCGAGAGCCCTTCGGGCGGCGTCATTTGTGGTGAGACCGACTTCGGCATGACCGCCGCCGGGGCTGCCATGCGGGTCACCGTCGAGCCCGTCCGCCCCGAGGCCGACGGACCTGAATTCTACAAGGGGACCGGCCAGGTGCGGCCCGCTCCAGGCACCGACAATCTGTGCGGCTACGACGTGGCGCTCATCATCCTCGAGGGCCAGGGCATCGGCGCCACCAAGGCCACCCCGCTGGTTCCACGGCTCGAAGGGCCGCCCGCCATCGGCGACACTTATGTCGCAATTGGCTATGGCAACACCGACCCCGAAGGCGGCGGCAGCGGCACGCGCATGCGGATCGATGGCAATACCGTGACCTGCACCGGCCTTCAGTGCCCGCTGGGCTCATCGATCGCCGCCTCCGAGTGGCGCGGCGACGCGCCGACCTGCAGCGGCGACTCTGGCGGACCGGCCATCGATGCCGAGGGACGGGTGATGGGAGCCCTGTCTCGAGGTCCGTCGGGATGCACGTCCTCGATCTATGGGGATGTCAGCGCCTGGAAGGACTTCATCATCGAGACCACCCTCGAAGCCGCCGAGCTCGGCGACATCGATCCTCCCTACTGGGCGATCACCGGATCGAGCGTGCCACCGCCTGCAGCGAGCCCAGGTGAAGACTGCATCGGCCTGTGCACCGAGGGTCATGTCTGCGCCCGCTCGCTGGGCAAGCGCATCTGTGTACCCAGCTGCGATGAAGAGAACCCCAGCTGTCCGTCTGGCCAGAGCTGTGATCTCCACGCTGGCGGCTGCGTTCAGCCTCCGCCGGTACCGGCCGTTGAGGACGACAGCGGGTGCACCGCCTCGCCTACTCCGAGTTCGGGCAACGGGAGCGCTTGGCTCGCCAGCCTGCTAGCCCTGCTATCGCTACGCTACCGACGGCGCGACCATTTCATTTCCCGCCCTTGCCGAAGAGCCTGCGGTAGAGGGAGCGGGCCAAGAAGAAGCCTCCGAAATAGAGTCCAGTGGTGACTCCATAACCGATGTTGCTGAGATCGGCGATCGATCCGAGCCAGCTGAACGGATCGTCGTTGACGAGATAGGTCCAGGTCGCGGAGGGCCCCGCGAGGCCCTCACGATCCAAGTCGATACCCGCTTCGGTAATGGAGGCGGCCTCGAAGGTCTCGCGGACCGCGTCACCGACCCGGGCCTCTAGCTCTGCGTAGTGTTCCGCAACCTGCCGATAGAACTCGTAGAGCGGCTCCTGTCCTCCGATGCGCACCAGCGTGATGCCTTCACGCACGTCGGCGATCCGCGCCAGCTGATCGGCCCAGCAACGATCCATGTGGACGAGGGTGATCTGCGCCTCGACCTCAGCCAGCAGCGACTCCCCCAGCGTGGCGCAAACTCGCTCGTATTTGGCTGAGCCCCCCGCTGCCAGCAGCGAGGGAGCCTGTCCCAAAAGCACCGCCTCACGCCGGTCGTGCCAGACACGCCGCTGCTCGTCGACGAAGGACGAGTAGCTCCACAGGGTCTTGCGAATGTCGAAGTGCTGACCTTCGATGATCCGCTGCGTCGTGGCGATCTTCTCGCCGATCACCGGATCATCGATCGGTTCAACCTGATGCCGACGCCGGTGACGGCGCGGGATCCAGCGACCCACGTCAAAGCGGACCATCAGATCGTCCTCCAGGCTCACAAAGAATCGGGTCGAGCCCGGATCACCCTGCCGCCCAGCCCGACCGCGCAGCTGGTCGTCCACTCGACGGCTCTCGAAGCGACTGGTCCCGATGACGTAAAGACCACCGCAGGCCACGACCGGGTCGCGCCATCGCCCATCCTCACCGCCGAGCCGGATGTCCGTTCCTCGACCTGCCATGTTGGTCGAGACGGTGACGGCACCCGGGGCGCCCGCCTGAGCGACAATCTTGGCCTCAGCCTCGTCGTTCTTGGCGTTGAGCACCGCGCATTGAATGCCCGCGTCGCGGATCTCTCGAGCCAGCCGCTGCGACTCGGCCACGCTGCTGGTGCCAATGAGCACCGGTCGGCTGGTCTCGCGGCACTGCAGCACCTCGCTGACGATGGCAGCCCGTTTAGCCGACTGATGGGTGAACACCAAGTCCGGGAGATCGATACGATTGCAGGACTGGTTGGGGGGGATGACCACCGTCGGGCGGCCATAGAAATGCCAAAGCTCGTCTTCTGACGGAATGATGGTGCCGGTCATGCCGCAGAGGTTGGGATAGCGATTGATCAGATGCTGCATCGTGATCGAGCTCAGGATGCGCCCCTGGTCCCCCAGCCTGAGCCCTTCCTTCGCTTCCACCGCCCGGTGCAACCCGTCAGGCCAGTGACGGTCCGGGACGACGCGGCCGGTGAGCTCGTCCACGATGGACACCTGCCCATCCCGCAGGATGTAGTCGACATCTCGACAGAGCAGCGCTTCGGCGTGGAGCGCTTGGTGGATCCCGGTCAGCAATTCGAGGTTATCCAGCTGGGCGAGATCGCCGCAACCGAGTCGCGCCTGCACCACCTCCCTGCCCTCGTCGGTCAACGACACGTTGCGGCCATCATCACCGGTGTCGTAATGCGCCGGCTTGGCTAATTGGCGGGTGAGCTCGGCGAATTCAGAGCGACGCTCGTCGATGGTGGCCCCCTCACTGCCTGCGATCACCAGCGGGACGCGGGCCTCATCGATGAGAATCGAGTCGGCCTCATCGACGATGGCCCAGTGGGGCGGTCGCAAGATGACCTCCTGCCGGTCCCGCAACAAACAATGGCGCAAATAGTCGTAGCCTGTCTCGCGGGCCGTCGCATAGGTCACCGAAGCGCCATAGGCTCGGCGACGCTGGCGACGAGTCATCCCTTGCACGACATGACCGACCGACAGTCCGAGCAGCTCATAGACCGGCCTCATCCACTCGGCATCCCGTTGCGCCAAATAGTCGTTGAAGGTCAGGACGTGCACGGCCTGACCGCTCAAGGCCGCGAGAACCGCGGGCAGGACGGCCACCAAGGTCTTGCCTTCACCGGTCTGCATTTCGATGAAGCGCTGGTGGCGCAGAGCGATTGCCGCCACCATTTGGACGTCGAAATGGCGCAATCCAATGGTGCGCACCGACGCCTCTCGCCCGAGGGCATAGGTCTCGACCAGCAACGACTCGGAGCTTGCCCCCCCGACCGCAGCATCTGCCAGCCGTCGCGCCCGCTCGGTGATGACCGAATCGGCGACGTCGCTCAGCTGCAACTCGGCGGCGCGCACGTCGATTTGGTCGAGCACCGCCAGGTAGGGGGACAGCTGCCATTGCACCGGACGCCCGCGCTTCTGGTCCAGCCACCGGGCAATCCGTGTCGTCGCCGCCACTTTGCTGTCACCAAGCCCGGGCATTCGATCCATCATCACCGATCACCATGGCTCGAGCCATCCTCGAAAGGAGGACGCACGGCGGGCTACGAAGCGTGACAGCCCAGTGCGCTCACCGCCCGCCACTCGACAGCCGCAGCCTCCCTCGTCGCCACTGGGCGTCGGACCGCTCGCGCCTGCGTCACTGGTGCCGCCATTTCAAAAAAAGGGGGCCGCCCCAGAGGCGGCGACCACCTATGTCACGCTCCCGCTGGTGCCCTGAGTCGATTGGCTCTCGAGACACGTCCCCAGTCGCAGCTCCGCTCGGCTCCCAGCCGTTGGGAGCCTCAAGCAGAAGCGCCGCGCATACAGAGCTCAGTCACGTAACGGTTGATCGCCTGATGGGCCTCCGCCGAAGGCTCGACGAACTCCAAGCCCTGGGTGTGACCATCCGCGCTGAGGTGGCGCACCACCGCCGCAACCTCGACGGTAGCTCGTCCCAACCGCAGCGTCAGCGCCAGCCGATCACCCACCACCGCCCCCGCATCACCCCGTTGTACCCAGAGTCCCAATCCTCCCAGGCTGATGTCCAACAGCTGGACGGTCAGGCCCGGCACCTCTGGAGTGAGGGAAACCTCGCCTGGAAGCTCCGGTAGGGGATGCACGCGAACGTGCTTGCGGCGCTCGACGTCGGGGTTCACATCCCTAGCATTAACCTGGCAGCGACCTGGACTCCAGGCGATTGGGCAGGCGCGCAGGCGGACGCTAATCCGAGTGCTCGCCGCGCTCGCCTCGCCCGGCGCGCTTGCGCTTGTCCTCTTTGGCCTGTTTGACCCGCTCGTTGTCGTCGATGATCGCCTCGACGATCTTGCCGCCGAGCTCGGGCTTCAGCTTGTCGACCAGCACCGGCTTTCCCACCAAGTCTTTCATCTCCAGCGGCCTCCGAGAGATCATCATGACAGCTGGACTCACCGGCCGCCACCCCGGTGGCTAACCAGATCTCCAGTTAGACCGGCCGTACAGGCTACTCCACCACCCGACCTCGCCTCCTATGTAGCTCACTGTCGTGACTGTGAACACAATGTAACTACTTGTATTCGTTGATGAAATGGTGGTACCGCGAACCACCAGGTGGATCATTGCTCCACCGGTCAAAGTGCCATCTGTCGTCCTGTGACAGGCCAAGAACCGGTCGGCCGGCCTGTTCCAGGCTGATTTCGGATCGTGTTTTATCCAGATCGCCGCCCAGGACCGCAGTGGCCTCGCGCTTGCAGGTCCAAGGGACCGCTCGTCCTACCCGGCGAGCTCAAACGGGAAACCAGAAGCTCAGTCGCCAACAATCAGGTCGCAACGCGAAGGGAGGCGCGTCGATCTCGGTCGTGACGGCTGGCGTGGAGGCGCTGACATGGAGGAGAAACCCATGCGCTGCAAGGTCGTGTTGTTCTCGCTGATGGTGACGCTCGCATCCTGGTTGGCAGGGTGCAGTATCCAAGGACCGGACGACGAACTGGGACCGGGGCCCAGCGACGATGGAGACCGTCCATCGGATGATGACGGTCGCCCGGATGACGCCACCGCCGAGCCGATCATCGGTGGCTCGGAGGCAACGGACTACCCAATCGCCGTGCTGGTCAACATGAAGCGGGACGGGTGGCATGTATCGTCCTGCTCTGGAGCGGTGATCGCACCGCAGGTGGTGCTCACCGCCGGCCATTGCGTGGTGACCTATGACGGGTGGGACATCGTGGCCCCATACGCAGGGGGGCAGACGGCAACCTCATCCAGCGCGGTGACCTACGACTGGACCGACAATGGAGGCTCAGTCAACCCCTACCAGCACGACGTCGGCTTGGTGTTCTTAGATAGCGACATCGTCCTGACTCACTATCCGATCATCGCCGCCCAGAAGGTCCCCTCGGGCACCAAGACCCTCAACATCGGCCGCAAGGACAACGGCTATCTTTCGAGCAGCAAGCTCTTCGTGAGCCAGCCGGTCAGTATCTACGACGGCAGCAACCACGGCTTCGCCTACGACTACGCCTCCAACGAGATTATCGAGCCTGGCGACTCGGGCGGCCCGGATGTGCTGCTCGGACCCGCACCGCGGACCATCGTCGCGGTCAACTCGGGCGCCGGCAACGGCTGGCAAATCTTGGCGCGGGTCGATCTGCTGCACAGCTGGATCACCGACCAGGTGGCCATTCACAGCGGAACGCCCCAGCCGCCTCCGCCGGAGACCGACCCGCCGGACCCATGCAACGGCATCACCTACGAGGGCGAATGCAACGGCAACGTGCTGTCTTGGTGTGACGGCGAACAGATCCATTCTGTCGACTGCACCGCCAGCGCAAAACAGTGTGGATGGGACGGTAACCACAACTTCTACAACTGCTTATAGAGGCAACGGCACGCCGTTCTCTTGTCCTGCAAGCCTCGAGGATGCGACGTCTAAGGGGCGTCGCATCGAAGCGGCGACAGGAGGCGGCGATGCAGCAGCAGGTCACAGCAAGTCCAACCCCAGCGGTCTTGGGATCCCACCGCATCCCGCTCACAGCCAACCGCGGGGCTGCACAGACACTCCATTTTCCCACGCCGATGTTGCGAGACATCGAGAAGCAGGCCCACCGGCTCGATGGGGGGATCGGCCACTGTCTCAGGCTGGCGTGGAACCTCGCCTCTGCCGAAATCGGCGACGCCGACGCCCGTGAGCGAGTGGGAGCCAGCCGCCTACTGCGGGGCCGGAAACGACCTCAGCCTGTCGAACTGCCGCTCATCACCTGGCACGACGTAACCGTCGAGGCCGAGCGGCAAGACCGCTCTCGATCCTGGGTGCTGCAGCGTGCCTGGCTGCTCGCGCGGCAACGTTTGCTCGCCGCGCTGCGCTGATCGTTGGCACATTCTCCTAAAGGTTGTGCTCCTGCGGCCGTTCTGGCTGATAGGTCACGAGCAAGGACTGGTGACCATCCCGACAACGGCACACCAGCCGTGAGGTTGGGCCGCAAAGCCACGGGTCTTCTGTTCTTGGAAGAAAGCCGGGCTACCGAAGGAGGTGAACCACACCCTTAGCTCGAGCCGGGCGCGACGTTCCTGGCACGCTCCCCGATTGTTGCCAGCCTCGCTGGCATGAGCGACCGTCCGCAGTATCCCCAAAGGATGCGCGCCCGGCTCGGGCCTCTGTTTCTTGCTTGACCGTCCTGGTCGACGCCCTGTCCAACCCCATCGCCCGCCGGTCACGAACCGGTAGGGGCTGATAGGCGATTTTCCCTTTGAAGAGGCTCGCGCCTGATCAGGGCAGAACGCGCCCAACGATCAGCTGCTCCGCTTCGGAAGCCGGCATGGGCTTGGCGAAGTAATACCCCTGAGCGAAATCGCAACCCACGGCATCCAGAGCGTCGCGCTGCGCTTCACTCTCTACGCCTTCGGCCACCACCTCGATGCCCAAGCTCTTGGCGAGCCCGACGATGGCACTGATGATGATGCGATTCTTCAGGCCCCCGCCGGTCAAGAAAGAGCGATCGATCTTGAGCTGGTCGTAGGGCAGCATGTGCAGATAGCTGAGCGACGAAAAGCCCGTGCCGAAATCGTCGAGACTGAACATCACGCCGTAAAGGCGCAGCTGGGCCACCGCACCGGCAGCTAGCTCCAAGTTCTCGAGAACCACCGACTCGGTGATCTCCAACTTGAGCTGCTCGGGAGCCAACCCGGTCTCAGTGAGCGCCTCTTCGACCTCTTTGAGCAGCTTTGGATCGGCGAGCTGGGAGCCCGCCAGATTCACGCTAATCGAGAGCGGCGAGCTGCCTGGACAGATGGCGTTCCAAGTCGCCGCTTGCTCGCAAGCCTGGCGCAACACGCGCCGACCTAGATCGCCCATCGCACCGCATTCCTCGGCCATGGGAATGAATTTGGCCGGTGGAATCGCCCCGAGCCGCGGGTGAGTCCACCGAGCGAGGGCCTCGAAGCCCACCACCTCGCTACTCGATACCCGGACGATGGGCTGGTAGTGCACGTCGAATTGACGCTTCTCGAGGCCCTCGTGGAGGGCCACGATCAACTGCATCTCCTCTTTGTCTTCCAGGCGCATGGCCGTGTGGTACGCCGCCCGTTTGCGGCCTGTCCGAGACAGCGCATGGCCTGCCGCCGCGGCCGCATCGCGCATCACTTCATCAGAGCTGTTGTAGGGCCGCTCGCTGGTCGCGAAACCGATGATTGGAGAGATCGATAGCGCATGACCGCCCACCCGGAACCGCTCCTCGAAGGCACCTAAGAGGCCGTCGGTCACCCGCGTAGCGTGGGGGACGTCACCCACCGCATCGAGCAAGATCCCAAACTCACCGCCCCCTAAATGGGCGAAGACATCACACCCACGCAGCACCCCTGCCAACCGGTCCCCTACTGCGACGACCACCGCATCGGCGGTTTGGGGTCCAAAACCGCCCACCACCATCTTGAAGCGATCGAGCTCCAGCAACACCAGGGTAAAATCGTAGCGCCGATCCCGAGAGGTAGAGCGGGCGAAGCGACTGGCGTTCCACACCCTGGCGTTCTTACGTTTGACCGCCGCGCTCAGGGCCTCGGCGAATTGTACGCGCGGCGCCAGACCGCCGGGGCGTTGGCTGTCCGGTGGGCCGTCGCTCTCGAAGCCCGGCGCGGATGACTGACGTGCAGTGGCATCCGCCACTGCGTTGAAGCGAATCAGAATCGACCCGAGCACACCGTCGTCCCGTCGATTGACGGCGGTCGCCCTGAGCTGGACGAGATGGCCATCACGATGGGTCACCCAGAACGACAGACTGGCACGCTGTCCCGGCGCCTCGAGCACCGACTGGTAGGCCTGCCGAACACGATGGAGATCAGCGACCCGGATGAGCCGCTCCGCACCGTCGACGGCCTCTTCCAGGGTGTGGCCGATGAGGGTCTCGATGG
>Ga0164313_10006361_pt1 | contig 10421 bp, 7 predicted proteins | sample GuaBasSedimGuay4_FD_113735 | JGI IMG/M metagenome (GOLD analysis project Ga0164313, IMG submission 113735) | Subseafloor sediment microbial communities from Guaymas Basin, Gulf of California, Mexico - Guay4, Core 4569-4, 0-3 cm | ecosystem: Environmental > Aquatic > Marine > Hydrothermal vents >...
CAATTCTTCTATAAATATTTAAAGTGTCATGTCCGAAAAACTGTTGGCTCTAAGAAGTTTTAATATTAATAAATATTTTATTAAAAGCTGAAAATATTTAAAATATAAAATTTAGTTAGTGCAAATATTTTAAATAACAGTATGATAACGTAATGACGTTATTTTATGATTCCAGTTATTTTAAAAGCAAATGCGTATCTGCTTTTCTCTAGCGTAAGAGGATTATATTCTGGTAGGGTAATTACCATATCATTGCCCTCATTCTTCCATTGGAGTGTTTGGCCTGTCATAAGCAGCACCACAGAACTGTCATCACCGGCCTTCAAATTTTGAATTCGGAATGTTTTTCCGGGCCATTTTGGAGTGATGGCGTATAGGTTATGGTTTTTGTATGTAAAAAATACTTCTTTTACAGCATTGCCTGGTTCCGGATCCACAGTTTGTTTAAGAATAAAATCACCTGGACTGTAATGTGATTCAGATTTGTAATCTTTATTGCCTTCTGACCATTGGAAAGGTGTATTCCAACGTTTGGTCCCATAAATGGCCTCGCCATTAATATTTAGCCATTTTCCCATTTCCAGCAATCGCTCCTGCATGATGGGTGGTATATTACCTCTTGCATCAGGACCTATGTCGAGAAGCAGATTGCCACCGGAACTCACAATGTTTACGAGCATTAGAATTAAGGTTTTGGGTGAATTATAATCCCAGGCATCTTCGTTACGATTGTAACCGAATGAAAAACCCATACCTCGGCACTCTTCCCAGGGGCGGTTAAATTCAGGGGTCTCTGTGTCGTATTCAGTAGTAAAGTAACCACCATGGTGTTTCCGGATCTCTTTACCCCATCGGTCGTTGATGACAATTTTATCCTTCACAGGCGAATCGTTGTACAGCCAGGTCATGAGCTCTGCTGTGCGCCATTTTTTCGAAGGCATTTCCCATTCACCATCGCCCCACATGATATCTGGCTCATAGCGCATCACGAGGTCTTTGAATTGGGGATGAAAGTGATCTGTGACAAAGCGATCACGGTCGTTAAGCCACCATGGGTGGTACCATTCGTACAGCGAGTAATAAAAACCCATTTTTAATCCCTCGGCTTTTACTTCTTTGGTTAGTTCGCCAACCAGGTCACGGTGTGCTCCTATGTCCATGCTGTTCCATGAAAATCCCCGGTCATTTGCTTCTTTGCTGGGCCAGAGGCAATAGCCATCGTGGTGTTTGGTGGTTAGCACGACATATTTGGCACCCGCTTTTTCAAAAAGTTTTGCCCATTCGGAAGGTTTAAAAAGATCTGCTTTAAACATATCCCCAAAATTGTAATAGGGAAAATCTTTACCGTAGGTTTTGGTGTGATAGTCATAAACTTCAGTTCCGGTATATTCGCTATTGCCAAATAGTGTTTTATCCTGCAACCAATATTGATACCATTCAGAATAAGTGCCTTTAGGAGACCAGGCCGGCACGGAGTAGGGGCCCCAGTGGATGAAAATGCCAAATTTGGCATCCGCAAACCAGTTTGGCACGGGCCGGCTGTCGAGCGATTCCCAGTTGGGTTCATATTTTTTATCCTGCGAAAAAAGCAGAGTGGAATATGAGATAATAATTAAGGTGAGAATTATGTTTTTCATATTGGTAAAATGTTATTTAAGGGTCGATTTTTATTTTTTATTATATCATTCACTCATTCACTCATTATTTATCTGAATATGACATATAATATAGCCATAATTATCACCAGAATCAATGAAAGAATTCTGGGGTCTGCAATGCCGGTTATTTTTCCTTTGGTCAGGAATGATAAAGGCTTGTCGAGAGTATAATTATCGATTTGTTCCGGTCGTGGAGGAGGTGTCAAAAGACTAACAACCACATAAATGATACTTATTATCACAAACAACCACCAGGATTGCATCATGTAAGGGATCCCCCACAACTGGGTGATTAATTTAACATCACCATAAACGGGAAAATCTACTAAAAAGGTGGTTAACCCAAGTACTATTCCTGAAAATATGGCAGCTACGGCTGCCTGCTCGTTGCCGCGCTTCCAGAATACTCCAAATACAAATACCACTGCAATCGGAGGTGAAAGCACGGCCAGGATTTCGTTGATCGCATCAAAGATACTGATGAATTTCTCTACAATCGGTGACCATGCAATGGCAAGCACCATCACGATGGCGGCAGTCCATTGTCCGATACGCACCATTTTTTTATCACTTGTATTGGGCCTGAGTCGTTTGACGATGTCTACTGAAACGAGTGTTGCCGAGCTGTTCAGTGCCGCAGCAATAGTACTCATAAGTGCAGCGAGGAGAGCGGCTGCCAGGATACCACGGAGACCTGTGGGCAACAATTCGGTGATGAGTACGGGCAAAGTATCATTTGGAGTTTTTATGATATCTCCAAAAAGTGCATAGGCCAGGATGCCTGGAACGACCATTATAAAGACAGGAAGTATTTTAATGAAACCAGCAAATATAGGACCTATCTGGGCGTCTTTTAAAGTTTTGGCACCCAATACCCGTTGTACTATTGTCTGGTCGGCACACCAGTACCAAATCCCAATTACAGGATAACCCAGTAATATGGAATACCAGGGGAGTTTAGGAGAGCTTTCAGCGGAGCGGAGCAGCACAAGCTGATCGGGTTTCAGAGCAGCTTTTAATTCAGTCAGGCTGTTAATGCCCACATCTGGTAAGGTCATCACGGCGATGATAGCCATTGTGGTGGCTCCAAGTAGTAATATGACGGTTTGGATTGTTTCAGTAATAACTACCGATTTCAATCCTCCCAAAACTGTATAAATAGAGGTGATAACTGAGATCAGGATGATAGAGACCCAGATGTTAATGCCAAAGAAATTTTCAAAAACTACAGCACCTGCGTACAGGCTGATGCCAATATGCATAAATAGCGCTCCTACCAGTGCCAGAAAAGCGAGTAGCGAACGGGCTGTCCCGTTGTAGCGCTTTTCGAGAAATTCAGGTAATGTGGATATCTTGTTTTTAAAATAAAAAGGGGCGAATACAAGGCCCAACAAAATGAGAATAAAGGTTGCCATCCATTCAAAATTTCCCTGAACCATGCCGTCTTCAAAGCCGGCTGAAGCTAAACCAACCAGGTGAATGGTGGAAATGTTGGATGCGAAAAGAGCAGCGCCGATCATTGGCCATTTGAGGCTTCTTCCCGCAAGGAAATAGCTTTCACTGGTCATTTTTTTCCTTCTGAGTCCCCACACTCCAGCGAGTAATATACCCAGAAGATAAACGATAATAATAATTAGATCAAGTGTTGGTATTTTCATTTGTTTAAAAATTTCACGCTAAAGCGCCAAGATGCAAAGAAATATTTAATCCTGCCATAAAGCGTAGGCTGGTGTGTCAAATATAATTAACATATATGTTTCATATGTCACTAAAAGTATTTGGGCAAATTGTTAATAATTTTAAAATTATCAGTAAAATAGATCAGTTAGTTTTCTGTAGCATCCATTACATATTAAAAAATTAAACTTCTTACCGGATTCCACTTGACCCTGTAAACAGGGTTTTTATAAATCAAAAGTTCATTATGCCTTATTATTAGGAATCGAATGAAATTCGTCTTCAAATATCTAAGGGGCCGGAGATTATGCGTCCATGATATTTCCGGCTCGGAATTAATTCACGTATTTCATGAAAGTTATCTTTAGTAATCTTTCCGGACACCATAACAGTGATGTCACCGGCTGCTGTTTTTATCATTTTATTCATCAATGCACTGCCTTCTTGAGCTGTTGAAGCCCGGCCTGAAGTGAGTACGTTATCTACACCCAATTCTATCAATTGTTCCAGTGCCATGATCGGATCAGGTGTTTCATCAATGGCTTTGTGAAAGGTCACATCAAGGGGTCTAGCCTTTTTGATAAGCATTTTCATGATTTCGATAGCCACCTGATTGTTTTTGTCCAGTACTCCTGTTACAATCCCTTTGACACCAATCTTTTTACAATAATTAATATCTTCAATCATGGCTTCAATTTCCTGGTCGGTATACACAAAATCACCTCCGCGTGGTCGTATCATAACCATCATGGGAATTTTAAGCAATTTTTTACAATTTTTAATTGTTTCAAGGGTTGGCGTGGTGCCTCCAACATAAAGATTGTCACACAATTCAATCTGGGTAGCGCCCAGTACTTCAGCTTTTAGTGCCTCGGTTAGGGATTCGACGGGAACTTCTTTAAAAAACATCTCGGTAAAAGTATGAACTTTTAATAATAAATCATTATTCCTTTTCAATATTACTTGTTCAAGTATAAATATGTCTAGGTGTTTATCGTAGTTGATTTTTCGATGAAAAATCTCAGAATATTTATCTTTCAAATTATATGTGCTGGTTTTATTCCAGATATTTTTTTCTGTGTTGACTATAATCAATAGTAGTTAACTTTTGTTCTGAGATTTTTTTTAGACGAATAGTTCAGTAAAACATATCAGACAGAGGAATGTCTGTAATCCATAGTGTTGGTTGACAATAATTCGGATGATGCCTTTCCTTGTATAACACAATTATTTGTCAATAAGATCATAATTTATTGTAAAATATTGATTTTGTATATATTTTTGTGATTGGAAATGAATATTGTTAATGACATTCATTGATATAATTGCTATTATACACTATAAGATCAAAATATGAAGCCTACTTTATTGGTTCTTGCTGCAGGTATTGGCAGCAGGTATGGGAGTTTGAAGCAAATAGACACATTTGGGCCATCTGGTGAAACGATTGTTGATTATTCTGTTTACGATGCTATCAGAGCAGGTTTTGGAAAAATTGTTTTTGTAATCAGAAGAAATATTGAGAAGGAGTTCAAGGAGGTATTTTCGGGCAAATTTTCTGATGATATTATAGTTGACTATGTTTTGCAGGAGCTTGATATTTTGCCGGAGGGCTTAAGCGTGCCTAATGGCCGTGAAAAGCCTTGGGGGACCGGACATGCCGTGATGGTGGCCGAAGAAAAGATACAGGAACCGTTTGCTGTTATTAATGCAGATGATTTTTATGGGCAACAGTCGTTTCAGGTGGTCCATGATCATTTGGTGGGGTTTTCTCCTGACAAACTTGACGCTTGTCTTGTGGGCTTTAAGCTAAAGAACACTGTTTCTGAATATGGATATGTTTCGCGTGGAATTTGTGAAGTAGACGACCGGCATATTCTTAATGATATCGTAGAAAGGACACATATTGAAAAAGAAGGGAACCGCTATTTTCTTGAAGAAGATGGTGAGGTATTCAACCTGACAGGTGAAGAAACGGTATCGATGAATCTAATGGGGTTTTCACCGGCGGCATTCAGGTATTTCCGTGAGGGATTTTATCGGTTTATGGAAGAAAATAAGGATGAACTCAAAAAGGAGTATTTTCTGCCTTCAGTTTTGAATAAAATTGTGCATACTGAAGCTGCCATGGTAAAGGTCCTTCATACGCCAGAGAAATGGTTTGGGATTACTTACAAAGAGGACAAACCGGTTGCCAAGGAAACCCTTTTAAAATTGGTGGAAGCAGGTAAGTATCCGGAAAACCTTTGGGGAATATAGATACATCGATCATGGGAAAACCTCGTAACTTTAGTGATTCATTTTTAGTGGATATAGTCAATAATTTTCTGATTCAGGGAACGGTTGATTCAATCCGGCCCTTTGGCTCGGGGCATATCAATGATACTTTTTTAGTAAAAACGATGGAAGATATCGCTCCTGATTATTTGTTACAGCGAAAAAATCACTACGTATTTAAAGATGTGCCGGGTATGATGGACAACATTCGCCGGGTAACAGATCATATTCGTAAAAAGTTGGAAGATGTGAAAGGAGCAAATCCTGACAAGGAAGTGATGACACTCATATCTACTACTAAGGGGCATTGGTATATCAAGGATCCCGAAGGAAATTATTGGAGTTTGTTTTTGTTTATTCCCGATACTGTTTCTTATGATGTCGTGGATGACGCCAGCATTACTTATGAGGGCGGCAGAGCATTTGGAAGGTTTCAGCATTTTCTGGCAGATCTTCCTCAACCTCCGTTGAATGTGACTATCGTCGATTTTCATAATATGGCCTGGCGGTTTGATAATTTCCACAAGGCATTGAAGGCAGATACTAAAGGGCGAGCTGATTATGCGCGAAAGGAAATTGATTTTACCCTTGCACGTGAAGATGAAATGGTGTCCTATTATAAGGGTTTGTGCGATAATCTGCCTGAAAGGATTACGCATAACGATACAAAATTCAACAATATTCTTTTTGACAATAAGGGAAGGGCTCAATGTATTATTGATCTCGATACGGTTATGCCGGGTTATGTGGCGTATGATTTCGGTGATTCGATCAGGACAGCGGCCAATACCGGTGAAGAAGACGATCCGGATTTGAACAAAGTAGGATTCAACCGGCCTGTTTATCGAAATTTTACAGAGGGATTTATCAGTGAGATTCGCAATACACTACTAAAAGAGGAAATAGAAAGCCTGCCTTTTGGTGCCCGTTATATGACCTTTATAATGGGCATTCGCTTTTTGACCGATTATCTGGAAGGGGATATCTATTATAAAATATCAGATCCTGATCAGAATATCAGAAGGGTTCGTTCTCAGCATAAGCTTATCAATTCAATGGAAGAGCACTTTGAAGAAATGCAGGAGGTTGTGAGAGCGGCAGCTTCTAAAATGTAAATCATTACATCACATTTAAAGCAATAATGCGATAATACAAATTCTGTAAAATCAGCCGGCAATTGAAAGAAGGTGAACATTAGAACAATTCATCATGAAAACCATATGGCAAAGACCATTTTATTTCCTTTTAACAATTGTATTATTTGGTATATTTTTTAATGGTTGCTCACCACGAAAACCTCAGAAAAGACATCCTAACCTCGTAATTGTATTGCCGGATCAATTGCGGAGTCAATCATTAGGTTACATGGGCCTTGAACAGGTGTTGACACCTAATATTGACCATTTTGCATCGCAAAGTCTCGTGTTAACACAGGCTGCTACAAATTACCCTATTTGCAGTCCGACACGAGCTATGCTTATGTCCGGAAAATATCCGCATGCTAACGGGGTGCTAAGCAATTGCAATTCCTATTCCGCCCCACATGGGTATGAATTAAAGGTGGATGAACGAACATGGTCGGATGTGTTGAAAGAAAAGGGGTACAGTATGGGCTACATCGGCAAGTGGCATCTGGATAATCCGCACGAGCCTTATGTTGCTTGCGCAAACAATGAGGGAGAACCCAAGTGGAATGAGTGGTGCTCGCCAGAAAGAAGGCACGGCTTTGATTATTGGTATGCCTACGGCACTTATGATTATCATCTTCGTCCTATGTATTGGACAACCAAAGCCGACAGAAATACATTTCACTTTGCCGATCAATGGGGGCCGGAACATGAAGCTGATATGGCTATTAGGTATATAAAAAACGAAGGAGATTCTCTTAGAAAGCCGGACAGCCCGTTTACCATGGTAGTATCTATGAATCCTCCACATATGCCATATGAGGCAGTTCCTGAAAAATACAAGGCAATTTATAAGGATACTCCGCTTGAAGATATATGCAAACAAGAGAATATACCACCAATTGGCAGTAAATGGGGTGATTATTACAGGAAGAACATTAAAAATTATTATGCTATGATCACCGGTGTTGATGTTCAGTTTGGTCGAATCATGACTGCACTGAAAGAGGAAGGTTTAGAGGAAAATACTATTGTGGTGTTTTTATCAGATCATGGAAATTGTTTAGGGATGCATGACATGATCTCGAAAAACAATTATTATGAAGAATCGATGCGCGTTCCTTTTATTATCCGTTGGCCAGGTAAGATTAGCCCTAAACATGATGATTTGTTGTTGTCCATACCCGATATTTATCCAACTTTGCTTGATTTAATGGGATTTCCAAATGATATACCGCATGAAGTTATGGGAACGGATTATGCTTCTTTGTTTCTGACCGGCGAAGGAGAGCGTCCCACTTCACAGCTTTATTTAAAAGTGCTTGTTGGCGAGCCTGATCTTGGAATCAGGGGTGTCAGGAATCACAGTTATACATTTGCTGTTACAAAGAGAGAAGACGGATCCGAAGAGCGGGTGCTGTTTGACAATCATAACGATCCATATCAAATAAACAATATTGCTTCATCGCGCCCGGTGATAGTCAGTGAAATGACAAAGGAGTTGGTTAGTTTATTGAGAAAGACCGGGGATCCTTGGTTGGAGAAGTAGATAAATGCCTTATTCAATAATTTACAAACATGGGTAAATTAATCATTCTTGCAGGACCTTCGGGAATCGGGAAAAGCCCGCTTGCTAAATCACTTAAGCGGTTTTACCCGGAATTGTACACCAATGTAAAAATGCTGGTACTGTATAATTCACGAGACTCACGGCCTGGAGAGGAGGATGGTGAAGATTATCATTTCAGGAAAAGGGAGGAGATCCAGGGGTTGGCGGATGACAATCGTTATGTAGTGATGGATGTACGTGGCGATTTGCAAGCTCTCGATCTGGAAAGCGTACAGGCAGACCTTGAGCGGGGGGATTTGTTTTTTGAAGGGAATCCATTTATTGGAAAGATTTTGGCCATTCACGAGCGATTATCCAAAGTACAAAAAATCAGTGTTTTTGTTGCCCCCCTGTCATTGGAAGAAATTAATTATTTAAAGAGAATGGACCAACTGGACTTGCCTGGTATGGTGACTGATATCATGCGCCGTAAATTATTACGCCGGACCAGGAAGCAAAAACAAGAGCTTTCCCTAAAAGATCTTGAAAATATAGAAAAACGGGCAGGGAGTGCATATCAAGAATTGCAAATGACACATTTTTTCGATTATGTAATACCAAATTATGACGGAGAAGATAGTGAAAACTGGGATGCTTTTTATTATCCCGTTGGAAGTGCACGTAAAGCCTTAATAGCGTTTGCAGGGCTGCTGGCAGGTCAAATGCCGAAAACTGTTGAACAATGGCCCGAGGGATTATTGCCCTGAGAGAAAATTCAAAGGCAGAAGTATTAAGACAGAAGACTGTATATCAATACGGAGGACTGTCTATAAATCAAAGCACCACCACTGAAATAACAATACCATTTTTGTTTATGACCTGTAAGACTATATCTTTGATGTAGATGTTTTTGTACTAAATATTATCATCATGCTAAAATATATATTGTCATTTTGGGTTTTTGTGATCACTTTTTTACCTGTATCGGCTCAAGATGACGTAAACCTGTTTGACTATTGGAAGTATTATTCTGATGCTGAAAACGCACAATACAAGTATTTTTGCGAACGCGCATTTGAGTTACTCGATAAGCGTATGGAAGAAGTTATAGCACTAAAGACCAGGGAGGATTTCCTGAAACGTCAGGAAGAAGTTAAGCAAAAGTTAAAAAAAATACTAGGTCCTTTACCCGAAAAAACGCCATTAAATGCACGTGTAACCGGAGTGATTAAGCGGAAGGATTTCCGTGTGGAAAAGGTAATTTACGAATCGATGCCTGGTTATTTTGTGACTGCAGGGCTTTTTATACCTAATAAGGTTAAAAAACATGCGCCGGCAGTTATCTATGCGAGTGGGCATACGGTTGAAGGATTCCGGAGTAGTACCTATCAGCACATCATTATCAATCTTGTAAAGAAAGGTTTTGTGGTTTTGGCTTTTGATCCTGTCGGTCAGGGAGAGCGGCTCCAGTATTATGATCCGGATACAGGCAAATCTCGTTTTGGTCCCACCTCAGAACATTCTTATCCGGGTGCCCAATGCTATATATCGGGATATTCCCTAACAAAATACTTCGTCTGGGATGTCATTAGAAGTGTCGATTATTTGTTGACACGTAAGGAAGTGGATCCTGAAAGGATTGGTATGACCGGTCGTTCTGGTGGTGGAACACAAACAGCTTATGCAGCGGCATTTGATGAACGGATCAAAGCGACAGCTCCGGAGTGTTTTATTACGAGCATGAAATATGTACTGAGATCAATAGGGCCACAGGATGCAGAGCAGAATCTTTTTCAAATGATTGGCGAAGGCCTTGATCATGCTGACCTACTCGAGGTACGAGCTCCGAAACCAACTCTGATGATCACCACAACCCGTGATTTTTTCAGCATTCAGGGTGCAAGGGAAACATTTCTTGAAGCGAGGAACTATTACAGGGTATTGGGAGCGGAGGAAAACATGAACATGGTGGAAGATGATGATGTGCATACTTCTACCAAAAGAAACAGAGAGGCTATGTATGCCTTCTTTCAAAAAGTGCTGGAACTTCCGGGAAATCCGATTGATCTCGATGTTGAAATTTTTCAAGAGCAGGAATTGTGGGCAACTCCAACAGGGCAATTAGCTAGTTCG
>Ga0164313_10006362_pt1 | contig 10420 bp, 9 predicted proteins | sample GuaBasSedimGuay4_FD_113735 | JGI IMG/M metagenome (GOLD analysis project Ga0164313, IMG submission 113735) | Subseafloor sediment microbial communities from Guaymas Basin, Gulf of California, Mexico - Guay4, Core 4569-4, 0-3 cm | ecosystem: Environmental > Aquatic > Marine > Hydrothermal vents >...
CCAGGCTATGAATCTATCGCGCCTTCGGCGCTCAATCATTTGTCGTGGTTGTTCTACGCGGCTCCCAGGCGTACCCTGTGTCCGATGCGCTACGAAGGCACCGTCTACCGTCCGCCGAGTGAAGCCGGCTCGCTGATCATCCAGGCCACTGTGGGCTGTCCCCACAACCGGTGCGCCTTCTGCGCCATGTACTCGGACAAGGCCTTCCGGGCGCGGCCGGTGGAGGAGGTGATCGAGGATCTGGACGTGGCACGGGAGCTTTACGGCGACCAGGTGCGCACCATCTTCCTCGCTGACGGCAACACGGCCGCCCTGCCGACCGACAAGCTGGAGGCGATAGGTCAGGCGGCGCTGGAACGGTGGCCCCGTCTCGAGCGGATCACGATGTACGGATCGGCCAAGTTTCTGGTCAAAAAGAGCCGGGAGGAGTGGCTGCGGCTGTCGGCGGCGGCCATCACGCGGATTCACTCGGGTCTCGAGTCGGGAGACCCGGTGACCCTGGAGCAGATCCGCAAAGGGGTCGATCCCGAGCAGGCGGCGCGCTCCTTCAACCATGTGATGGAGGCCGGCATCGAGCTCTCGGTCTACATCATGGTGGGGGTTGCCGGAACCGAACGGTGGCGGGAGCACGCCATCGGCAGCGCCGCGGTGCTCAACCTTGCCCCGCCCGATTTCGTCCGGTTGCGTACATTCGTACCCGTTTCCGGAACCGACTGGTGCGAACGCTGGAACGCTGGTGACCTGACTCTCCTCGACGCCCACCAGGCCCTCGAGGAGACCCGGTTGCTGGTGACCGAGCTGGAAGGTCCGACCATGCTGCTGTCCGACCACATCACCAACTTCCTCGATGTGCACGGCCGTATCCCCGAGGATAGGGAGCTCATACTGGACACCATCGACGACGCCCTGAGCCGGCCGGTGACCGATTTTCGGCCACCGACCGAGCAGCTTGTCGGGATGGCGCTCTAGGAACTTTTTGCGAATACGCGGAGGCTCGAGAGGCTAGTCCACATAGAGGCTATTCCGGACAGAAATTCGGCATTTTTTGTTCTTGGTAACCACTTCGTGAGCGAAATTCGCAGAATTCTGGAATATTTGACCACTCAGCTGCCAAAAACCTCATTGACCTACAGAGTCCAGACCATCACATCTCACCGGAATGCGTCGCGAATAGTGGCCCGCAATCATACGCGTGGCCTGTAATGAAACACCGTTTCTCATACCGGAAGCTTGTATACATACACGAATTCTGGCATTGATTTTGCGATTAGGAAGGCATGGAGGAGAAGATCCACTTATCTTCCCGCTGCCGTGTGCGTTCGGAGAGGCCCGCTTCCAATATAGGGCTGAGGCTGAGTCGGTCTCGAAAATCCGGATTCTCACTCACCGAGTTGATCGTGGTGGTCAACATTATTGGTGTCCTCTCTGCGGTCGTGATTCCAACAGTTTTGGACAAGGTGCACAAGGCGCGCCTCGCCCGCTGCATGGTCGAGCTGCGTGCCATCCAAGCCGGTCTATACCTGGTTGCCGAGCCGGGGACCACCCTTCCCGAGGTTGCCACTTTTTGGGCGGCAGCATTTCCAGGTGGTAGATCCGGCCCGTACTACTTCCTCTCCGACGCCGAAAACCCGAACGCCGGTCACGGCGACGACCTCGATGGCTTCGATGAGCAGAACCCGGGCGATAGCAAACGCAGCGCGAAGGACATCAAGTTCGTGCTGGTCTGCCGGCACGACCACGGGCACCTCTGCAATTACGTGTACATCGAGGACGAAGGACCGCTGCAGCTCGCCACTGGCGACAATGATCCGAAATACAAGAGGTTTCTCACGTGGGAAGACGGCGGTCCGGGCGATGGAGAGAGTTAGCCGTACTGTCCGCGATGATTCGAGCGCTCGGGGGTCTACCGAGGAGGTTGCATCGTCATGATAGAAAAAGCGCGCGAAAACGAATTCCCTCTCTTTGGCTCGATAGAAATGACGAGCCCACTTGGTGGTTCCCGTCCCAGGCGTAGGAAGTACCTGATCGACCGCCGAGGCCAGTTGGTGGTTACAGCCAAGGTTGCAGGTTTGGTTTTGGTGTTGCTGGCGCCTCTGAACCTGGTCGTCTTCCTCTGGGGTGCGATGGAGACTCAGGAAATCATCGCTTTCAACCCACATCTTGCGGAACAGATGAGAGCTATCGATCAACGCAGCGCTCTACTTCTCGCATCTGTTTCCCTCGCTATGTTTCTGATTGTCGTGGTGCGCTCGATCATGCTCACCCACAGGACTGCAGGAGCGGCCTTCAACCTGCGGAGGTGTCTGAATAGAGTCGCGTCGGGCGATTACGACACGGTACTTTGGCTGCGTTCCAAGGACAACCTGCGGCAGCTTCAGGATCCCTTCAACGTGATGACGCAGTCGCTCCGGAACCGAGCCGTGGAAGATCACCAGATGTTGGAGGACCTTGAGTCCAAGATTGAGGAGCTCGGTTATTCCGAACTCGCAAAGGAGGTTCGAGAGTTGGCCGACGCCAAGGCGAAGCTGATTACTGTCCGAGCGTGAATGGAATCCGGACGTCGCTTCCCTCGAGATCGATGAGCAAAACCCATTCGCCAGGCCGGACCCCGTCCGGTACGGCGAATACCAGCGGTCCGCTGCACCAGTAGCCGGGAGTCACGGTCAGGGAGGGTTGGTCGCGAAAGTCGCCGGGACGAGAGAGGAACCAGCGGCCGCAGCTCTTACGGATGCCGGAAAAGCTCTCCGGGGGCGGTCCCCATGCGTTGTTCAGATTCAGCGCCGACAGCAGGTCGGGATACTGGCGCTGAAATTCCTTTGGATCGACGAGCGGGAAGGTGCGGCCGTCTGGACCGAGAACGGCGATCGCGTCACGCTTCACCTCGGTCGACATGGTCCCATCCACCATCAAACTCAGCTTGAGCATCAGGTTGGATGTGGAGATGTAATCGACGGCCCACCAGTACTCGAGATGAGCCTTGATTTCGGGCCCGTCATAAACAACCACGTGCTTGGCCCGTTGCGTGAGCTCGGGGGTTGTCGATGGAGGGGCGCTGGAGAAGCCACAAAGACCCGCTAAGAGAACCGGTGTGAGCAAGCGTTGGAATTTCATTGTTCTTCCCATGGGGAGTATAGCGCCTGATCCGAATGTTGTGGTGGGATAGCGGGTGGAGAATGCAAGACGTGTTGGTCTTGGCACCCAAAACTACAATGACGGTGCCGATAGGGGAGGACCCATGGAGGACAATGGCCTGAGTCGAAACCGCGCACTATGGCTGGTGATCGGCGTCTTTGTGGCGGTGTGCGCGGTGGCTTGCGCTCCTGCGCCGCTGGAGGTGGCTGGCGAGGACATCCCGCTAACCATAGTGTTCGTGCACGGCGCCTGGGGCGGCGGGTGGCAGTTCCACAAGGTGCAGCCCCTTCTCGAAGAGGCCGGGCACGCTGTCTATCGCCCGACATTGACCGGGCTTGGGGAGCGCGTCCATCTGGCCGGTCCGGAGGTGGGGCTGTCGACCCACGTTGAGGACATCGTCAACGTCCTCGAGTTCGAAGACCTCGACGAGGTCGTGTTGATTGGTCACAGCTACGGCGGCATGGTGATCGCCGGCGTAGCGGATCGGATTCCGGACCGAATCGCCAAGCTGATCTTCATGGACGCCATCGTGCCCGAGAACGGCGATTCGGTTGCGGGCTTGTTCGGCGAAGCCATCGACACGATGGCCACGGCGGGCGGCGGTGGCGCCGAACCGTGGCAGCTCGTGCCACTGTGGGTGGAGGAGGGAGAGCAGCCACCGGTTGACGTGCCACAACCCATTCTCACCTTCACCGAGCCCATCCTTCTCGACAACCCGGAGGCGGCAAGAATCCCCGCGATCTTCATCCTCACCGTCGAACGAGGGAAGGAGGTTGACGACTTCGACATCTTTGCCGACCGCGCGAAGGACCGCGGGTGGAGAGTGGTCGAAATGGAGGGCGGCCACAATCCCCAGTGGTTCCAGCCCGAAGCCTTTGTAAATGTCCTGCTACAGGTCGTGCGGGAGGAGAGCGACAACAGGTAGCCTGCGTTTCTCACCGGGTTTCGTGGCGAGAGCGGCGAGGTGCCGCGCCCAGCAGGGTTTTCGACCTGAGGGGCGCGGAGTCGTACTTGACAGTACGTCGAGCACCCCGAAGCGAGAAAACACTGCTGGGTGTGGTGCATCGGCGGTCGTAGCTGGAAGCTGGTGAGAAATGCAGGGTAGGCCGGCGCGTCAGCGAGAGGCGGCGTACTGCGCGAGATTCTGCCAGAACTGGAAGTTGCTGGGCTCACCGCCCTGGCTGACCAGCATCCCGATATCACCGAGAGCGACGATTTCGCCGCCGGCCTCTCCGTGCGCAACAAGTACTGCGACCAAGGCGTCATCTGCCAGTGCGAGAGTTTGGTCGTCGACACTGACTGCGCTCAACGCAACGCCGTTTCCGGGCACCATCGCCAGCCTGTCGACGCCGTCCACGAGATCATGCTCGCCGACGACCACGGCCTCCGACGAATCGATGGGTTCGAGATACTCCAACCCGAACTCCGAGGCGACTGCGTTGATGTCGCTCAGGTCCTCGTTCGATTCCCTTGGATACGCAAACGGCCCGAGACGGGTCGCGCTGTTGGTCAGAACAAGCAGCCCCCCATTCTCGACATAGTCGACCAACACTGAGACCTCTGCGGCGGCCCACTCCTCGTCGTAAAGGTCGGCGTTGGCGTGCTCGTTGGGATAGTCGTGAACCGGCAGGACCACTACCAGATCGGCTTCCTCGAGGGCCGCCGCCGTCAGAGGTTCACCGTAGGGCACGAGGTCGAGGTCGAGGCCCTCCCACGCGAGAATAGTGCCGAGATCGGTGAAGAGAAACGGTGCCATGTGCACCGCCTCGGTGTGGCTGCCGACGAACACCGCCCGACCGGTTGGCGGCGGCGTTACCCGAAGATTTGGCTGTTGAGCGCCGGTGTCGAGCGCCGCAGAAAGCATCACCCGCGTGAGCCGCTCGAACTGCTCCGCCTCGACGTGCGCGTGCTCGATCGTGTCGTTGGGCGTGTGCCAATGAGCGATGTAGTGGGCCGATCCGAGCTCGTCGATCGCCGGCATGTCGAGGTTGTCGAGAAGGGCGTTAGGCACGTCGTAAGGCACGAATCCGGAGATGTCTGACAGCAGCCAATGGAAGTCCCAAGTCAGCACGTCGATGCTCCGTTCGCCGGCCTCATCCTGCAGGAACTCGGGGAGCGGCAGGGTGTTTTCGCCGAGGCGGGCGTAGGACCACGACTCGAGATTGACGGGATCATCGAGCCCATTCAACGGTCGAGCCATGGCGTCGAGCTCGATCATTCCGAGGGTCCGGTCGAGCAGGTCCTGGTGGGTGGCGGCAAAGTGGGCGGAGCCGAAGACCCCCTTCTCGTGACATCCAAACCACACCAGATAGACATCCACCGGCGGTACCGTCCGGCTGCGATCGAGCACCCGCGCGACCTCGAGCAGCGAGGCCGAACCCGAGCCGTTGTCGAGCGCGCCTGGACAGTTCGGTGAGTCAAGGTGGGCCGAGAGAATAGTTGCCCGCGAAGAGTCCATGCCGGGTATGCGTGCGATCACATTGCCCGACTCGCCGGGTGAGACGATGTCCGTGTCCCAGGTCAGACGGGCGCTGGAGATTGCCTGCAGATCCCCCATCGTGTGGATGCCGGCTGCGCCCATGTCCTCGATCCGCACTACCAACACCGGGATAGGAGGGCTTTGTTGGATGTAGCTCAGGACGCTGGAGTCAAGGGCAAACGAACCGTGGCTCTCGCCCACCGTCAACGAATCGCTGGTCACCGCGACCAGACCCGCCGGCGAAGCCTCGAAGATCGGTTGCAACCGGTTGAATGCCTCGGTTGTGCCCATCAGCACCTTGTCGATGAGGGCGTAATCGAGCACGGCGATCCGGCCCGCGAGTTCGCCCGGAGCTAACGTCTCGATCTCTGCCAGCGTCGTGAAGGCTGAGGCGGGACCCTCGGCAACGACTGGGTTTTCCACGAGATCCGTGAGGTCCCCGTCCGAGTCGTAGAGCCGGGTGAAGGCGAGGTTGTATGGATGGCCGGCAATGGCGTCGGCGGGCACCTCGTGCTCGATCGAGTCGATCTCGAGCTCGAGATGCGCCTGGTGGATCTCGACCCCGACGACGGTTCGAAAATGCTGTCGCTCGACCTCCAATCCGTTGCCGACGAGAAACCCGAACTGATCGAGCCGGTGCTCGATGTAGGTGAGGGGTTGTTTTCCAAGGAACCGCGGACGACAACCCTGGTGCCGGTCAAACACTCGCGAGTGTCGTGCTACTTTGTCTTGGATTAAGGGGGTAAGAAAGAATGAAAACATCCGTGTGTGAATACCGCATGTTCCGAGTGGTGATGGTGATTGTCTTTGTCCTGTCGGTGGTTTCGGTGGCGGGAGCATCTGAAGGCGTCATGGTGCGAGGAGATGAGGAATCTCCCGCTGCGAGTCACGAGGTGTCCGGGGTAACGGTCGACATCGACGGTAGCGCATTGTCGGGAGTGCTCATCACGTTGTCTGGAGGTGGTGTCAACCAGAAGACGGTGTCGGACGCCGAAGGCGCCTTTCACATGACCTCGGTTCCGCCCGGGAGTTACTCTATGGTCTTCAAGATGAAGGGCAAGAAGAAGGTCAAGCGCGAAGTCAACGTCTCCACCGGCGACCTGGACTTGGGCAACATCACGATCGACTAGATGCGCAGCATGGCCCTCCAGAATATTGGCGATGAGATCTGGATTGCGGATGGACCGACGGTGTCCTTCTATGGTTTTCCTTATCCCACCCGGATGGCGGTGGTGCGGCTGGGGGGCGGCGACCTCTGGGTGTGGTCGCCGGTTGGTCTCAGTGGCGAGCTTGCCGCCGAGGTCGAGTCTCTCGGTGCGGTGCGACATCTGGTGTCTCCGAACAAGATCCACCATCTCTTCCTGGGCGAGTGGGCCGCGAGGTGGCCGGAGGCCGAGATCTATGCGTCGCCCGGTCTGACGAAGAAACGGCCGGACCTCCAATTTGTGGCGGAGCTTGATGATCACCCACCGGCTGTGTGGGAGGGTCAGATCGACCAGGTTGTTTTTCGCGGCAGCCCGTTTTTGGACGAGGTCGTTTTCTATCACCGTGCATCCTCTACCTGTCTTGTGTGCGACCTTGTCCAACGCCACGACCCTGCCCACCAGACGGGCTGGAAGGGCTGGCTGATGCGGCTCGACGGGCTGGTGGGTGCTGGCGGCAGCACGCCGCGCGAGTGGCGAGCCTCGTTCATTCCCCGCACACGGGCGCGGCGGGCATTGGAAACGGCACTCGCCTGGGGCCCGGACAAGCTCGTCATCGCCCACGGTGAGTGGGCGCCGTCGAACGGTGCGGATGCTTTGCGCCGAGGGCTCTCGTGGCTCAAGCCGGGGTCCATATAGCAGCGGCCACTGTGGGGTCCATGTCACTGCCAGTTACGGAAAGGTGCCGGGCACCCACTCACACGGTGTGGGAGACAGGGGAACCGCCCGGCCGACCTTGATACCATCGGCCCGTTCGGAGGTGCTCGGAATGCGTCATTCACGTACGTTCGCGGCGGCCGTCCTCATGTTTTCGGGCACGGTCGTCGCGCAGGATCTCCCCGAAGTGACTCTCGATCTCGCGCCGGTGTCGGCGGCCCACACCTCGCCGCGGGCCACCATGCGCACCTTCCTCGAGGCCTTCTACGTCGACGGCGGGCCCGAGCTGGCGACGGCCGCGGCCTGTCTCGATCTCGCCACGCTGCCGGCCGAGGTGCGTCAGCTCAAAGGCCGCGAGCTGGCCGGCACGCTGAAACAGGTCATCGACCGATCCCGTCTCGTCCGGTTCGAGGAGATTCCGGGCGATTCACAGGGCCCGCCGTACGTCTTTCTGCGACGCAATGAGGGCGAGATCGTGATCGACCGGACGGAGAGCGGCGAGTGGTTGTTCACCGGGGCCACCGTCGCCGGTCTCGATAACCTGTACCGCGCCCTCGAGGGCCGCGACGTCGTCGAGGGCGTCGAACGCGAGGCGCCGAGCGCGGTGTCGCTCGCAACCCGGTTTCGCGGCGCGATGCCGCCCGCCCTGCGATCCAAGGTCGTCTTTCTCGAGGGGTGGCAGTGGCTGGGGCTGATCGTCATCATCCTGGCGGGCGTTGTCGCCGGACGGGCGTTCGTGTTTCTCGCCACCCGGGCGGCAAAACGATTCCTCGATCGGCGGGCGAGCGGTTTCGACCCGGACATCCTGGTGAGGACGATGGGCCCGCTGGGGGCGCTGGTCACGCTTCTGGTGTGGGGTCTCGGGATTTTCTGGCTCGGTCTTCCGGTGACCGTGCTCGGCCTCTACTACCGTGCGGTGCGCGTGGTGGCAATCGTGGTGGCGGTGGTGGTCGCATACCGTCTGGTGGATCTGCTCGCGAGCGTGGTCGAGCGCCGCTCGAAGCGCACCGAGACCCGGTTCGACAATTTGTTGGTGCCGCTGGTCAGGAAGTCGCTCAAGGTGTTCGTGGTCGCGATTGGTCTGTTGCTCGTGGCGGAGACCGTCGGACAGGACATCACCGCGCTGGTCGCGGGCCTCGGGCTCGGCGGTCTGGCGCTGGCGCTCGCCGCCCAGGATACGTTGAGCAACCTCTTCGGTTCGCTGACCGTGCTCATCGACCGGCCGTTCCAGGTCGGCGACTGGGTGGTGGTAGGCGACGTCGAGGGCACCGTGGAAGAGGTCGGTTTTCGCTCTACCAGGATCCGGACCTTCTACGACTCGCTGATCTCCTTGCCCAACTCGAACCTCATCAAGGCCTCGGTCGACAACCTCGGCGACCGCGCCTACCGGCGGTGGACGACCACGCTCGCGCTGACCTACGACACGCCGCCCGAGAAGATCGATGCCTTCTGCGAGGGTGTGCGCGAGCTCATCCGCCGCCATCCCTACACCCGCAAGAACTACTTTCACGTGTACTTCAGCGACTTCGGTGACGCGAGCCTGAACATCATGCTCTACATGTTCTTCAAGGCCCCTGACTGGGCGACCGAGCTGCGCGAACGCCACCGGTTGGGGGTAGATATCCTGCGGCTTGCCGCCGATCTCGGAGTCGAGTTCGCATTCCCGACCCAGACCGTGTACCTGCGCAACGAGGAATGGGAGGCGCCCCCGGCGGCCGGCGAAGGCTATCCGAAGACGAGCCGGCGTCTCGTCGAGGGCGCGCGGCGCCGGGCAAGAGAGCTGCTCGAGGACACAATGAGGGAGGGCGTGCCGCCGCCGGTGGCATTCGATGTGCCGGAGACCGAAAACCGCGGCGAGTCCGGGGAGTGACGCGTACGCGTACGCGGTGTCACTCACCACAACCTCACAACGTCGCTGACTCGTTCATTTTGTGAGGTCGTGATCGATCGCACCCTGGGGGCTCAGCATTTTCGCCGGCGTCCTGGTGCATCACCCGGTGAATGCTTGCGGCGATCGCCGGCCCGACTCCGTTGACCTCCGCGAGGATATCGGCGTCCGCGTTCGCGATCTGTGACGGCGCACCCAGGGTTTGGAGGAGAGCCTCCGCCCGCAGCGGGCCGACCATGGGAACGGCCTGGTGCAGAAGAAGCTGGCTTCTCCGAATGGAACCGCCCTTGGCGCCCATCCGTCTGGGCGGAAGGGTCACCTGTCTGTGCAGCTGCCGCGCGGCATAGAGAATCAGATCCGCCGTCTCCTCAGGGTTCGCCGATCGCAACACCGGCACCCCGAACACCAGCGTCACCGTGATCAGCGCGCCCTGGAAGGCGGGCGTGGGAATCGCGAGGCGCGGGTAACGTTCGGGGGTGCCTTCGAGGATCAGGCAGCTCCGCACCTCTGGCTCCCTGGCCAGCCGGCCCACCTGCCGAAACAACCTGCCATCGAGAACAGACACCGCGAAATCGGTGAGAGTCTTCCTTTCAACGATTAGGGTCGAGTCAACTTCATAGTCGCCGAGAGATAGCCGCCGGAAGGTGATGTCGACATCTGGCCGACTCCGGAGTGCTTCGGCAACGCCGGACGGTTGTTCTCGGTCATCTACTGCAATTCGCACAGCGAATCGTAAAGGGTTGTCTTGCCGCTGCATGAGGGACTCCTTTGCAGCAGCGAGGGCGGGATGAACTCACCCTATCACGAACGCGAGACTACCGGAACGTCATCCCGCACTTGGTGGACTCGTTCAAGAAACAGCCCTCAGATGGCCGATCAACCCGGAAATCTTGATACCTAAATGGTGGCGGGCCCTAAAGGACCCGCCTACGAAGGGTGCCGAGAGACCTGTAGGCGGGTCCTTCAGGGCCCGCCACTATGATGACTCGGAACAAGGCGAGGCGCAATCTGAGCGAAACGGAAACCCATGTTCGGGAGACAGCGGATTCGTCACCTCGACAG
>Ga0164313_10006363_pt1 | contig 10418 bp, 5 predicted proteins | sample GuaBasSedimGuay4_FD_113735 | JGI IMG/M metagenome (GOLD analysis project Ga0164313, IMG submission 113735) | Subseafloor sediment microbial communities from Guaymas Basin, Gulf of California, Mexico - Guay4, Core 4569-4, 0-3 cm | ecosystem: Environmental > Aquatic > Marine > Hydrothermal vents >...
GCAAACCGGGCTTCGTCCCCGGTTTTGCCCAGTTCGCCCGCCCACTCGGAAAGCACCCAGGTATCAAAGCTACGGCCGAGTGATATGGCCACCGACTGCCGGCGCTCGAAACCATCGACCAGTGGCTCGGTCTCTTTTTCGCCCGGATGCAGCGCTGGCATGAAACCGAGTTCTTTCATTTGCTCATCAAGTGCCGTGGCCTTTGATCCCTGGCGCCAGGGAATCCAGGTACCTTGCGTGACATTCTTGTGCACGCCTTGATAGGCGGCCTCTATATCGAAATCCCTCAGACCTTTGCGGTAGGCATCCAGGAACAGCACAGACGAGTGATAGCTGTTCATGCAGGCGTGGTTTCTGAAGACCTGCGGGAAGGTCGGCATCCAGCCGCTTTGCTTGTACATCTCCACGTAGGAGTGCAGCATGTCCTGCTGTTGTCCAGGTGCGAGGATGGAGCGCAACGGGTGTGTTGCCCGGTAGGTGTCCCAGACCCAATCGTCCACGTAAAAAGGCCTGACCGTTTCATGGATGGACTGGTCATACCCACTGTAATACCTGCCGTCCTCGGTGATATCAATCATGCGCTCATGCGTGCGGTAAAGCGCCGTGTAGAAGCTGCGCTTCTGGGCTTCGGTACCGCCCTTGACCCGGATCCTGCCAAGGTTGGTGCTCCAGGCAGCCTTGGCGCTCGCAGAGAGTTCGTCGAAGTTTACCTTTGCCAATTCACTGTCGAAGTTCTTCCTGGCCTGCTGCTGGCTGATATAGGAAAGCGCGTACTTGAACAGAAAAGTCCTGGGTGCGTCGTTACTCACAGCGATAACAAGCCGGTCTTTATCGATACTAATTACAACTCCCTCGGCGGGCTGGCCCCGGTCGTCTGTCAGCTCGGCGTAAACCCACACGGACATAATGGTGGGCTCCAGCTCGGGATTGCGGCTTTTTTTTGTGACACGCTCGGTGATGTTCACCGCGTTCGCACCAGCCAGGCTGGCAGTCATTTGTGATCCGCCCTGGATCAGTATGTTCCCGGCAGCATCGTCTGCGAATGTGTAACGCCAGATCGCTGATTTTTTGCCCGGCGTAAAACCGACGGTGATGTCATCCTCGATCAGGTAGGTTTCGTAGTGCCAGGGATGTGATACTTCCAGGTCATGGTCGTACGCCATTCTCTTTTTCCAACTTCTGCTCGTGACTGCGCTACTAAAAACGCGCATTGGCAGAATGCCCTTTCCACGGTGACGCATAACCTGCAGTGGAAAATATTGGACCTGATCAAATGTGTAGTCCTTACGGACCGGATACATGCGGAGCATCTGGTTCGGCTGCTGATAGGTGGGGTATGTCGGCACCAGGAACGGGGCAATGTTGCCGATGCGAGGATCGACGTAGTTTGCCGGTTCCATACCGGACGCCGCGCACGGACCAGAAATCACCAGTATGCTAAACAACACCATCCACAAGGTGAATTTGAAACGCTTTTTTCTGAAAGGTAAAAGATTCATATGGCATCCTTTTGGTTGGCTCACGTCATGCATTTTAATGAATTCGCGTCGGTTTAAATTTCAGGGTTCAACCATGTCCTATGAGTAAATTTGACGGAATACACTGCACACAGTGCAGATTAATGCTACCGGTGGCATTAAGTGCTACGATAACCGATAAACGGGGTGGAGTAAAAGGCAAGCGGGGTCAGAGCAGGCATGTTTTCGAGGGCAAGCGCTCCAGGCAGCGGCCAACATGATGCGCAATGGTTTGTGTTAGCTGGATAAGTTCATCAGTGGTGACAGAACGCATGTGGGTTCGAATCAATAATCAACAGGAATTGATTTATATGTTTAAGGCCAGGACACTATCGTCAATAAACTTATTAATGCTGTTTGCTGTCACGATGCTGTTGGCAAATTCTGTGAACGCCAGCCTGGCAGAAGACACGGCAATACCCCTGAAAACAGATAACATAAAGATTGTTTTTTCAGACAAAGAGCCCGGCCCGCTGAAGCTTGCGCTTAAGGCCTTCATGAAGGATTTTGCAAGTGTAATGGGTGCTGAACCTGCTGTTGTAAATGAAATGGACTCCGACAATTCGCAGACCGAGATAGTAATAGTCAACCGCGCTTCCGGGGCAATCGCGGTGCCGACCGGAAAAGCCAGGGAACTTGATGGGTTTGAGTCTCACCGGATATATGCCGACAAGGAGAACAACAGGGTATACATTGAAGGAAACGATTTGCGCGGCACCATTTATGCGATTTATACATTCTCCGAAGAAATTCTTGGCGTACCTCCATTGAAATACTGGAGCTCATGGGTTCCGGTCAGACAAGAAGAAATACGGGTTGCCCACGATTACAATTTGTTCTTCGAATCGCCTCAAGTCAGGTACCGCAGCATTCTGCCCGGTGACCAGGATTTCTTTTACCCCTGGAAAAGAGGGTCCGAGGAAAATGAGAATATCTGGCTTGAAACAACCCTTCGGTTGAAGCTCAACACGGTAGAAACTTATTCTACAATCATGCCAGCTTATAGATTGACTGATTATGCTTATCAAATTGACAAGTATGGCCTGGTTATAACCTCACACCATACGAGTGGGCTAAACACCTCGTTTGGCTCGTGGGATACCTACTGGAGGGAGGTTCGTAATATGGAACCTCCGAAATTACTTCTTTCGAATGAAAAAGAACTCAGGGAGTTCTTCAGGTATAACGCTGAAACCGTTCATAAAAACGGAATCGAAAACCTTTGGACGGTAGCATTCAGGGGCAGGGGGGACCAGCCTTATTGGGTTATTTTCGAGGACGCTCCTGAAGGCGAAAAAGCGCGAAGCGAAGTCATGAACAGGATGTTGCAGATTCAGTATGACTTGATAAAAGAGGTTACCGGAGATGACAAGCCGTATGTACGCGTAACATTTTACGATGAGATTGCTACCCTGCTGGCTAAAGGTTATGTAAAACCACCCGAAGGTGAAAACATGATCTGGACTTTTGTCGCAGCCCGGCGTGACCCATATCCATACAATGACCTGGTAAATTTCAACCCGGGTACGCCTGTAAAACTGGGGTACTACATGAATTTTGGGTTTGCATCAACTGGCGCTCACGTTGCACCCGCTGAGAGCCCTTGGAAAATGGAATTTAATTACAGGTATATCAATGGTAAGTCCCCACTATATTTTTCGGTAGTCAACGTTGGAAATATAAGAGAGTTTGTATTGGAGCTTTCGGCCAATGCAAAAATGTTGTGGGATTATGATAGTTACAACTCCGATGAGTTTATGTTGGAGTATTGCAGCCAATATTTTGGGGCCGAAAAAGCAGCTGAAGCAGTGCAACTTTACAAGGCCTTTTATAATTCTTACTGGCAAGCCAAAAAGCCGGAATTTGAAGGAATGGAACGTCAGTTTGTGTTTCAGGATCTGCGCTATGCCAGGGCCTTTGACCACATTTTTGAGGCGTTCTATTTTTCCGAAAATCATATCAACATGAACCCATTGCACAAGATAGGGTACGAACATGTTCCCGGCAGGACTTACCGGATTGACTTTGAATATAACAATGTTGATAACCAGGTTGATGCATTACTGCACGGGATGAAATTAACAATACCCAAATTTGAGTCGGTTGCTGAACGTTGTTCCGGTTTGATGCCTCAATTGGATGAGGATAAACAAACCTTCTTTAACGACAACCTGTGTATATACAGTTATTACATGGCCCATTTGAGTAAGGCGCTTTACCATTATGTATATGCTTATAAAAACCAGAGAGATGAAAGCGCATTGATGGACAATCTTGAGCTGGCTTATGCTGAAGTTGTAAAGGCCAGACAATATCTAAGCGAAGCTGAGCATGGCATCTTTTCAACCTGGTATTCCAATGCAGACCCGCTGGAAAGAACCTTTCAGCTTGATTATTTGTTAACCAAAATCACTCTGTTGAAACAAAAGATTGATGGCAGGATGTATAACTTTCTCCGCAAAACTAAGCTTACGGTTCCACTTGAACTTAATGAGTAATATTTCGACCTAAAAATATTCCTTTAATGGAATCGTCAAGACATTGCGGAGTGATCATTACGAACTCTTGGCAAATTCGCATGTTGGTCTCTGTTTTAGCCATTTTTCTGTTCATTGTCGAGATCGTTAAGTACGGCCTGGATGCGTTCTTCCAAGCCATCCATCTTGAACTTGGTATCGCTGTCATACCACTGCAGAAACTTGCCATGTTCGGCCTCGTCAAGGGCATGTCGCGCGGCCCTCAGGCTACCGGCAGCCTGGTCAATCAAGTTGATGGTATGCGCTCCTGCACCTGTCTCGAGTGTTATAAATGCACGGGTAAGCGCGTTGAATGTCTCATTCAGAGACAGCATGAACCGGGCATGTACGCGCAGGTTGTCATTGAAAAAGATACGTTTAGACGGTGGCAGCCCATCGTATATTTGGTCGGCTTTTGCGACGACCTTCTTAAGCTTGGCGATCGACGTATCGGTACCCTTGACGATAGCCTCGAGCTGATTTTCCACGCCCGAGTCTTCCGGCACGATGCGGAAATATTCTCCGGGGATCGGCACCCAGGCCGCGCGGTCCTTGAGTGGGTTTGGCGCATAGCCCCTGGCAAAGTGAGCAGTGAGCTGTTCGATTGCTCGCGCATAACGCATGTCCTGGAATATGTACTGACGCGGGAAACCGTCGAGGTCAGGCATCTTTTGTTGCCAGTACGAATCGAAGAAGTCGCGGTAGAGGCCTGCAACATCGGCAGCGTGCTCGGGCCCGAAATAGCGAGTACAGAACTCCAGCATGAAGGCATCGGTATCGTATTCCTGGAAGTCCCACATCATCGCGGCGTTTGCGCTCATCGTCATGAGGTATTCACGGATGTTGCCGGCGTTGACCACTGAAAACTCGAGTGGTCGCGGGTTCTTGCCGTCCACATAGCGGAAATTGTGTTCCATCTTCCATGGGCCCTCGGCTTGCGCGAGATGTGACCCGCTGGAGGTGAACTGGAAATTCATGTAATAGCCAAGCGGCCGGTCATCCGGCACCTCTATGGCTTGCAGGTCAGGGGCGGGGAAATGGTCACGCCGGGCCGCAACAAAATTCCAAATGAGCGTCGGGTCCGGTGGCGGATGGAGATGGCCTGCCGCGAAGAGTACGGACTTTTCGGCGTACAACGTTGTCCGCATTGGGGGAGAAGGGTTTCCCGTTACTTCTTTCAGTAGGCTGACCTGCTCAACCATCATCTGCTCTATGACCGCACCGCGTTCGGCATCGGTTTCGGGCGAGTCCTCGTAGAAAGCCCAGAACTGAATATCGCGGTTGCCGCGGAAGCCGATCAGCCAGATGACTTCCATGTTTTCCCTGAGACTGGTCTCGATATGGTAGCGCCAGAAGTCTTTGAGGGCGTCGATATTTTTGATCGACGTAACCGGCGGCTCCTGTTTGTGTATTTTTGTCCAATACGTATCCCAGTCACGGATTGAAGAGCCAAACGAGAATATGTGATGGCCGGTGATGACGAGCCCCCGGTCCCGCGCGGCCTGCGCTTCGCGGCCGGCAGTGTAGGGTTGATCCCACGCCTCGCTGTCCATCAAGCGACCCTCGAGCGTGTTCATCTTCAGACGCAGCATCGTCTCGAGATGCGCATCAAAGTTTTCAGGCGCACGGTGCTGCCAGGGTGAGAACAGGTCGCGGTCGTTGGGGAACCAGGCACGCCATTTCACGTAGGGTTCCGGAAAGATCAAGCGGGTATCGGCGGGAACGTCAACGGAGTTCAAGCGTTCGTGTTCCGTTGATGCCCAGAACCACAACGGCGGTATGTTGAGGAATTCCTCGGAGAAGCTGTATATGGCATAGATGGTGCCGCGCATGTCGGTGCCATGCAGGACAACGTGCGGTGTATTTTCCACCTTCTTCACGATGACCTGATGAGCTTCTGAACCACTCAATGAGAGGTCACGGAACTGCGCTGTAAGACTCCCGGTGCCGGAGACGATAATCGCGTTTCGTCCGGCTGTGTCTGCCAATGAGTGAACAATGGGTGAGGGTGCTCCCAATACCTTTTGCAGATCGCGTTGCAGGTCTTTGACCGCGCGCTGGATCGGTCCTGGCTCGCTGGGGTCTACAAAAATAGGCACACCCGGCTCGAGCACGATGAGTCCATCCATTTCAGCCGTGGGGCAACATCCAATGATGGTGAACAGCATCACCGTACTTGCAAGCAGTCTGTGTATCATGTTGATGTCCTTCAGTCCATGACCTCGATGATGTCCCCGAATGTACCGCTCCCGGCCATTTCCTCTCATTGTATTTTTCTTCTTTACACCCTTATGATCTGTTTGTTCACAGAATCCCAGCTTGTACGGCACTGTTCTCTGTACGAGATATCGGCCATGGCGAGAACGACTGCTTCCTGGATTGCCATTTCAATGTTGGCAGATGGCTTGCCCCCGTGGCGGATACAATCCAGCCATTCCTTCAGGTGCAGGTGGGTCACGTCATACATTCTGCCGAAGATGCTGGTAGTCGTGAGACCCCGGGAGGCGTAATACCGGACAGATGCACTGGTGACGGCATCTACCGGGCTCGAGAGATCAGCCCCTTCCGAAATCTCCAACATGGGTCTTGATGAATCGACCAGGCCTCTTTCAAGCAGGTCAGCATATCTTTCCGACTTGATATCAGGCGTTACCGACAGGTCACCACCCACGGTCATGGAGGCATCCCGCCCATAGATGGTGCGTGGCCTGATCTTCGATGAGGTCAGGTTGGCGCTGTAGGTGAGTGTCGTCCCACGATCTGCATACTCGAACGAGGTGTGGAGCACATCCGGCATATCGCCGATTTCTTTATAAAAATATTGTCCGCCCGTGGTCGATACCATGCTGGGGATACCCAGGTGGAGAAGCTGGTTGATTGCATCGAATTCATGCGAGAACAACTGTCCGAAAAGCCCGGTATCATAATCAAAGAACCGTGCCCAGCTGTAAAATCGCTCTATGCTGAAAGGTACCTGTGGCGACTTGCCCAGCCACTGCTTCCAATCGATGGACTGTGCATCGCCCGGTTTGGTTTTTCCTGAATTTGTGACGTGCCTGATCCATGCAAGGGAGCGGGAATTCCGGTTGGTTGTCGTTTCAACCTGGGAGATTTTTCCGAGCAGGCCCCGGTTGATGATTTCCCTGGCTTGCTGGAAAACGGCATTCTGGGGAATCTGGTGACCCATCTGGTATATGAGTCCGCTGTTTTTGACGGTATTGTACAGGGGCTGGATCTCGTCTTCCCTGTGGATGGGGGCTTTTTCACAGTAAACGTGTTTACCCGCACTGATCGCATCAATGGTCATCTGCGCGTGGTGGTGATCCGGTGTGGCAATGATGATTGCGTCGATGTCCGGATCAGCCAGCATATCGTGGTAAGTCCGGTAGCGTTTTACCGGGTGCTTTCTGGCGATGTCACCGGCAGAGAAAATATCATGTTGGGCGTAGTCCAGTCCTCTTTCGGCATGCAGGTCGAACACATCGCAAATACCGGTGATGGCAATATTGAGATTACCGTGGTCGATCTGTGATTGCAGCGAGTCGTCACCGCGCTCTTTTTGCTCGGCAAGCTCCTCCTCGAATTCTGCCTTTTCCATGAACCCCAATGCTTTTGACAGTTGTCTGCCCCTGACGCCAAAGCCGACCATGCCGACCCGGATCAGGTCACCGTCGCTTTTCATGACCGGTTTCACACTGGAGAGCAGATCGTCCAGGCCCAGTTCACCGATAATCTGTTTACGTGTGTCGTTTTGCGCAGCGTGGCTAAATTTTCTAAAGGATTCGAATCCGAACGCACCCAGGACCGGTATACCGGCCAGGGCTTTCAGCATACTTCTCCTACCGAGATTGTCTTTGTGGTCTACATCTTTTTCTTTTGACATGGCTTCACCTAGTGTCCATTTTTTTTCGTGAACAAAGCGTCCAGCCCGTACAAGCGTGCGGTCGGGGAGACGGCGATCAGTAGTAGCATCACCGACTCGATCAGGTTCTTGTTCACAATAAGATAGTTTCCTTCCATCGGTCCGGCTGTTCCAAGTCCGATTAGTGGAGGATTAAACAGGTAATACAAGCCAATCAATACCGTGCCTGCAATGGCGGCCGTGCGGGTAAAAAGTCCCAGGATGAGCCCCAGTCCGATACAGATTAACCCCCAGGTATTCACAAAATCGACAGCGCTCAGAACACCTGGATTGGAAGTGATCCAGTGAGCAATCCCGGCAAAAATCCATTGGGACCCTTCCAGGAATCCCAAAGAGGACCATTCGGGCTTAAGTAATTTAAAAATGCCTTCATAGAGCAGGTGCCAGCCAATCAAAAAGCGTAGTGTGACCAGCAAGCCGGTCTGCCATTTTGAGAGTTCCATTCGATTGTTCATGATATAGACGTTCATCTCCGATGTTTTCGAGAAAATCCAGGGGTATTGAACCAGCAGATTGGGATACCCGCTCGGAATTTTTGTAATGGATATGATTTACTCGGGATTGTCTCCAAACTGCCTGGTTAGCTCCCTTCTATGTGAAAGTGCCACCGATGGCATAAGAATCGTTAAATGGTACAACCACGGCAATAGAATAGCCACGACAAAACCAGATATCTCTATCGAAAATCTCCCTGACTTCTCTACCAACTCCGTGGTGTGATCTGTGGATCAGAGTCCTTATGCCGTATCTATGAAGTCTCGCATTCGAGCCCTGGCCGACTCGTCCGGCATACGGCCCAGCGAGCTCAACGCGTTCTCTTTCATGTGAAGCGGGTTGCTTGTTTCCGTCAACACACACGTCACCGCCGGATGCGCAAGAATGTACTTAAGTGAGAATTGCGCCCAGCTGTCGCAGTCAAAATCGGCCGCCCACCCGGGCAGGGGTTGTCTTCCGAGTCGCTTGAAGTAAGCACCATTCATGAACGGCCGGTTGATGAGAACACCCAGACCCGTGTCGCGGGCCAGCGGCAGGAGACGTTGTTCGGCCCGTCTCTCGGTGATGGAGTAGTTCACCTGCACAAAGTCAGGCGTTGCCTGTGAACCGGCGTTGTTCACAACACCATAAAGACCTCGGCCTTGTTGTTTGACAAATTCAACCGCCGCATCGATTTCTTGCTGCACGGTTACATCCAGGCGGACCGAACTGACATTGTCCATCGCGTCCAGGCGCTCCAGATCAGCGGCCTTCCTCGCACCTGCGTAAACGTAAAAGCCATTGCTGGCCAGTTTCTCGGTGATCTTGAGTCCGATTCCGGAGCTGGCACCAGTGACCAAAACAGCTTTCTGCGTGGCGCTATCGCTGGCAATCACTGTAGGTGCGAAAAATGTCGAAACATGGATAACTGTCACAAATATGAATATCAGGAACCGTTTCATCAGTATCTCCTCTGTATGACGACTTTATTGCCGTTCTTGTTGTTCATGCTTTGTTTCCAGGGCCTGGTAATACAGCTCGCTTACAAAGATTTCTGGCGGGATTTCCACCACGTATTCAGGGTTGTATTCTCCACGCTCTTTAAAGCCTTTCAAATTGGGTTTAAATGATTGGTACCTGGGGAAACTTTCAAAGATATCACCGTAACCCAGCACGCGAGGATCGGACTGCGTACGCAAATTCTCTTCAAGCATACCACTGAGTTCTGCCAGTGTATCAGCATAGGATTCATCTGCAGCCAGGTTGTTGAGACAATAGGGGTCTTCGCTGACCCTGAACAGTTCTTCGGCGGGGCGAAGTATGCGCCATCGGTCTGTTGGCGCCTGCTGCCCTTCTTCGGGAGCGTTATTCATCGGCCAGCGTTCCGGCTTGAAATTCCTGATGTACAGGAATTCCTGGGTGCGGATGGAACGCATCGGATAGCCGAGGTGGTCATCACGGGTGTGTCCACCTTTTTCCTGGCCGGCAAGCACATATTCCCTGGACAGATTGGATTGACCATCTTCGTTGGCAATCAGCAAATCGAGGAAGCTTTTACCAGTCATGGTGGCAGATGGCTGGACCCCTGCGATTTCGAGGAATGTGGGCGCAAAATCGATCTGGCTGACCAGGTCGTTGACCACCGCTCCTGCTGGAACCTTACCTGGCCATACGACAACCATGGGAACATGGGTGCCGAGATCATACAGGCTGCCCTTGGCACCGGGAACCGGGGAGCCGTTGTCTCCGGTCACCAGGATCAGGGTGTTTTCCAGTTCACCAAACTCGCGAAGGATTTCGATCATTTGACCCAGGTGTGTATCGAACCATTCGATTTCCACGAAATAATCCAGCAACTTGCTTTTTACTTCCTCAGAAGTATCCGTGAAGTTGGGTGTCAGGTTCAGTTCTTCTGTTGAATATCCGGCACGTATTCCGGAGCCTTTTTCATGGGGGCCGTGTGGTTCCGAGGCGCCGTACCAGAATGCA
>Ga0164313_10006364_pt1 | contig 10415 bp, 8 predicted proteins | sample GuaBasSedimGuay4_FD_113735 | JGI IMG/M metagenome (GOLD analysis project Ga0164313, IMG submission 113735) | Subseafloor sediment microbial communities from Guaymas Basin, Gulf of California, Mexico - Guay4, Core 4569-4, 0-3 cm | ecosystem: Environmental > Aquatic > Marine > Hydrothermal vents >...
CAGGTGAAGAACAAGCGTAAGGGCGGCGCACCCAAATCGGATATTCAGAGTTTTCTCAACAACTCCAACTTCGCGACCGTCCTGCTCTCGCTGCGCGATATGTTCCAGAAGAACAGCATCTAGGAGGCTGCGCCGCAGACATTCATTGCTACGCAACTGAATCTCTGCGGCGCAGCCTCCTATTGGATTTGCTGCGCAAATCCCGAAAGGCCGATCCCAGACATACCTGCCCCATTTTCAAGGATTCGCGAAGCGAATCCCAGTAGGAGATTGCTCCGAATCGACCCTCGGCGAAAACCCTACCGGCAACCCCATTGCTTCCCTCGAGGGTCTATTCGGTGCAAGCTCCTAGGCCGGTGGGAACTGCTCGGCGTAAGCGGCGTAACGCCTGAGGATTCGCCGGGTGTAGGCCGCCCCGCGCCGGCATCTGCAGACACCCGCGGGGAAGCGTCGAGCCACCTCGGGATCATCGAGGATGTACATGGCGGTCTCGACGTTGTCCCGCCACCGATCCGGGTCGAACCCCATCTCCACCGCGAGCCGGCGCGCGTCGAAAACGTGTCGGGGCCCGACGTTGTACGAGGCGATGGCCATGGCCACCCGGTCGGGAAGATCGAGCTGGGAGAACTTATCCATCAGCGAGCTCAGATATCGCGCACCGGCCTCGATGGCCTCTCCGGGGTGGTGGGGATCCTCAACCCCGAGTTCCCGCCAAGTGAAGGGCATGAACTGGAAGAGACCGGCGGACCCGCCGGGGCCCACCGCATCGGGATCGAAGCGGCTCTCCTCGTACATCAGAGAGGCCAGGAGGCGCCAGTCGAGACCGTTCTGCCTCGCCGCCCAGGTCAGGTACTCATCATAGGGGGTGAGATGGCCGTCCGGCACGGTTGGAAGCCGTGGTGACACGTAGAGCTTCCAGGTCCCGAGATTCTTCTGGGTCAATTGTTGGACAAGACCCGTCGAGCGCGCCTGCTGGAGAAACCGGTCCACCCTTCGCCCGAGCTCGGGCGAGGTTGTATTGAGGACCCAGACCAGCGGCACATCGGGCAACACCAAGGGTCCTCGTTGAAGATCCGTTCGATTGTCGAGTTCGAGGCGTGCGGCGTCGGCATCGACGACGGCGGCGAAGGCATCACCCCTGGAAACAATCTGCATCCCGCTGAAGGCATCCACATCCGGGGAGGACGGCTCCACTCCCATCGCCGGGTCAAGGGGGTAATCCCTCAGGATCTCGGCGACCGATGAGGAGGCGACCACCGAACGACCGGCCAGATCCTCGATGGTCAACGCGGCATCGATGTGCTGCGAAACGAGGCTGACGAGATCCACGTGTCGGTAAGGTTCGCTGACGATGAAGCTCCCCTCTCGAGACGGTGCGATGGGCTCGTGGAGGATTGCGATGTCGCCGAGCCCCTGCTCGAGCCAGTCCAAGGGGTCGACTCCCGGCGGCGGGATGGACAGCTCGAGCCGCATTCGCTGCTCCCGCGCAAAGGCGACGGCGAGCTCGTACTCGAAGCCTTCGAGACCACCCCGAGCGACATAGCAGGTTGTCGGAGAATTCCGGGTCACCACCCTGAGGACCCTGGCGACTCTGATCTGCGGTAAATCCCGGCAAGCCCTCGCCTTTGCACGACGGGTCAGGACCCTCTCGGCGAAAAGAAAATCGTCGATGGCCCACCGAAGCTGAAGATTGGATGTCCGCACCGCCCAGATCACCGGCCGTCGTTCGGCGAGCGGACCAAAGAGTTGCAGCCCCGAGGACTCCGAAACACGCTCGATCACGCCGCTGTCGGTGACCGAGAGGGGGATCTCGCCGTCGAGCACAGCAGCAACGAGCCCCTCCGCCGGTAGCTTTTCGGACACCGGCACCGGTTCGAGATCGAGATCGTCAAGGGCGCGGCGCAGCGATGGACTGAGACCCGAGATCTGAACGTGCACCTGACCGCCCCGGAGGTCATCCAACGTCAGATCGGGCATCGCGGGACCCGCGATGAGGTATTCCTCCACCCACTCGATGGGGGTGGTAGCGGCGGTCTCAGATCCCAACAGAACCGCAGGCGACATGCGCGACACCACGAGATCGGCACGCCCCTCTTCGAGCATCTGGATCAGTTGATCATGGCCCCGGGGCTCCAGCCACTCGATCTCGACCCCGAGACGGGCCGCGAGATGCTGAAGCTGGGTCTTGTGGTCTCCGGCTCCACCCGGTGGCGCGGGAGAGGTCAGGAATCCCGGTCGAACGGCCACCCGCAACACACCCCGTTCCCGAACGGCATCGAGCCCCCCAAGGTTTCGTTCGGCGCAGCCGAGAGTCAAGACCACACTCACGGCCAGCACCGAGATGATCAGACCCCGGACGGATGAGGATAGCGAGATCATCGGCGGGCTCGCATTCCGGTGTTCAGACGCATCGTCCCCCATCCCTGCAGATGATACCGCCTCGGGAGGCATCTGTGGCATCACAGGCCGAATCAGCGTCGTTTTCGTTGTCCGGGAGGACCTCACCGCATACTCGGGATCCAGGTGCTAAAATCTCCACCGACCGGAGCGGGGGGCCAATGACAGACGAGAATCCAGACATACCAGCCGCCGATCGCGACTTCCGGGCCATCACCGTCCGGCTTGCGGACCTCCAGCGCAAGTGTCGATCAGCTGGGTCGAGAAACGAGGAAGCGCTGGAGATCGAGCAGCGTCTCGGTACGATCATTGACCGTCTCAACCGAGAAGACGAACCTGACAGTGACCCTCCCCCTTTCGCCGCGCTCGCGCGCGAACTCTACGCTGTCGAACGATTTTTCGAGAGCAACGGGTTCATCTCAGTCGCCAAGGAAGTGGCTCACGTCGAGAGGGCTCTCGAGGCGTTGGCCTCCCCCGAAGAGACCCAACAAGCCGCCGATCAGAAGATCGGCACCCCCGAAGTTCCCTTGACCCGCTCAGACGCCGACGAAATCGACGAGGACCTGGGCGACGAACCCGCGGTCGAGCGGTGGGCCATCCCAAGGCCCCTCGCCGTTGTGATGCTGCTTTTCATTGCCGCGATTGCGATCTGCGCATTCATCATCTACCGATTCGAGAACCCTCGCCCCGAAACGGTCACCATCGAACAACCACCGACTCCGGCGCCGACCGTGGCCCCACCGGCCCCGGTGCCGGCGGCGATTCGAGCTCGGGCCACGGGACCCGCCCCGGGAGCGGTATTGGCCGGCGCGGTGGGACGGGCCCGCCTCTCCCTGGCTGAGGGCGATGTCGACGCCACCATCGATCATCTCTCGGAAGCGGCTTTGGTCGATCCGGACCACGGCTCGGTGTTGGGAACCGCCACCCAATTGGTCGATCTTCTGGTTGGCCGCGCGAATGCCGCCGCCGAGAGTGGACTCTGGGAGATCGCGGATCTCACACTGGTCCGGGCGGAACGACTCGCGAGCCGCTATGGTCTGGACGCGACCAACATCCAGCAGGCACGTGTCTACCAGTCCCGGATGGATCGTTTTCGTCTGGTCAAACCCTCCGATCCCGCAGCGATCCGCGCCGCGGCCGGGCTCAGTGTGACGGTGGTTCTCAAGAACGGATCAAAGCGGAAGTCGATCATCAACGGCGTTGGCGACGGTGACCTCCTCCTCAATGAGGACTCCACCGTCCGCGGTGGCGCCATGTACTACGTCGAGAGGATCCCGCTCGCGGACATCGACTATCTCAAGGTTTGGGAGGAGTAGGTATTAGGTTTTAGGTATCAGGTTTTAGGTCATCGCGGACACTCAGCGACGCAATGCGGCTCTTGTAGCGGGCTAATACCTAACTGCTAATACCCAATACCTTCTATTCCAGCGCACCGCCGGTGAGATCCACGGTGTGAGCCATTCACATGGACTTTCGATTGACGTGTTCGAGCATCTGTAACCCGTGCACCAGCGAGGCCCCGCCTCGAATGGCGGTGGCGACGTGAACCGCCTCGGTCATCTCCTCGAGATCCGACCCCTGGGTCAGACACTCGGTGGAGTACGCCTCGATGCAATAGGGGCACTGAACCGCGTGGGACACGGCAAGAGCGATCAGAGCCTTTTCGCGAACCGTCAGCGCGTTGGTGGAAGCACCCTCTGATCGCCGTCGGTGTGGTCTTTCACGAGATAGAGCGGCCGGCGGACGGCCTCTTCGAAAACCCTGGCGATATACTCGCCCGCCGCCCCGATGGCGACGAGCTGGACCCCCGCGAGAAAGAAGATCAGTGCCACCAGACCAGCCGAACCGAAACCGACAATCCCAAACAGGGAGAGCGCCAGACGAAGAACGACGTACGCGACGGCGAATCCCGCGGATGCAAAGCCCAACCAGGTGGCCGAGCGCAGTGGTACGAAACTGAACGAGGTAAAACCACTCAGCGCCAGTTTGAGCATGGACTTGAGCGGGTACTTGGTCTCCCCCTTGGTTCTGGAGCGCCGGTGGAACAGCACCGCGGTCTGCGGGAAACCGATCCAGCTCACCATCCCACGGACAAATCGGTTGTGCTCAGGCATCGCACGGAAAGCCTCGAGCGCCTTCGGGCCGATCAGCCTAAAATCTCCGGTATCGACGGGGATCTCGATATGGGCCAACCGGCGCAGCGTTCGATAGAACGCCGCCGATGTGAATCTCTTGAACAGGGTTTCCCCATCACGCTTGGCGCGCTGGGCGTAGACAACCTCGTACCCTTCCCGCCACTTGGCCACCATTTCGGGGATGACCTCCGGCGGATCCTGGAGATCGGCATCGATGATGACGACCGCTCGGCCCCGCGCAGCATCGACTCCTGCGGTCACCGCCGTCTGGTGACCGAAGTTTCGCGAGAAACTCAGACCTCGAACTCTGGGATCACGGGATGCCAGATTGGAGAGGATCTCCCAGGTGGAATCGGTGGAACCGTCGTCAATCCACACCATCTCGAACCCGTCCACGACACCTTCAAGGGCCGCGACCAGACGGTCGTTCATGGCATGAATGTTCTCTTCCTCGTTCATGGCGGGGATCACAATGCTGAGTTCAGGGGCGTCCGACATGAATCCTCCTCAGACTGTGGTGGATGAATCCACGCGTTGGAAATCCACAGCCTTTCCGGTGGTCACGACCTTGGACCAACCGCACCTGTTTGTCCATCGCTCGAACCACCCGCACCAGCAAAGTAGACGACTTCACCACCATCGGAATCCAAAACCACCTCGCCGGCGGTCCGGATGGCCTCCAACGCCGCCGGACGGAAATCACGGATTTCGAGGGCGCCGATCACCACGTGGGTGACTCCGGCTTCACGAACCGCCGCAAGGACTTCATCGGCGGTCTTACCCTCATAGATTCTGTCCACGAGGTTCCGCCGCCGGTCGGTTTCGGGAGTCACATCGCGACCCCGCCAAACCAGTTCGTGATTGGCCCAACCCAGCAGCGCCGGAACCCCTGACGCCGAGGAAATCCGTGCGTACTCGGTGTAGGCGCCCCCGGACGCCTCGACAATGGAAGTCGATGTCGGCAGGGTTCGAAGATAGCGGACGATGGCCCGGTCGCCATCATCCATCCAGGCCAGACCATCGAGACCGATCGCCCGTCCGATCAGGGGTTGGACGGCCATGCCAAGGAAATGCGGCAACGCCAGAACCCCCATGAACGCGAGGGCCACAACCCGGTTGCGTCGATTCCTGAACCCGACCTCGAGCATCGCAGGGAGGGCCATGGCGAGAAAGAGATAACCCTGGATGTAGCACTTGAAGACGGTGTTCATCCGGTGGAGCCGATCACCATAGGTGTCGACCACGTGGAGGACCTCCGGCACCGCAAGGAGGAAGACACCGAGGGCGGCCAACGCAATTCCCGGTCGGCTCTTCCATTCGGTCCCGGTGACGGCAGCGATGACCAGGACCGCGAGCAACATGGCCAACAAGATCAGGCTCGGCCGCCCGGTCAGCGAGGCGAGAACAAGGCTCGCCGCGGCGATGGTCACCGCCAGGACGCGGCTGCGGGTGTCGCTGCCGAGCATCCGCTGGAGAAGAAACCACCCCGCCGCAACCGCCGGGAGTAGAAGGATGCCACCCCACAGCGCCAATTGAATGGGGTCGGTCCACGCCGAAACGGTGGAAATCCCCTGGAACGGGGGATGGAAACTGAGGTGGAAAGGAACCGCCGACAACCAACCGCCGATGGCCACCACAACCACGGATAACCACCTTGGCCATCCGGTTCGCGTCGGCCAGTGCCACAGGCCGTCGCCACACAGAATCACAAGCGCCGCGGCGACCAGGGTCGGCGGCATGGCCCAGGGATTGGCCGCCCACGTGACACCGAGGAAAACGGCAACCGCGGCGATGATTCCCGGTCGAGGGCCGTTCTTCCCGGCCTGCCACGCCAGCAGGACGGTTGCCAGCGCCAGGGGAATCGACAGCAGATGGGGGTGAAGATCCCCGAGCCAGAGTGTAAAGAGGGGCCATTCTGTGATGGTATCGGTCACCTGACGCGACGAGAACCAGTAGTCGAGACCCGCCACCGGGCGACCCGCGATCAACTGACGAAATCCATCGGCGGTGCCCGCAAAGAGACCAAAAGCGACGGCGATGGCGCCCGAGTACTTCCCTCGCCCAGCGCGCCGCCCAAGGGACCACAGAAGCGCACCCGAGAGACCGCCGACACAGGCCACAACGAGGTTGTAGGCCAGGTCGAGCGGGATCTTGCTGAGAACCAACGGGACGATCCAGACCACCGCACCCCAGTAGTAGTACGGCAGAGTCTCACCCGCAAACCACATGTCGGGAGGAGGAAAGGCCTCGGCCCGCATCAGACTCGCGAGGATCCCCAGATCCATGAGTTTTTCCTGGTTGAGGATCTCAGGACGGGCGAGCCGCAGCCAGATCACGGCCGCGGAGCAGATCAGAAAGACGGTCTCCACCCTGGCCATCTCCCGCCAGTCCGGGCGCTTCCGCCACAGATCCACCCCTCCCAGAATGGAGAGGATCACGAGGACGGCGGCGCCCACCAATCGCCAGGCGGTCACCCCGAGGACACCGATCCACCATGCGGAAAATGCGACCGTGACCAGACCGAGCGTCCGCCCGAGGGCCCAGCCATCGGCGTCGTCGAAGCCGAAGACCCGTACCGCCAGCGCGCGTCCTCCGAGCGCCGGAAGGGTCACCAGGATGTAGAAAATCAGAAGGCTCATGCCTGTCAGCATTGTAGCGTGGAGCACCGGAGGTTGGTCAGGCTTTCTGAATGAGGCGACCGAAAATCGCCTCTGCCAGGTCGCCGGCAAGCCGAAGAAAGACCTCGATCCCGGCCCGATCGATTCCATCCTCGTGGACACCGGCCGTCACCACCGTGACCCGACCGAGTCGACGACAGAGGTTTTCGGCAACGGGCCGCGCGATGGACTCCTCCTTGTGCGGTGGGATCGTCAGCACCGAGACCGATGGCGAGTGCTCCGTACCTCCCGGTTTCGAGCTCGGGACGGCGAGCACCACACAACCCACGTGCGGGCGCTCTCCCCCACCAATGGCCACCACGACATCGTCACCGACCTCGCGAACCCAGGCATCGAGCCGGCGGTCCGTCTGAGGGTCGATGACCGTCACAAGGGCGAGGTCTTCCAACGGTTCTCTCATCGCGGCTCCATCTCTTGGATGATCGCACGGCCCTTCCGCCGTTGCGAAGTCGATGGGGCTCGGTCCCCGACCGAATCGCGCCTGCTGAAGTTCCTCGGTCTTCATCATCGCCCCGGTTCCTGATGTCCCGTATCATGGCACCATACAAAAGCGGGAGGTCCCCGAGGTGGTTCGCGAGCGTAGACAAACCAGGGCGGTTCAGGTCGGTGGTCTGACCATCGGCGGCGGTGCCCCGATTGCGATCCAGAGCATGACCGACACCGACACCGCCGACGCCGAGGCCACCGCCGACCAGTGCAGAGAGCTTGCCGACGCCGGCGCCGAACTCGTTCGAGTGACGGTCAACAACCCCGACGCCGCCAAGGCGGTCCCCGAGATCCGGCAGCGGCTGGCCGACAGCGGGTGCCCGGTGCCCCTTATCGGTGACTTCCACTACAACGGACACACCCTCCTCGTCGACCACCCCGACTGTGCCCGTGCCCTCGACAAGTACCGCATCAATCCCGGGAATGTCGGTCGCAGCGGGGCTGACTACACGGGCTTTTCCACCATCTGCACCATCGCCAGAGATCTCGGGAAGGCCATCAGAATCGGGGTCAACGGCGGTTCGCTGGACCGCAACCTCGTGACCTCGATGATGGAGGAGAACGCCCACCGAAACCACCAACGCAGCTCCGGTGAAGTCCTCGATGAGTGCGCCATCCTCTCGGCTTTGGCTTCCGTCGAGGGGGCAATCGAAACCGGCCTCGCGGCGGACCGCATCATCGTCTCGTGCAAGGTCTCATCGCCTCGTGCGTTGATTCGGGTTTCCCGCCAGCTCTCCGATCGGACCGAGCAGCCGATTCACCTCGGTCTCACCGAGGCTGGGATGGGCGTCCGAGGGATGGTGTGGTCCGCCACGGCCATGGGCGCCCTGCTCCACGACGGTATCGGCGACACCATTCGAGTCTCTCTCACACCCCCACCGGACGGTGATCGGAGGGACGAGGTCAGGGTGGCTCGCGAGCTGCTGCAATCGTTGGGCCTTCGCTCGTTTGCCGCCAGCGTGACCTCGTGCCCGGGCTGCGGGCGCACGACGAAATCGGTTTTCCGGGATCTCGCGCAGATGGTCGATGCATACCTTCAAGATCAGCGAGCGAGGTGGATCGAGGACCACCCCGGCGCCGAGGATCTTCGAGTGGCGGTCATGGGGTGCGTCGTCAACGGTCCGGGTGAATCGAAGACCGCCGATATCGGCATCAGCCTGCCCGGAACCGGCGAGGAACCGAAATGTCCGGTCTACGTCGAAGGCGAGTTGAGCACCACCCTCGAGGGAGGTGCCGAAAGACTTGCCCGCGACTTCCTCGCCCTCATCGACGACTACGTCGCCACCCGCTTCCCGTCACGCTGACGTTCGAACCGCCCCGACGTCCGCCAGACCGAGATCGCACAACGGAACCGCGGAGACGCAGAGGTCGCTGTGGGTCCGCAGAGATACTTCATGATCCATCTCGAGGTCGATGGAGCTTTCTGCGACGGGCAAATCCGATTGGAAACCACCCTCTGCGGGTTCTCGGCGTTCTCCGCGTCCCTGCGGTTAATGACCGCCGCCCGGGCGGACGCTCAGATCATCTGGTGACCGACGACAGCCTCGATCCGCCAACCCCCGCTCACCTTGGCGAGGACCAGAGCGCCGGCGTCGGAGAACTGGAACTGGAGTCGGTGAGGGTCTCCCGTGAGCATGAAACTCGCGAGCCGGTTGAGAAACGGCAGATGGCTCACGATCAGGAGCGACCCGCTTTCGAGATCGATCAGATCGGCAATGGGTTCCGGGGCGTCGTGGGGATTGATTCCGTCGATCTCCCGCACATGCGCCGCGTGGATGCCCAACCGGTTACCGAAAATCTTCGCCGTCTGCCGGGCCCTGAGCTTGGAGGAGTGAACAATCTTCTCGACTTCGTACCCGCACCCATGAAGCCAACTCGCCATCTGCTCGGCGTGTTGGCGTCCGGTGATGGCCAACGGCCGCTGCGGATCCTCGATCGTGCTGGTGGACTCACCGTGGCGGGCGAGAAGAACCTTCAACCTAGAGTTCATGGAGCACTCCCATTGGTGTCACAAGAGTACCAGGAAATATTCCTGCAACGATGATGAACAGTCGAACCATCAATCGGGGATCCAGGACCAGACCAGGCTCAGCTCCGTCACCTCGATGTCCCGCTGGATCGGCCGCACCGACATGATCTCGACCTTTTCCGCACACTCTTCCGATTCCGCGGCCACCCGATCGATCTCGTCCTGCATCTCATCGGCGAGCTCCTCGAGTTCCTCCTCAAGACGCTCGATCTCGTGGATCGACTCCGTGACCGAGCCCTCTGCGGTCTGACGCATCCTCCGTTTCCCGGCAGCGGTCCGTACTTTCGACGCTGCCTTCCGGGAGGCTGAACTCAAGCTCCTGGAGCCGAGGAGCACCGAGAACAACCCCTCGACCAATCCCAGCGTTTCTTCGGCCTTTCGCGATGCAACACTCTGTCGATCCCGCTCGAGTTCGTCACGCTCGCGACCGAGCCGTTTCTTCAGAGTCTTCATCTTTTTCTCAAATCTCACGCGAACCCGATCCTGGGTCGAGTCATCGGCACGGTCGGCCGCGATGAGACATCGTTCGATGAAGGCGTCGCGGGCTTCCCCCTCATCCGCAACAAGATCGAGTTTGGTGTTGGCGAGCACCTCGACCGGTTTTCTCGCGCGCCAGGCAACAAAAGCCTTCTCGACCTTGGCGATCTGCGAACCCAACCGCGGTGGAGCCGCCTTCGGGAAGGCCATCCC
>Ga0164313_10006365_pt1 | contig 10414 bp, 8 predicted proteins | sample GuaBasSedimGuay4_FD_113735 | JGI IMG/M metagenome (GOLD analysis project Ga0164313, IMG submission 113735) | Subseafloor sediment microbial communities from Guaymas Basin, Gulf of California, Mexico - Guay4, Core 4569-4, 0-3 cm | ecosystem: Environmental > Aquatic > Marine > Hydrothermal vents >...
AAGCCGGTGCATACCGGTATCCAGCTTAATATGGATTTTCAATGATTTTTCTATAAGGTGCATGAAAGCCGAAAGTTCATTAATCTGGTCTAATGAAAACACCTCAGGCTCAAGGTTAAATTCTATCAGTTCTTCAAAATTATCAGGTCGAACATTCATAACCATGATAGGCAGGTTAATATTTCTTTTTCTTAGTTCGACTCCTTCATCCACATAAGCCACAGCGAGATAGTCCGCACGATGAAATTGTAACATATTAGCTACTTCCCAGCTGCCGCTTCCATAAGCTAGTGCTTTTACCATAACCATGGTTTTCACTTCCGCGCGCAATTTGCTTCTGTAAAAATCCAGATTATGCCGCAATGCATCCAGATTTATTTCCAAAACCGTGCCATGAGATTTGCGTTGAAGCTTTTTAACTATCTTTTCAAATGAAAATATTCGTGCTCCCTTAATAAGGATAACTTCATTACTAAAATAATTACCAGGGAGGGCTTTAGCCAGGGAATTTGTGTCCGGAAAAAACTCTTTCTTTTCCATCGAAAAAAAGGCTTCCGATTCAGAAATGGCTGGCCCAACTCCAACCAACCTATTCACTTTTTTACGGTTTAGTAAAGTATTTACAGACTTGTACAAGTCATGTCGTTGCTGGCCGGATTCAAGGATATCAGACAATATTACTGTATAGCCAGGCCTATGCTGTTGCAACATAAAATCAAGTGCCAGCTCCAGACCGGCCAGATCATTACTATAAGAATCGTCAAGCAACACACACCCATCAACCCCCTGTTTGAGTTCCAGGCGCATATTTACTTTTGTTATCTTCCCTAATACTTCTTGTATTTTAGATTCCTGTAACCCAAAATATAAAGCTGTTGCTATACAATGCATGATATTTTCCCTGGAGGCAGGATCCTGGAATGGCAACCTAAATACATAGTTTTCCGACCCATAATTCACATGCAAAACTCCCGGAGATTTCTCCTCCACCTGTAACTCACAAAATGGCGCCGAACCCCAACGAAAGAATTCAAATTCCATATCATGAGGTCGTGTATTGTGTATCACCTCATGATCTCCACAATAGATTATCGATGTGCTTTCCCGGAATAATTTCCATTTTTCAATTGCTTTTTCTTCCCTGGAACTAAACCCTTCATCATGAGCTGGTCCAATGTTAGTAAAAATGCCAACTGAAGGTCTAATCATCTTTTGAATCTTATCCATTTCTCCCGGCTGTGAAATACCTGCTTCCACGATGGCCATATCATGGTAGGATTCAAATTGTAAAACAGACAAGGGCACACCAATCTGTGAATTATAGCTTTTTGGACTCCGTATTATCCTGTATTGGTCCGATAACATCTGATTGAGCCATTCCTTAACAATAGTTTTGGCATTACTGCCTGTAATACCAATAACATCAAACGAAAAAGACCTCCGATGCGCTGCGGCTATCTGTTGAAAAGCTACCATTGTATCAGGCACTAACAATACATTAGATCCTTCCGTACATATTTCTGGAAAATCAGCTTCTTCTACAATAAACTGTCGGATTCCTTTACTGTATAATTCGCCGATGTAATAATGCCCATTGTGCCTGACTCCTTTCAATGCTATAAAAACAGCTTCCTGACTAATTATGGCCCTCCGGCTGTCAGTTAAATAGTACTGAATGTTGCCTTGTTTGGAATCAAGCAGTTTTATGCCTCTTGTAATACGAACAAGATCCTGAAAGTTAAACATATTTCTTCTATACGGTTTCCCGAATCAAGTCAGTTATATGGAAATATAATAAAGAAAAAAGAAAATAATGGCTATATCTTTTCCAATCAGCGTTAGGTCAACGCCTTGTTCATTAATCAATAAATAATTTTAACTCCTCAAGTGTAACTATCCCTTCATATAAGGCCCGGCCTATAATCACTCCGTATAAACCAATGTCCTTTAATGTTTGAATATCCTCCACCGAACGTACACCGCCGGATGCAACTATGCATGCATTAGGAAATCTTTCATTAAGTTTTGTATACAAATCAAAATTGGGTCCTTCCAGCAATCCGTCGCGGTTTTTATCTGTAACCTTTAAGTATTTCAATCCACGGTCATAAAAATATTGGATGTGATCATAAAGATCAACATCTGTTATTTTTTGACGAACGTTCACAAAAATATTTTCATCCACAGTGTGCGCTAGCAAGGATAATTTTTCACGACCATAGGAAATGATCCAGGAAGCAAACAGGGAGGTGTGCTCTACAGCAACACTGGATGCAGTAAAATATGTAGCCCCATATTCCAACACTTTATTAATATCCCCATCTGTGCGAATCCCGCCTACATAATCAATTTTCAAATTCGTGTGCCCAGCGATCATTTCCAGTAATCCGTAGTTCACCGGACATTCTTTCTTAGTTCCATCAATATCTGCAAATTGAATAGTCTCAATACCTATCTCTTCAAACTTTTTCGCATGATCCAAAGGATTTATATCATATTTCAGCATGTTTGCAAACTCACCTTTCTTCAAGATGCTGATTTTACCCTGGCTAACCGATATGGATGGAATAATTTTAAACATTTAATTTTTTTGTTTTAGATACAATTTAAGCAAAAAATATGTATGGAAAAATGGAAAATCCTAAAAACTGTATAATTTCTGATTCAGTTAATTGTCAAAAAGAATATTGATGTTCAGATTATAAAGTTTATTGATATATTCAGATCATTTGCCAGTCCCTTGAGAAATAAGCAATTTAAATCCTTCTCCATGTATTGTTAGAATTTGAACCGATTCATCCTCCTTCAAAATCTTTCTTAATTTTGCGATATAAACATCCATACTGCGTGCATTAAAATAACTGTCATTACCCCATACAGTTTTTAATGCATAACTTCTTCTCAGGGTTTTATTCTTGTTTAAACAAAATAACTTTAAAAGTTCTGATTCTTTTGTAGTTAGTCTCTGTTCATGTTTTTTTGAGTTTAACAACCGGGTTTCAAAATCAAAGTGAAATTTCCCAATTAGGCAATCTTTTATTTCTACTGTTCCCTTTCCCTGGTGAGTCCTCCGTAAAACTGCCTGTATTCTCAACAGAAGTTCTTCCATACTGAAGGGTTTGGTCACATAATCATCTGCCCCAATTTTCAAGCCTTTTACAGCATCTTCTTTCATGGATTTTGCAGTTAGAAATATGATTGGGATCTCCTGGTTCATTTCTCTGATTTTAGTTGCCAGAGTAAACCCATCCATCCGGGGCATCATAATATCCAAAATACACATATCAAACAAGCCTTCATTAAACGTTTTCCACGCAATTTCACCGTTGGCATTCAATTCGGTTTTATAACCTTTCACTTCGAGATATTCACTGAGTATTTGCCCAAGATTAGGGTCATCCTCAACTATCAATATTTTTGTTCTTGCCATTTTTTGGTAAATAAATTTCAAATTTACTTCCTTTCGTTAAAGTGCTTTTAACAACAATATTGCCCCCCAGAGCTCCCACAATCGTTTTTACGTAAGTAAGCCCGAGACCAAATCCTTTTACATCATGGAGGTTACCCGTCGGGACTCTGTAAAACCTTTCAAAAATTTTATTGACCTCATCCCTGGTCATACCAATACCTTTATCAGAAATACGAATTATAATTCCATTTCCTTTGTTATCGGTAGAAATCGTAATGAGTGGATTTTCCTTCGAGTATTTATTGGCATTATCCAGCAAATTATAAATGATATTGGTCAGGTGAACTTCATCGGATATGATTATGCTATGAGAGGCCTTCAGGCTTTTATTAACAATCCCACCTTTTTTCTCTATTTGGATCATTATAGTTTGCAAAGCTTTGTCAATAACCTCATGCACATCAATTTCTTCCATTTTTAATTTAAAATCCTTTTTCTCCAATGTTGCCATCTGCAATACTTTTTCTACCTGACGGGCCAAACGGTTATTTTCTGTCTGAATTATTGACAAATAACGTTTTTGAAAAGCTTCATTTTTATTGACCTCCTCATCCTGTAATACCTCACATGCCAGTCCCACAGTAGAGATTGGCGTTTTAAACTCATGGGTCATATTATTTATAAAATCACTCTTTATATCGGATAATTTTTTCTGGTGAATTATTATATAAATAGCATATCCGAAACACCCGATAATTACTAACAATAAAACAATTGAAGATGCCAGCGAAACCCATATCTTCCCAAATAAAAAGGTTTGCTGATCAGGAAAATATACCGCCAGATAATTGGGATATGTAAGGATATCGCGGGTGAATAAACGAGTGCGGAATTCTGACAACTTTAATTCATCAACATGATTGGTTGAATTGGTGAGTACCACTCTATCTTGCAAATCATCGATTACGCCATATTCATATGGTATGTCAATTCCCCGATCCCTTAAAACCTGTGTCAATAGTGTATCAAGCTGATCTTTGTCTATTCGATTGATGATTTTCCGTTCTTTAGAAAATAATTCATTCAATACAACCGTAACCATATGGGATTTTTCCTGAACTTTTTTGATTTTGTTCTGATCATCCTGAATCGAATCAATATTTGCTCTGACCCTCTTAATTTCCACCATTACACTTTCATCAGCCAAAAAACCCACATCCTTTTTATTAGGTCTTTCCAGGGGATCAATGGAATGTCCAAAACGATCCTTTTCTAAAAACAAACTATCAGGATGAAAATACCATTGCTGCAATTCCTCTTCTTTTATTATGATTTTTGAAGATGTGTCATTATTTATATTCGTCCGTATAAACCGAATACTATCCATCCCGATTACGATATGCCCTTTTTGAGTAAATTCCAGCTTCTTTGCAGCGGCAAATAATATCTCCTGTTGTTCCAGCTTATCGGATACTACATTGAGAGCTTCCTGTACATCTTGCTTAAACCGCTCTTCGCTTATGGCGATGGCCTTTGAAATCCAATGCCATTGAAAAGCAACCAACCCCATTAGGGCCACACTCATCAAAATAATAATCCACTTAAGGGTGCTGCTTGTCATATGACAAAAATAGATCATATTCAGGATACCGGTTAGTATTTAACGTTTTTTAACATACTTTAACAAAAAACCAGCCGAATATTAATATGTATACATGTGCATTTAAACAAAAATTTAGACTTGTTATGAAAAAGAATTTATTTGTTGTTGGTTTTCTGTATCTCTTTATAATGATCATATCTGCGGCCACAGCTCAAACCACAGAGTTGGAACAAAAATCGGACAATTCCAAAATTCATCTAAAGGTATGTGTGGATGAAGATGGAAAGAAAACACATTTTGAAAAAACGTATCCAAATATGGATGCCCTGAAAAAGGATGCGGAATTAGATTCATTGGGTATCGACCTGCATATGGATGATGCCGACGACGATGGTACACCATGTAATAAAGACACAAAGCATGAGGAAGAGATAAACGAAGAAATCAATATCAAGGTGGATGAAAATGGAGAAAAGCACATTGAAATCCATATAAAAAAGAAAAAATCAAATTAAGACACCGATTAGCATTGAATAATTTGACATAAATAGTAATTTTGTATCGTAATTAAGAAATGGAAGGTAAAAACCTTCCATTTTTATTTAAACACAAGTTTATGAAGTTAATAAATGGTGCGTATCAGATTCAGGGTCTTGATCTGGTACAGATAGCAGAAAAGTATGGCAGCCCCCTTTATGTATATGATGCAGAAAAAATTCAGCATCAAATTGAGCAAATGAAGTCTGCATTTCCTGGACTTAAACTCAAAATTAAATATGCCGGAAAAGCTCAAACCAATCTGTCAATATTACGATTAATGCGCAGGGAAGGAGCCGATCTGGATGCCGTATCTATCCAGGAGGTACAACTTGGCCTTCGTTCAGGATACAAGCCTTCAGAAATTTTATATACACCCAACTGTGTGTCATTCGAGGAAATCAAGGAAGCAGTCCAGCTCGGAGTAATGATAAATATTGACAATATCTCAATTCTCGAACAATTTGGGCATGAATATCACGATACTATTCCTGTTTGTATTCGTATAAATCCACATATTTTTGCGGGAGGAAATAAAAAAATATCAACTGGACATGTCGATTCAAAATTCGGCATTTCCATATTTCAGTTCAGACACCTTCATCGAATCATAAAAAATTATAACATCAAAGTAATCGGATTACATATGCACACAGGATCCGATATACTGGATGCAGATGTTTTTTTAAGAGGAGCCGACGTGTTTTTTGATGTAGCTTATGAATTTCCTGATCTCATATTTATTGATTTTGGCAGCGGTTTTAAAGTTGCCTACCGCAAAGACGATGTCACAACGGATGTTGTTGCATTAGGTAAAAAATTAGGTAAAGCTTTTAAAACCTTTTGCAAATCTTATGGACGGGATCTGGAAATCTGGTTTGAACCTGGTAAGTTTTTAGTCAGTGAAGCCGGCTATCTTATAGTCAGGACAAATGTAATCAAAACTACTCCTGCCACCGTATTCGCCGGAGTTAATTCCGGGTTAAACCATTTGGTCCGGCCTATGATGTATGATTCCTATCATGATATAGTCAATATTTCTACTGTAAAAGGAACTAAAAGAATATACACTGTAGTGGGTTATATATGTGAAACAGATACATTCGGTCTTGACAGAAAACTAAATGAAGTACATGAAGGTGACTATTTGGTCATTAAAAATGCAGGTGCTTATGGATTTATGATGTCATCAAATTATAATTCAAGATTGCGCCCTGCTGAAGTACTCGTCATCAATGGCGAGGCCAAGCTGATCAGAAAATCCGAAAACCTGGATGATCTATTCAAAAATCAAATAGAAATCGAACTATAAACTTAAGATTGGGTGCAGCTTATTCATAGCTGCACCCAATTCATACCAATACCAGCAAATCCAATTTCCAACATTGCTTTATCCGGCACTCTTCCAGATCCGGATTTATCAAGTATGCCCTGGTTAATCAATAATATACTATCAGTTCGTTTCAAAAAGTAATTTTCAGCTCATACCAATTGCCATAAAACAAAAAAACCCTGCCGTTAGGCAAGGGTTTTTTTAAAAACTATTTGTTTAATCTTATTTGACTACAGCAATAAAGTTACTATCGGCAAACATTTTGCTAAACTCAAGATCGCCAGCGGCTTTTGTCTTGAGTGAAGGATCAGCAGCAATTGCCTGCTTCAGTGCGGCTATAGATTCAGATGTTTTTCCTAATCTTGATTCTGCAATGGCTTTTACATAATATGCCATAGCACAACCACTAGCTTTGGCTGTTACCTCTTCACTTGTTATGATAGCATTTTGAAAGTCCTTTATCAGGAGTTGTGCCAATGCTTTATTGTAAAGATTATGTGGTGTTTCTTTAGCATTTGAAAGAGTCTTAACCGCATCAGCATATTTTGCCTGCATGATCTCCAATGCACCTTTTGTTCCACTTAAACCAGCAGCAGCTTTTGAAGGCAATGGCATTTCCAATGCAGAAGCTACTAATTCATAAGCTTTACCATAGTTACCCTGAAGCGCCTCTGCTACACCACTATTGCCGGTAGCAAAGCAATTTTGTTTCTCCCTAAGAGAAATATCAAATTGTGTGGAGGCCTTTTCAACTAACCCTGTATCTTTTGTGTCAATGGCTTTCATCATGTAAGCAGCACCCAGGTTGTTGTGGCAAGCCCAATTGTCATAAGTCTTAACAGTTGCTTCATAAATAGCGATTTTCTCATCAACAGAAGGGGTGAGGTGAGCAGCATAAGCGAGCTCTCCATATGATAATGTATCCGCTGGAAGTTTGCCTTCTGCAATTTGCTTGGCAAGAACAGAAATTTCGGCGTCACTTCTCTTTTCAATAACAGTGAGAATCTCAGTTCTTGACCTTCTGAGTTCAGGATAAACATCCTTAAATACTTTTTTGTAAGTAGGAAGCTTGCGAAGAGCTTTTTCCTTTTCTTCAAATGTGCCTGACCCATTTACAACACGGAGAATATCTGCTTTGGCACTCTCATCAATTCCATCATATTCTTCAAGCACTTTCTTGAATTCTGTCCAGTCGTCAACAACCGGCTTAAGTATGAACCTGATAGATTCAGCAGCACCTGTGTAATCGTACTTATCCATCATTTGCCTGTAAAAGTCTTCAATTATCTTGGCTCTGTCTTCAGACAATTTACTGTTTACACGTTCTGTACCTTCCGGAGAGTGTGTACCAGTAATACTTACTGTCCTGGTTACGTTCTTTTCTGCAATGAAAGCCTGGAAGAATTTACCACGATCACTTTTCTTTTCAGACCAACGTAAAACCGAACTTCCCTGCAGGAAGTATAAATTTACATAAGTAGGTTCCAATTCTTCATCGGGTGTCCAACCATCTACTGTAGCATCCCTGTAATCATAACTTACCATGGCTGCATAAAAAACTGGTTTTACAAGTGTCGATGTAGTAATTACACCAGTTGCAAGATCAATCCAGTCAGTAGGTCCGGCTTTCTTACCGTTCTTATTATTGGTACCCCAACCCCGTGCGACTACTTTACCCGGAGTCATTTCATCACCTTTCCAGGGTAGAACTAGTGATGCATTTGCTTTAGGGTTTTGTGTGTCACTATTAGGGTAAGCATCTGAATTAAAAGTGATTTGATCAAAACCATAACCTGACTCCAAATGTTTGTCAGCATAATCATACCTGACTTCCATTGAATAAGTGAGATTTGGTTTGAGCATTTTTACAGGTAATACAGCAGAAATATTAAATTCTACCGTTCCTCCATGCAACTCAAGAGGATCTGGATCAACTGTTAAATTTTGATCCTTTGCCATTTTCATCATTTGATTCATGGCACAACCGTAAAAAGTTAGTAGTCCGATTGAAACTAGTGCGATAACAAACTTTCTCATATGAATTTTCGTTTAGTTTAAAGAAGGTTTTGAGCAAAAATATTGTTATATTTTAATTATTCCAACATAAGTAACAAAAATTACGTCAATTTTTGAAGATTTATAAAACATTGACAAAAAACCACTAAAAGTGCTAATTAATATGGATAAAATACAGCGCTTTTTTGAAACACATGCTTTTGGTGTGTGTGCCAAACTGGGTGAAAAGTTAAAAATACCTATTTCAAGCATTAGGATTTTCTTTATATACGCTTCCTTTCTCACTTTCGGATCGCCACTTATTCTATATTTGATTTTATATTGGATTATCAACCAGCGTAAACATTTCAGGAGAAAGGAAAATTTGCTTTGGTATAATTGATTTTTAAACTTCCAAATGTCTTTCGGCCGGCAGCATGGTAATCGTATAGCAAAACAGAATTATATTTACCAGTTTCTATAATCTTATCATAATGAATCTTTTTCCTCTTTCTAATATGCTTAGGAAAATTTACCAACACATGGAGATGGGCCTTTAACACCATTAGTGCATCACCAAATTTACCCGTGAATAAAAACTTTGCCGAAGCAACCCAGTCCAACCCAATTCGAACAGGAATTTTCCACCATTCTCTTGCAGGTAAATTCTTGATCAACAGTACCAATCCATTCCTGAAATTATAGTAGGTTTTTCTGGGGTTGGTTTTGTTTAATGTGCCTCCGCCTACATGATAGATGACTGACCTATCGGTATATAAAATCTTATACCCGGCATGTTTCATTCGCCAGCACAAATCAATTTCTTCCATATGGGCAAAGAAATCATTATCTAACCCGCCAAAACGGTGGTATAGCTCTGCCCGGATAAACAAACAAGCCCCGGAAGCCCAAAACACTTCAGTTGTATCATTATACTGCCCAGTATCCTGCTCCATATCACTAAATATCCTCCCCCGACAAAAAGGATATCCCAACGCATCAATCCAGCCACCAGCTGCGCCGGCATATTCAAAGCGATGCCTGTCGTCATAGGCCAGCATCTTAGGTTGTATAGCCGCTACATCAGGATAATGCTGGAATAATTTAATTATTGGTTCAATCCAGTTTTCGGTAACCTCAACATCTGAATTGAGAAGGATATAATAATCTGAATCAATTTGAGCGAGGGCTCTGTTATATCCTCCACAAAACCCGTAATTTTTATCAAACTGCAGATATCTGACGGTTGGGAATAACTCCTTGACTATAGTCGCAGATTCATCAGTAGAACCATTGTCCGCAACCACAATTTCATGATCATGACTATTTTTTATTACACCCGGTAGAAATTTCCTTAGAAAATGGGCGCCATTATAGTTGAGAATGACTACCGCCGTTTTTTGCATTAGAACATTTTGCTTAGATCAAAACCAGGTATCCCTCCCGGCAACATACCTTCAGTAGTCTTTTTCATTTCTTCTTTAACCTTAACATCCACCTCGTCAATTGCAAGATTGATAGCCGCAACGATGAGGTC
>Ga0164313_10006366_pt1 | contig 10413 bp, 14 predicted proteins | sample GuaBasSedimGuay4_FD_113735 | JGI IMG/M metagenome (GOLD analysis project Ga0164313, IMG submission 113735) | Subseafloor sediment microbial communities from Guaymas Basin, Gulf of California, Mexico - Guay4, Core 4569-4, 0-3 cm | ecosystem: Environmental > Aquatic > Marine > Hydrothermal vents...
AACACCTATTCTCGTTACGCTAAACTTTAGCAAAATAGATGATGACAACACAAATATTTCGTTATCTCATGTCAAATTTATAGATGAAAAAGCGCGTTCTGACCATGAAGGCGGTTGGGGGAATATTTTAGACAAATTAAATGATGTTATGAGTTAACTCATAACCATACGTGAACAACAACCAAAACCTGGGAGATCAAAATGACTAAGAAAACTATTGTGCACATTGGAACGCTGCATGCGAAACCAGAGAATACAGATAGTTTAATAGCTTCTTTTGAAGGCCTAAAACAAACTACGGGGTATATTACCCACGAGTGCTATTGAGTATGAATCAAGCAATCATCGTAGATTTTAATCGGCAATACGCTGCACAAATACGGCGTATTCGCCATACTGTGTTTACGTCTGAGCAGGGTATTGATCAGGTGCTGGATTTTGACGGGAGTGACCCGGGCGCGAGCCATGTATTGGTGAGCACGGATGACAAATTTGCCGGTACCGGGCGCCTACTTAAAGATGGACACATTGGCAGGCTGGCTGTGCTTTCAGAATTCAGAGGAAGGGGCTTAGGCGCTGATGCGGTTAAAGCATTAGTGGAGGAGGCGAAGCGGTTAGGGATGAACAGGGTGTTTCTAGGTGCGCAAAAACACGCGGTAGAATTTTACATGCCATTAGGTTTTATCGTGTATGGTGAACCTTTTATGGACGCCGGGATAGAACATATTCATATGGAAAGATCCATCTAGCCGGGACAATCAGTTACCCTAAGCGGTATACAAATTTGTTGAGAAAACCTATGTTAGCTGCCTGTGAAAAGTGTGGTTCAGAATATACCTACGAAGACAGAAATATGTTCGTATGTCCTGAGTGTGGCCATGAATGGGAGAAAGTATCTGCCAGTGACATGAATGACGACAGGGTTGTCGCCAGAGATGCCAACGGAAATACACTTATAGACGGCGATACCGTTTCAGTGATTAAAGACTTAAAACTCAAGGGCTCGTCTTTGGTGCTTAAAGTTGGCACCAAGGTTAAGAATATTCGCCTGGTTACAGGAGATCATAATATTGATTGCAAAGTTAGCGGCATTGGTGCGATGAAACTGAAATCGGAGTTTGTGAAAAAGGTTTGAGTGTGGTGATGGGTTGGGTAACCCTCCCCCAACGCATCACAAATAAACTAGCGAAACAGTTTGCTGGCCAGACCGATTGCGCCTTCAATACCGGGAATGAGTGTTCAACTTCGCCGGAATATGCACGTGAATATAGACAAGGACACGACTTGAATGATGTGACACAATGTCACATTGTATGAGGTGAAATTCAGGGGGTGCCATGCAGAATGAATCGCTATACTGTTTTGCGTATGAACTCGTTTAACAAAAATAGACAGAGTAACGCCGCGTCAGCCATTGTTACGACGATTTTGTTTTTCACTATTGTTGGGATGTCCGTTTTATTGGGCAGGGTGTCGCCGCTGATTTTTGCCCTGTACCTGATCGCCAGTTTGCTTACCTTTATAGTGTACTATTTTGATAAAGTAGCCGCGAGAAAAGATGGCTGGCGTACCCAGGAAAGTACTCTGCATTTTATGTCGCTTATGGGGGGGTGGCCGGGCGCTTTAGTTGCTCAACAGACGCTACGCCACAAATCAAAAAAACGATCTTTTCGTAGTGTTTTCTGGTTAACAGTGATATTAAATTGTGTTGGATTCGCGTGGCTTTGTACTGCGCAGAGGAGCGCTCAGTTTGAGCCTTATATTACGCCTGTCATATACAACTAAACTAACAGTTAAAATGCCAGAACCCTTAAAAAATCTGTACAGCAAACAGCTGCTGCAGGCATTGTGTAAGGAAATGCAGCGCTCTTATGGTGCGTTTGAAGCCGGAAGATTTATGGAACTTGTGCTGGATGATTCATGGGCTCAGCGCGAGCTGAAACAACGAATGGAGCATATTTCGAAATCGTTACATAAATGCCTGCCATCGGAATATCCAGAGGCAGTCGATATATTGCAAAGGGTCGCCCCAAAGTTTGTTGGTTTTGAATATATGTTCTTTCCGGGTTTTGTGGAGCTTTATGGTATGGATGACTACGAAGTTTCTATCACCGCGTTGGCGAATTTTACTGAATATGCCAGCTCTGAATTTGCGGTCAGGCCGTTTATAAAAATATATGGTTCAAGAATGATGACACAAATGAGTGCGTGGGCGGTATCGGATAATCTTCACATGCGCCGGCTTGCTTCGGAAGGATGTCGGCCACGCCTGCCGTGGGCCATGGCACTTCCGGAATTTAAGCAGGACCCCGGGCCGATTCTGCCCATCCTGGAGAAACTTAAAGCAGATGGTAGCGAGTATGTAAGGCGCAGTGTCGCCAATAATTTGAATGATATTGCCAAAGATAATCCTGGCACCGTTGTTAATATAGCAGGGCGTTGGCTAGGGAATAATCCTCACACTGATCGATTGGTCAAACACGCCTGTCGCACCTTGCTTAAACGGGGCCAGCCGGAAATCATGAGGCTTTTTGGTTTCGTGAACCCCGCGCATATCACGATTAAAGATTTTGCCGTCCAGGAGGTGGTTAATATGGGGAGGGGTGTATCCTTTTCGTTTACCCTGAGATCAGCAAAGCAGCCGCTGGGCAAGCTACGAATAGAGTATGCGATAGACTTTATGAAGAAAAATGGTAAACCGTCACGAAAATTGTTTATGCTTTCTGAGTCACAAAACACCGGATATGAAAAACCATTTCACAAGATGTATTCCTTCCGAAAAATATCGACGCGTAAATATTACACGGGTACACATGGGGTGGCGGTCATTGTGAATGGGCATGAGCTGGCAGGGGGTTTGTTTGAGTTGCAAGCGCCTGTTGAGCCTTCATCATAAAGGTCTGAAACAATGCAACATCAGGAAAGTGAATTTATCGCCTATGGCGGATTACCTCTGTATTACCAGGTGTGGCGACCGGATACGCCACCGCGCGCGAGCCTGATCGTTGTACACGGCCTTAGTGAGCACAGTAGCCGTTATATGAATCTGGTCAATGCCCTGGTTCCACTAGGCATAACCGTCTATGCTTTTGATCATCGTGGGCATGGGCGATCAACTAACAAACGGGTCGCACACGTAAATGACTGGGCAGAATACCGGGGCGATGTGCGGGCATTTGTGGAGTTGGTTTCTGCTCAAGAAGGCGATGTTCCGCTGTTCCTTATGGGACATAGCATGGGGGGGTTAATAGTAGCTAACTATGTGCTACTTCATCCGCAAGGTCTGCGGGGTGTGATTCTCTCTGCGCCCCCTCTGGGTGATGTTGGGGTTTCCCCGCTGTTGCGCCTGCTCGGGCGAGTGGTTTCAGTGTTTAAGCCGGAGGCTGTTTTTGAAAGTGGGCTTGAGTTGAATGGTATATCTCGAGACCCGAAAGTGCTGGAAGCGTATAAAAACGACCCTTTGATCCATGGGAAAATTACCGCGCGCTGGAGTGTTGAATTTTTCAAGGCGATTGAATGGACGCGCTGTCGCGCTGCAGAGTTTAAGCCGCCGGTACTGATTATTCACGGTGATGCGGATCAACTGGTGCCGATTGAGGGCAGCCGCGCATTTTTTGAGGGTATCCAGCAAGTGGATAAACGCTATATCACCTACGAAGGTGGTTATCATGAAAGCCTGAGTGATATTCATTTTAAGCAAGTGCTGGATGATATTCAGAATTGGTTGCTTGAAAGAATTGAGGAGAAATAATGTTACTTAAAGGTTCCTGTCATTGTGGTTCGGTAACGTTTGAACTTGAGTCGTCTTATCCAAACCCGTTTAATTTGTGTTATTGCTCAATTTGTCGAAAGACTGCGGGGGGCGGGGGGTATGCTATTAACTTAAACGGGAAAGCCGAGACCCTGAAAATAAAGGGTGAGCAGCATCTTGGGAAATACCATGCTACGATCGGCGACAAACTAAGCCCGGCTGAGCGATGTTTTTGTAAGCACTGTGCCAGTATGCTGTGGGTGTACGATACGCGGTGGCCTGAGCTGCTGCATCCTTTTGCTTCTGCGATCGATTCTGATTTACCAGTGCCGCCGGAACGCACGCATTTAATGTTGGATAGCAAAGCGAACTGGGTTTGCGTGGAGGCAAGCCCGGACGACAAGCGTTTTACCGAATACCCCAGGGAGAGTATTTCGCAATGGCATGAGCGTCTGGGTTTGGTGTCGAAATAACCGTGAGTAATTAATATGCAGCAACGAAAAATAGGTCCGTTTTCGGTATCCGCAATTGGCCTGGGATGTATGAATATGTCAGCGGGTTATGGCCCGCGCCCTTCATCGGAATATGCAGGCCGATTATTGAATCAGGCGCTCGATCAAGGCTGTACATTTCTTGATACCGCGGCCATGTATGGCATGGGGCATAATGAAGAATTAATTGGAACACACCTGGCGACGCGACGCGAGGAGTATGTTCTTGCCAGTAAATGCGGCATTTTTAAAAACGCGGAGGGTAAAACCGAAATCAACGGGCGGCCCGAAGTGTTGCAAAAAACCTGTGAAGATAGCCTGCGCCGCTTGAAGACGGAAGTGATCGATTTATACTATTTGCACCGGCCGGATGCAAATGTGCCGATAGAGGAAAGCGTAGGTGCGCTTTCTATGATGGTGGAGCAGGGCAAAGTGCGCGAGGTAGGTTTGTCCGAAGTGAGCGATGATACATTACGCCGTGCGCACGCCACCTACCCCATAGCTGCCCTGCAGTCAGAATATTCTCTGTGGTCGCGTACGCCGGAACGCAAAGTGCTTAAAAGCTGTGCCGAGCTGGGCATCACTTTTGTGGCATTTTCCCCGCTGGGCCGACAATTTTTGACCGGGAAAAGCAGTGATGTTTGCAGCTTATCTGAAACTGATTACCGTAGCACCATAGCCAGGCCGCGCTTTGAGCCGGATAATTTTGTGGAGAACAGTAAATTACTGCTTCCTTTTGCGGAAATTGCGCAACAACAAAACTGCAGTTTGGCGCAACTTGCGTTAGCGTGGTTGCTTGCGCAAGGGGAGTCCGTTATTCCCATTCCCGGGACTAAACACATAAACTATATGACGGAAAACATGCAAGCGGTGGGTGTTAAGCTGGATCAGGATACCGTTGCAGTCCTGGGGGCGTTGATAAACGAGCAGAGCGTGTCAGGAGAACGATACACACCGGAGTTGATGCGCGCCTCGGATGCTGAGCGTGATTGAAATATTCAAGTAGGGGGTAGGTGCCCTGCAAATATGTCTTTCGCCACTCCTCGATCAATGCCAGCGGCTGCTCCCGAGGCTGATATAGCCGTGGTTACCAATCGGAATGCCGACATTTAGCCCGACGCCGATATTTGAAGAGCAACCGTATAGCGCCAGGCAACTGATCACCAGGCTTATGATAGCGGCCGATTTAGCTAATTTTTTAGTGTTCATGGATAAGTTGAATTTAAAGTGGCCATTTTTGCAGTGCCAGTATGACACCACCGGGATCCTGGATCAGCGCGATTGTTCCTTCGCGTAAATCTTTAGATGGTGCTAATAATACCTTGCCACCCAGTGCCTGTGTTTTATCTGCAATGGATGCTGGGTCACTCACCGCGAAATAACTAAGCCAGATGGGGTCGGTTGCATCAAACGGATTTTGTAATATACCTGCGCGGCGTAAGCCATCAGTTTCCAACATAATATATTCACCGTCACGTCGTTCAATTGGTTTTGCTTCATAGCCCGCCAACTGACTATAAAAGGCAGCTGCATTTTGCATGTCAGAGGCCAATAGCTCGTCCCAGACCACGGCACCAATCATATTATTTAGCGTGAGCTTTGATGGGTCGAAATGATTTTCGATGAGGCCGAGAACAGCGCTTTGAGGGTCTTCAATAGCGGCGACCTTGCCCAGTTTTCCTATATCGCGACTATGGGTATACACCGTGCCGCCGGATGAGTGTGTAGTCGCCAGTGCCGTATCGATGTTGCTTACCGTCATGTACCCAAGCCAGCGTGAATAATTGTTTCCATCGTCTGGTCGCGGTAGCTGGAGGATACCCGCTGCGTAGCGACCATTCAGGGTTGCCAGGATGTAAGGCTGGCCTTCCCGGTCCGCGGCTTTTTCAAATTCCCAGCCAAACAAGCCGCCGTAAAATCGGCGTGCGGCGTCCATATCATGCGTGATCAGATCATGCCATACGAATGACCCGGCCGGGAGTATGTCGCCCTGCGTGCCGGAAACATCGGTAGAATCATCGATTGTGGTACAGGCACTAAGCAGCAGAGCCAATACGATCATTCCGCTCAAGCGTAGTTTAGACAGAAAAAGGAACATAGTGTGAATCAGTGGTAACGATGGACTATTATAGCCTTACGAACTCTTAGAGCGAGACAAAGATCGTCGGCGCCGTGTTAGACTTAGCCGCCTGATACGAGATATTACCCCAAAAACACGCAGAAGAATAATGAGCGATCTTTTTATCCGGGCACGGGATTATGCCAGCTACGCCCATGCGCGCATTAATCATAAACGGAAATATACCGGGCAGCCTTACCAGGTACACCTAAAATCTGTAGTACAAATACTTAGCCGTGTCACAGAAGACCCGGAGGTGCTTGCTGCTGCCTGGTTGCACGATACGGTCGAAGATACTGAAGCCACACACCACCAGATTGAAGAACAGTTCGGTAAGCGCGTTGCAGCATTGGTGTATCAGCTAACCGATATCAGTCGGCCCGGGGATGGAAATCGTGCGTATCGAAAAGCACTGGACAGGGCGCATCTTGAACAGTCGAGTGATGAAGCAAAAACCATCAAATTGGCAGATATTATCGATAATACACGTGATATTTGTAAGCATGATGAGAAGTTCGCGCGCGTATACGTTGGTGAAGTCGGCGCGCTGCTGGATGTTTTGCAGGGCGGTGATGCACGCCTGGTGTCACAGGCTCAGAAAGCGTTGGAGAAGTGTTGCAATAAACTGGGTGTGGAGCTAACCACCGGAAGTATGATGCATACTGACTGGGCAGAACATCACGAGCAAATAGCCTTTTCACAACGCCGTGCAATGAAAATATTTGGCGAAAATTTTTCTGCCCAGGACATCGCTGAGCCTCTGCGGTCTTTCGACAGAGATAGCTCCCCGGAAAACCTTATCCGCACGTTTGACCTGACCCTGAGCGGGGTGTTTGGCATTCGGGACAAAGGGCTGGTTAGTGGTTATGTGCGTCGCGATGACCTGGTGGATGATGTCGGGGGGGTGGGGGATGTGGCGCGCGCATTCGCACGCGGGCAGGTGCTGGCGGCTAAGGCTTCACTGCATGATGTGGTGCAGGTGTTGACGCGCTATGAATATTGTTTCGTTTCTATTATGGATGGCGTGGCGGGCGTGATCAGCCGTAAGGATATGGAAAAGCCCGTGGTTAGAATGTGGCTGTTTGGCATTGTCACTATGATGGAAATGAATATATCCGAATACATTCGCAATCAGCTCGTTGATAAATGGCAGGATTATTGTAGTCAGTCGCGCCTGAAAAAAGCGCGTGAACTACAGACCGAACGTTTGCGCCTGGGCCAGCAGGTGGATTTGCTTGACTGCCTGCAATTGACGGATAAAGCCAAAATTTTAATTGCTTCGGCCGATGACCTGGAGCATTTGGGGTTTACATCCAAAGGTGAAGCAGATAAATTTTCGCGTCAACTTGAAGGTTTGCGCAATCATCTGGCACATGGCCAACTGATCACCGACAGCAATTGGCCGCAGATTGTCGAAATCTCAGCGCGCCTGGAAGACGTGATTAAGAGCATAGGACGTAACAGCCAGGCTGCTCGCAATGAGTAAGCTGGTTCTGGTAACGGGTTCCAGCCGGGGTATTGGTGCGGCAAGCGCCATCCGTCTGGCGTCGGCAGGTTATGATGTTTGTGTTAACTATGTTCGGGATGTAGATGCGGCTAACAAGGTTGTTGAGGAGATTGAATCCAGGGGCAAAAGAGCGCTGGCTATTCAGGCTGACCTTAGTCAGGAAGAGCAGGTGCAGGCATTATTTGAGCAGATGGATGATCACTTCGGCGCTGTCTATGGATTAGTGAATAATGCAGGAATATTATTCAAACAAATGCGTGTCGAAGAGATGAGCGCCGAGCGCATCAATGCCGTGTTGACGACGAATGTGACCGCTTATTTCTTGTGTGCCCGGGAAGCGATAAAAAGAATGTCTCTGAATCGGGGTGGCTGCGGTGGAGTGATCGTCAACATGTCATCTGCTGCAGCAAAAACCGGGTCAGCGGGCGAGTATGTTGATTATGCGGCATCAAAGGGGGCCATCGATACGATGACGATTGGCCTGGCGAAGGAAGTAGCCGCGCAGGGTATTCGAGTCAACGCAGTGCGGCCGGGATTTATATATACCGACATGCATCGGGACGGGGGTGAACCCGGCCGGGTTGATCGCCTTAAAGGCAGCCTGCCGATGAAACGCGGGGGAACGGTAGAAGAAGTTGCGGCGGCCGTGGCGTGGCTGGTCTCAGAGGAATCGAGCTATACCACTGGATCATTTATTGACGTGTCGGGAGGGCGTTAGGTGATTAAACCCGTAAAACCTGTGTTGATTTTGCAACTGCGTCCGGAGGATGAAACATCGGACAATGAGTTTCAGGCGTTTCTCAAATACGGCTGCCTTGAAAAAAAGCAGACCCGTCGGATACGCATTGAGCAGGGGGGCATCCCTCCCCTTATTCTGGACGACTATTCTGCCATCATTGTGGGGGGTAGCCCCTTTGATATCAGTACACCAGAGGATGAAAAATCAGCTATTCAGAACACCATTGAAGCCGGATTCAAGCAGCTTTTTGATGAAGTCGTAGCCAGGGATTACCCCTTTCTGGGGGCGTGTTCGGGTAATGGTTTACTGGGCTCATATTTGGGCGCATCTATTTCCGGTCGCTATTCAGAACCCGTGGGGGGTGCCAGGGTGAGTTTGACAGCGGCGGGTAAATCTGACCCGCTCTTGTCAGGATTTCCCGAGCAAATTGACGTGTTGCTCGGGCATAAAGAGGCCTGCGATACGACGCCTGATGGTGCGACCTTGCTTATTCGCGGCGCGGCTTGCCCGGTGCAAATGTTTCGAGTGGGGCAGAATGTGTACGCCACCCAGTTTCACCCTGAAGGCGATGCTGCCGGGTTTATTGTGCGTATTGAGGCGTACAAGCATCATGGCTATTTTGCACCAGAGACGGCTAAGCATCTGATAGAAGCAGTGAGGCAGGTGAATACGCCCTATGCTCAGGAAATACTGCGGCGATTTGTTGAGTGTTATGTGTGTTAACGGAGGCCCGCAACGCTAGTAATTTCCCCGGTGATTTCCTCACTTAGCCATTCGAGATAGAGCAAATACCCACTCTAGTTGATCTTGCTCAAGGCGTTAACTGTTTTGGAGGGGCAGACTATTAAAGCCTTTCTAGTGGAAAGGTGTAATAGCCACCCGGAGATTTTTCCATGCTAAACGATAATCATGATTTGTTTCATGAACTGCCTGAACATCGAGATACGATCCTTTCTTTGAAGCAACACAATGTACATTTTGCCCGAATGCTCGACGAGTATGGTGAGGTTAATCAAGAAGTTGAACGTATTGAGGCTGAAATAGAGGTTAGTTCAGATGTATATCTGGAAGACAAGAAGAAAAGACGCTTGCTGCTTAAGGATCAGTTGTATCAAATGATTCAAGCGATTTAACCGGCGTTACCCTGATTTAAGATCACGATGTGACGTAGGACATCACTACGCGTAGTGATGTGCATCCTGCTGCTAAAATCGTGTATCCGGATAGATATAATTTTGACAAACAACGTTGTTAAACCAGCGCCAGAGCCCAGGCGCCGCTTAACAGCAGTGCGGTGATGCTGCCAAGTATCAGCTGCAGATTTCTCCCGGTGATTTGCGGTTTACCTAAGGCAACCCAGACCAGGCCACTGGCACAGCCGCTAAAAAAACCTGAAAGATGAGCCAGTACATCGGTACGTTCGCCTGCCGTGCCGGTAAATGCGAGCAATGCAACGGTTGCGAGGAAGGGTAGGGCGCGACGCAGTTTGCTCAGGCGATAACTCGATTTATTATCAAGCGCAAAGATGCCGAGCATACCCAGCGCGGCGAAGACCAGGGTCGATGCCCCTAGTGATAAATGTAGAGATTTGTACAAATAAGCGTTGACCAGGTTCCCCGTCGTGCCCGAAAGCAGAATGGTTAACCATGCCGCTGTCGCGCCGATATGCTGAGAAACCAGAATTCCGAATAAAACGCCGAAGCCAATATTACCTGCTAGATGGGCGATATCTGCGTGGATGGTTAGTGCGGTAATTGCGCGCCACCATTCGCCTTCAAGGATCTTCCACGAATCAGCCAGGCCGCT
>Ga0164313_10006367_pt1 | contig 10413 bp, 5 predicted proteins | sample GuaBasSedimGuay4_FD_113735 | JGI IMG/M metagenome (GOLD analysis project Ga0164313, IMG submission 113735) | Subseafloor sediment microbial communities from Guaymas Basin, Gulf of California, Mexico - Guay4, Core 4569-4, 0-3 cm | ecosystem: Environmental > Aquatic > Marine > Hydrothermal vents >...
CCCTTTCTCAACAAGAAAACCATCAATACCATATGAAAAATCACCTGTTGAACCATTTGTATTTCCTCCATTGAACCCGGTAATAAGAATTCCCCTATCCAAAGAAGCAACCATTTCTTCCATCCTTCTCTCCCCTGGCTCCATTACAAGATTTGTGGTACTACCGGAGTTTGGCTCCATTTTCAGTTTTTTGCCATAGTAAGTATCAATGTAATAGCTTTTTAAAACCCCCTTTTCAAAAATAGCCCTCTTTTTCAATGCAAGTCCCTCCCCATCAAACAACCTGGAACCTCTACCTGATATTATAAAAGGATCATCAATAAGTGTTAATTTATCGGATCCGATTTTTTCACCAAGTTTATCCACAAGAAATGAATTTTTCTGTTGTATGGCAGATCCATTTAAAGCTGAAATAAGCGGCCCAAGGCTCTGGCTTGCCAGCCTGTTTTCTATGACCATGGGCATTTTACCGGATTCAATCTTCGTTTGTCCAATTTTTTTCAGTGCCCGCTTAAGCGCAATCTCTCCAATTCCATCTACTTTTAGTTTATCATGAAAGATGGCACTTTCCCCCCAATACGATTCCGGACGGGCATCACCACCTTTAACAGATACAGAGGCATTCAAACCATAATAAGTACGTGCAGTATCGCCAGCAAATCCATTACTCGTAACCATCACACTACTGCTCATTCCATCGTAGTAACTTGCCGTTACTGAAATTATCCGTTCATCTTTTCCAAGTACTTCTTTTTCAATGTTGAATACAGCATTTAGCTTTTCCTGCGGGTCAATGGACAAAAAACTTTTGTCGAAAGTACCCAGGTCCTTTTCCTCCCCTGTGAAATACAGATGGGGTTCAGGTAATGTACGAAACTCATCTTCAGCAAGAAATTTTGTACCTGCAATGGCCTCTTCAATAAACCTTTTTAATTCCTCTTTGTTATTCAATCTGTTGGTTGAGTGGGCTGAATACTTTTTATCGACATACAATGAAATACTTAAGCCGCTTTGTGTTGACTGTTCCAGCTTATCAATCTTTTCATCCCTTACTTCAACACTGCTGTTCTGGCTATCGTAAATACTTACTTTTGCATCCTGAGCCCCATTTTCAAGGGCATGATTTACGGCCCATTTAGCTAATGAATACTTCTCCTCTTTGGTCATGATCTTAATTTTTCAAATGTTATTATCCACAAATAAATCCTGGCAAGAATTATGCACTGGTTCCCCCAACTGTCAGTTTTTTAACAAGAACCGTAGGCAATCCCATAGTAACAGGAATTGATTGTCCGTCTTTGCCGCACATCCATGTTCCATTATCGGTAAGGTAATCATTGGCAGCCATAGAAATATCGGCCAATGCCTGTGGTCCGTTTCCAATAATGTTAATATCCTTAATTGGTTGGGTAAGCTTTCCTTTCTCTATCAGATAGCCTGATTTTACAAAAAAGGTAAAATCACCTGCACCAATTTTCACCTGTCCATTGCTAAAATTATCCACATACACACCATAATCCACACTTTCCAAAATCTCTTCACGGTTATGTGGTCCCGCTTCCATATAGGTTGAGCGCATCCTTGGAAGTGGGATATACCTGAAAGATTCCCTCCTTCCATTACCAGTTGGTTCAACATTATAGTGTTGGGCACTGATACGATCGTGTATGTAGCTATTCAATATGCCATCCTTCACCAGGTAGGTCTTCTTAACCTCATTACCCTCATCGTCAATATTTATTGCTCCACGGTTATTTTCAAGGGTACCATCGTCAATAATATTTATAAAACTCTCTGCAACTTTTTTGCCCATCTTATCACTGAAAATAGATGTCCCTTTACGGTTAAAATCAGCCTCAAAGGTATGACCAATCGCCTCATGCAAGAGAATACCTGAGCCTCCGGCACCCAGCACCACAGGCATTTCACCTGCTTTTGGTTTTGTAGCATCAAACAGAATATTTGTTTTATCAACTACATCCTGGGCCAGCATGTTAACCAGATCATCTGAGAGCCATTCAAAGCCCTTTCTATAGGAGCGGGCACTATAGCTGTTTTCAACCTGATCGCCACGCTGCATGATGCATACCACCCCAAAATTCACAAGTGGCCGATAATCATAGCTAAGCGTTCCTTCAGAATTATAAAAGAGTACATAGCTTGTTTCATCAGTTAAAAAGGCATTAGCCTTGATCACCTTTTCGTCAAGTTCAAACAACTTATCATTAATCTTCTGTACAAAAGGCACCTTATCTTTAACTGATACATTTTCCCATTTCTGTGAGATTTTATAATAGTCAGCAGGGACTTTTTCATTAAAAGCATCCAATTTAAACTGATTTGGATTGTTTGCTATATTTGCTGCCATACGGGCTGCATTTAACATAGCCTCCATATCAATAGTTTCTGAATAGGCATAGCCTGTCTGGTCGCCTTTTAATACCCGAATGCCCACGCCATAATCTACATTGGAATAGGCCCTGTTTACTTTACCATCTTCAAGCCCAAGGGAATTTGATATTTTATGTTCAAAGAAAAGGTCGGCATAATTGCCCCCTTTCGACATCGCTTCCGAGATTACTTTTTGCATTAATCCGGTCGATACTTCAAAATGGTCTAAATAGCTTTTCACGTCTGCAGAGATTTGAATGTTTTGGCACGACTGCAAAAAAGATGGCAATATCATAGTGCCGGCAGCAGCGGCTGTACCTGTTTTGATAAAATTACGTCTGTTTAGGTTCATAAAGCAAGAAGTTTTTTATAAACAAAGCACCTAAATTAACATTCTCTGGTTAATTTAACAAATTATTATATCTGATAAACATTAGTTATCTTTGTTTTCGTACAGGAACATGCCTGCACTTCATTAATAGTAAAACCAAAAATAATCAAAAAATGAAATCAACAAAACTCCTTCTTTTAGTGATTCTGACCTTAAGCATTACAAACTGTAAAAATATAGATTCTGATAAATCAATCAAGGAAGAAGCTTTAGCGCGGCATCAGGAATTTTATCAACTCAAAATATACACATTGGTTACAGATGCACAGACACAAATCACTGACAGTTATCTAAAAGAAGCATACCTGCCAGGTATAAAAAGTATGGGAATCAAAAATATTGGGGTATTTAAACCAAGACCTGTTGAAGCAGATATCTTAAAAAAGATTTATGTTTTAATCCCCTTTTCTTCAATTAAACAATTTCTTAATCTCGAAAAGGGGCTGGCAAAGGATCAAACCTATCTGGAAGCCGGAGGTGCCTATATTAATGCGACCCATGATAAGCCTCCATACCAGCGTATCGAGTCTGTAATTTTAAAAGCATTTGAGGATCACCCCGTTCTAAAGGTTCCCTCTCTGGAAAATCAAAGATCAAACCGGGTTTATGAATTGCGAAGTTACGAGTCAGCAACTGAGAGTCAACACAAAAATAAAGTTGATATGTTTAATGCAGGCGGGGAAGTCAGGCTTTTCGACCAATTGGAATTCAATGCGGTATTTTACGGAGAAGTAGTTTCAGGATCTAAAATGCCAAACTTAATGTATATGACTACATTCTCTAATCAGGAAAGTCGGGATGCACATTGGACAACATTCAGGGAATCCCCTGAATGGAATGATATGAAGACCTTGCCCCAATACCAGAATAATGTTTCCCATGCAGATATCATATTCCTTTATCCAACTGAATATTCCGATTATTGAGTTTCTATAGAAAGATTCCTTTTTAGTCTTTTTAGCAGCTAAGCCGGGCAATTGTTTATGAGGTTTCCCCGGCCCTCATTTGCTTTTTCAGGCACACTTTTTGAGGAGGCATATATCAGTATTACCCAAATCAAAAATGAAAATTATAACAACACTTAATTTAATATTTGCATTTTTAATATTTCCTGTTGTTTTATCCGGACAAAAAGATTATCAAACCGGCTACATCATTACAACTAGAAATGATACCCTTACAGGAAAAGTAAAAGACAGGAAGCCACCGCCATTCGGCAAACTTTATAAAAAGATACATTTCAAGAAAAACAGACTTACAAAGAGAAAATACGGGCCCCATCAAATTATTGCTTATAAACAGGGGGACAATCAATTTGAAAGTTTATGGATAGATGTATCTCCTAATATTTTTAATGAAAAATATACAAGTATCCCAGACTTTGGAGAAAAAAGTTTTATAAAAGTAATCGTTAAAGGATATCTAACATATTACCACTGGGAATTTCAAGATTACGAATCTGACTATATTGATGAAATAAGTCTCTATAAACGGGCTGATGAACCTACTTTTGCCCGTGTTACTCAAGGCATTTTCGGATTGAAGAAAAAGCGGCTGGCAGAATATTTTCAGGATTGCCCTGAACTGATCAATAAAATTGAGAATGGAGAATTAAGGGACCCTGTTGAAATTGCAATATTTTACAATAATTGGAAAGAATACAATCCCTAAGCTGGATAAACCAAAAAAGACAAATCTCAAACAGGTTTCGAATTTTTAGTATTATAATTTGTTAGTTTTTTGATTATTGTGAGTCGTCATTTGTGATTTTCTGCCAAAAATTATCAGTAGATTTAATTCAAAATAGAAACCTGAATTAGAAGTAAAAAAGAATAGGGGTTCCCCCCAAGAAGAAAGCCCCTATTCAAGATATGTTAATATTTTTAATCTTTGATCCGCATCTTATAGAAAGAACGGTAAACAAAGTACAGTGCAACCGCAAGGAATGCCACTCCAAAGTAAGGGGCTAAATTTCTAAAATGCTCACTTATAGCAATCTCCATAGCCAATAAACCAAAAAGTGTAGAAAACTTAATTATGGGATTTAAGGCTACAGAAGAAGTATCTTTATAAGGGTCACCCACCGTATCACCAACAATGACCGCATCGTGCAATGCTGTTCCTTTTTCTTTCATATCTACCTCAACAATCTTTTTAGCATTATCCCAGGAGCCTCCGGCATTTGCCATAAATATGGCCTGATAAAGTCCGAAAAATGCTATTGCAAGCAGGTAGCTTATAAACATCGAAACAGGCATGGCATGGTTTATAAGTTCTGCTTTATTCATATCTGCTGTAAGTCCGGAAGGTGCAGAAAGGAATGCAAATGCCAAAGCAAATGAGAATATTGCTATAAAGATATTCCACATACCTTTTTGAGCATAAACCGTACAAATTTTCACTACCGCCTTTGATTTCTCAAGATCAGCCTTCTTTGGAGCATTTGGATCAAGGTTAATATTATGCTTAATAAACTCAACGGCACGGGCAGCACCAGTTGTAACAGCTTGTATTGAAGCACCTGTAAACCAGTAAATAACTGCACCACCCAATAAGAAACCAATAATAGTATATGGGTTCAAAAGATTTAGTACTTCAGAAGGCGCGATATGCAAGGTGTGTTCAATAACCAAAATCAAAGCAAATATCATAGTCGTAGCACCAACAACAGCTGTACCAATCAGAACCGGCTTTGCGGTGGCTTTAAATGTATTACCTGCACCATCATTAGCTTCAAGGTAATGTTTTGACTTTTCAAAGTCAGGGGTAAAACCAAATTCTTTTTCAATTTCGGGGGTAACTTCTTTTTGATTCTCTTCAATCAAAGAAAGCTCGTATATTGATTGAGCATTATCAGTTACAGGACCATAACTATCAACAGCAATGGTTACAGGACCCATGCCCAACATGCCAAATGCCACGAGGCCAAAAGCAAAGATAGAAGGATAAATCATTATATCACCAAGTCCGAATGTGCTGGCAAAATAAGCAATAAACATAAGAGAAGCGAAAACCATCCCTTTCCAGAATGCGCTGAAGTTACCAGCAACAAGTCCAGAAAGTATATTCAATGATGCACCACCTTCCTGAGATGCCACAACCACTTCTTTTACATGGGTTGACTTAGGGCTTGTAAATAGCTTGGTAAATTCGGGAATCAATGCTGCACCCAGTGTTCCAGCACTAATAATTACTGAAAGAGAAATCCACAAATCATTTGGTAAATCTTTAATAGTTAGATAACTTACTACAAAAGTAACAGCAATTGACAGTAGGGATGTAATCCATATCAATGAGGTTAGAGGCTTTTCAAAATCAAGCTCATCTACATTTTGATATTTTGCTTTGGTAATTGCAGCATTAATCCAAAATGAAACTATTGATGTAACAATCATAAGAATACGCATGACAAATATCCATGTAAGTAATTCAACTTTATTGGCTTCACCAACTATGGTATCGGGTAGGGCAAGAAGAATAAATGAAATCAAAGCCACACCTGTTACACCGTAGGTTTCAAAACCATCAGCAGTTGGCCCAACACTATCCCCTGCATTATCGCCCACACAGTCAGCAATGGTACCCGGGTTACGTGGGTCATCTTCTCCAATCTTAAAAATAACTTTCATTAAGTCAGAACCAATATCTGCAATTTTTGTAAAAATACCACCTGCAATCCTCAGAACCGATGCACCTAATGATTCACCAATTGCAAAGCCAATAAAGCTGGCACCTGCATATTCACCTGGTACAAATAACAGTATGATGAGCATCATAATCAGCTCCAGGGAAATTAGTACAACACCGATACTCATTCCCGCATTTAGAGGAATGTTAAGCAGCTTAATCGGTTTCCTTTCCAAAGAAGCAAAAGCCATTCGTGAGTTGGCAAGGGTGTTCATCCTGATTCCAAACCAGGCAACACTGTATGATCCGAGTATGCCGATTACTGTCCAGCCAAGGATCATCAATACACCGCCAACACCAAATAGGTGCTCACCGGTTTCAGGGTCAACTGAAAGCCAGCCAAAATAAAAAGCCACAGCAGAACCAATAAAAACAAACAGAATTGCAAGGAATTTACCCTGTTCAATCAGATAAATTTTTGCAGTTTCAAAAATAACCTGAGCAACATCAAGCATTGATTTATGGGCACTTATTTTTTTAACTTGCACAAACTGGTATAAGCCAAACATAAATCCAGCAAATGTAATCAGGAACCCCCAGTACAAAACGGTTTGGGACTTAACTCCGTCTGGGATAACCAGGTCTGCCTCACTGGCATAAGACAGGGCCGGAACCAGGCTTAAAACAAGGAACAAAAGCAAATTTCTCTTTTTCATATGAATTAATTAAAGGATTAAATGATAAAAACACACTAAGGTGAAATAAATTGGGGACAAATATATAACTTTTTTGTTTATTGTTTTTTTTATAACAATCTTTTTTTATCCACAATGAAAGATTGCATCATGAAGGTTTGGTGTGAGTAGAAAGAAATTTATCCTTTTTAATTTATCGGCTATTAACAATTTCTAAAACCTTATTTTTTTGCCAAAAAGACCATATGGTTCAATCCAAACCGAAGTTCCGCATAGCTATAATCCTTACCTAAAGCTTCTTTTGCCGGTGTAAGATTGTTGGTTTCAACATTTTCAAAATACTTCATTATTTTATTAAGTTTATCATCAGGTAAAAACAAGCTGATCTCCAACTCTCCCATAGCTACGAAATGAGCAAGGTGACCTTCAATCGTTGTGGGGGCCATAGCCCGTTCATCCGCAATTTCCAAAATCTTTTTTCCGGATTTAAAAAGTTGATAACTTATATTTTTTGAGTCTTCTTTGGGCTGTTTTGGCTCAGCAGATTTACGCTTCCTTTTTGGTTTAATTTTTAGGGGTACTTCCATCCTGTCCACATTGTTTGCCTGACAATAAACGTCAATAATCTCAATTATTTCAGCACCAAACTGACTTACTTTCTTGCTTCCCAGTCCATTGATCTGAGTTAGCGTTTTGGATTCAACCGGCAAATAATTAACAAGTTCAATCAATGCCTTTTGAGAAAAAATCATATAGGCAGGAACACCCAAATCATCGGCTTTTTCAGCTCGATACAATCGAAGTATATTATAAAGATCAGGATGCGGAATGCTTTCTAAACTTAATACCTCTTTAAACTTCTGAGGCTTTTGGGGTTTAGTTTTTTCTATAACTGCTTTTGCACGGACATCTAATAATTTTTTTACCTGAAAGCCGTCCCTACATGCTTCAAAACAAACAAATTTGAGCTTTGCCTCTTCAGAAAGACGGGAAGCAATGGCATTTATTTGTTTACGCAAAGCCTTATTGTCAATATCTAAATCGGCCCTGGCTATTTTATCAGTCAATACTGTTTTTACCTTTTCGCTAAAATAAACGGCAGCTTTTGAGATCCGCTCCTGCAATTTGATGTTTAGTTCAACATCAGGCTGTAAAGCTAAAAATTGCCCTATATGGACCCGGAACTTTTCGGCAACCTCAACTAATTCAGTTACAACAGAAGCATGTATTTGTTTGAAATAATCGATAAAAGCTGCCGGCACACTGGATGTGTTTTCCCTCATCAGTTTATTAATTGAGTTCACCAACATCATGGTATGGTTAAAACGAAATAGATCCATCAGGAGTTCCTGCTGATAAGCAAGTCTGGCATCATTCAGCTCTTTGGGCCCCGGTTGGTTTTGCTCCACGCTTTGAATAAAGCCGCTCACAGTACTATCATTAATAATACTACGATTAGAAATAGGCGTACTTAGCACCATTCCCTCCAGTGTCTTGCAACGGCTCAAGGCAACATAAACCTGGCCATGTGCAAAAGATGCCCCAGCATCGATAATTGCCCGTTCAAAAGTCAAGCCCTGGCTTTTATGTATAGTAATTGCCCATGCCAGTTTAAGGGGAAACTGAAGGAAAGAGCCCTCTACCGTTTCTTTTATCTCTGAGGTTTCTTTATCTATGGTGTATTTAATATTCTCCCAAAGCAAGGGGGTTACCTCAATTTCGTTCTCTTCATCCGGGCAAAGCACAAAAATGACATCATCGCTAATACTGGTTATTTTCCCAATTTTCCCGTTATAAAAAAGTTTTTCAGGTAAAGGGTCATTTTTCACAAACATGACCTGAGCTCCAATTTTTAATTTCAGTTCAAAATCTGTCGGAAATGAATACTCAGGGAATTTGCCTTCTGTTGTCGCATTAAAAATTTCCACTTTGGGAGCCAGTTGCTGTAATTTGGAATCATTAATCCTGTGCGCATGTGCATTATGTGTACAAAGCGTAATATAACCTTCTTCGGTTTTGGGTTTAAAATCCGGCAAATATCTTTGATTCAGGGCAGTGAGTGCATTTTGGTCAAGTTTATTGTCCCTTACCTTGTTCAGAATAGAAATAAATTTATTGTCCTGCTGCCGGTAAACATGGAGAAGCTCAATACTAACATAGGAAGTCTCACGCAAGACCTTACTGCTAAAAAAATAAACCGTATCATATACTGTCCTAAGCAAATTCCACTCATCATTTTTCACAACCGGCGACAATTGTTGCAAATCCCCTATCATAAGTAACTGAACCCCGCCAAAAGGCTTGGTCCTGTCACGGAACCGACGCAAAACACCATCCATGGCATCCAATATATCTGCCCTCACCATACTGATTTCATCAATTACCAGCAGATCCAGGCTTCGGATAATATTAATTTTATCTTTGCTGAAACGCCTTTGCTGGGGGGAAACATCTTCAATTCCAATCTGAGGTGCGAATGACAGTTGAAAAAATGAATGAATAGTAATACCACCTGCATTGATAGCCGCAACACCGGTAGGGGCAACTACAATCATCCGCTTGGGTGATTTATTTTTCAGGCTAAGCAGGAAAGTCGTTTTACCCGTTCCTGCTTTTCCTGTTAAAAAAATATGCTGACCCGTATATTGAACAAAGTCGAAAGCAAGATTGAGTGGTTCATTGGTTTGCATTTCCCGGACAGTTTGAATAACAAAATGTAAAAGTAGCTATTTTGTTAGAATATGAACGATTGAGAGCTATAAGCTCCAGGGCAAACGCATTATATTTTTCCATTTTGGCAAGTTTTTTAAAAAAAAGCCTCTATCATAACCTGGGAAATATAGAATTCCGGGAAATTGGATTCCTTTTTACTCCGTGCTTTAGCAGGGTGAAGATCGTTCCTGCAATTAATAAGGCTTTAGCCATTAATCCCCATCTTCAATCTCAATTTATACTTCACTTAACCCAAAATTATGCATTGGAAAAGCATAATTTACCCAAAGGGTTGACGAAAAGATTGCAATACAATCTTTTGTCAAGGTTAAACCCCTGCCGTAGAGTCAGGGTGCGTCCGAGAAGCGTTATCACCTGACAAAGAAAATCAACAAATTGGTTTTTATTATTAATGGCTAAAGCCAAATATATATTGTTTTTATCCAAATTCCGACTTGAAAGTCGGGGCAAAACCAGGGAAAACGTATTGTATTTATACATATTGATAATCAGGTTGTTACATTTTTATAGATACATTCTTTTTTGGTTTATGAAAACCAGGTCATTAATAATCAATTGCAAGTAATTATATAGTAC
>Ga0164313_10006369_pt1 | contig 10411 bp, 5 predicted proteins | sample GuaBasSedimGuay4_FD_113735 | JGI IMG/M metagenome (GOLD analysis project Ga0164313, IMG submission 113735) | Subseafloor sediment microbial communities from Guaymas Basin, Gulf of California, Mexico - Guay4, Core 4569-4, 0-3 cm | ecosystem: Environmental > Aquatic > Marine > Hydrothermal vents >...
CAGGAGGGCTTCTTTGATGGCGATCATGCAGCAGACGGAGGAGCAGAAGTCTGCATCGCACTGTAAATCGCGCGAGCCCACGCATTGCAACCAGGCAATTTTCTCGATGGGCTTGCCATCCAGTGGCCGGGTCAGGAACCCCTTGCTGGGGCCTGTGCCGCTGAAAATGCGCTCCAGTTCAAGATTGGTGACCACATGGGGCACGTCCCCGTACCCGTATACATTTTTGCCGGATGCGGGGTTGTAGTATTCCGTTCCGCCGCAGAAAACAAGGGACCCGACGTCGAGGGTGGTAAGGTTTCCGGACTCGCGCGCTTCGTACAGCTCCACAACCTTGGCCAGCATTTTTTCGGGGTCGAAGGGCTTCATCAGGTAGTCCCGGGCGCCTATTTTCATGGCTTCCACGGCGGTTTCCACAGTAGCGTAGGCCGTCATCATCAGGACACACAGTTCAGGATCGGTTTCGAGGGCTTTGGTGAGCAGCGTCACACCGTCCATTCCAGGCATTTTAATATCGGTCAGCATGAGATTGAAACGCTTTTGGGCCAGCTTTTTTAAGGCATCGGGCCCGGAGGAGGCTGTTTCCACGGAAAAGCCGTCTTCACTCAGCCACTCCTTCAGGGAGTCCCTCACGATGAGTTCATCGTCGACCACCAGAATGTCAAATACTTTGCGCTTTTCAAAGGCGAGCTGTATGGCTTCGGTGGGACACGCCTTTTCGCATTCCCGGCAATTGGTACAGGCTGCCGTATCGATCACATAGGTGTTGGGAATGTTGTGGGGAACCGGCAGATAGATGGCTTTACGCATGCTCAGGCCTTCGTTGAACTCGTCCGGCACGTCTACCGGGCACACGTCTACACAGGCACCGCATCCCATGCATTGTTCTGGGTCCACCCAGGTGGGTTTGGTCTGGAGGGCCACGCTGAACTTTCCCGGCTCTCCATCCACGTCAATGATCTGGGTGTTGAGCATGATGTCTATGTTCTCGTGAAAAAGTCGTTTGCGCAGGCAGAACTGGCTGGATTGGTCACGTTCGATCAGGGGCAGCATTTTGCACATGCCGCAGTGGTTGGTGGGGAACTGGTTGTCCAACTGGCTGAGCATACCCCCGATATGCGGCGCCCGGTCGATGAGCGTAACACCGTAGCCGGTTTCGGCCAGATCAAGGGCCGCCCTGATGCCGCTGATGCCCGCACCGACAACCATGGCTTTGCCTGTTTTTTGTGCCATAACGAATACTCCTTGAAGATAGCTTCGTTGAAATAGTTTTAGGCTACAGGAGAAGTCCTTTCATCACGAAAACGTGTACGAAATTTCGAATGCTGTATGTTGTTTGTCTTAACTTGGACATTGATTGTTCGTTTTTTTATGAGCCAAGCCCCACCACATCTTCGAATTCCTCTTCACGGAATTCCGACATGGGCGGTTTTTCGTCCAGGCTGCGGCCGGCTTCGTAGCCGAAAGCCGACTGGGTCCCCTGCGCCGCCGACCGGAACAGTTCCAGCAGCGGGATGTCGTTGGGGCAGGCATTTGAACACTGCCCGCACCCGACGCAGGCCGTACTCATGTGAACCATGCGCGTGATGTGGTACAGAACCGTGTCCGTGGGCATTTTTACGGCGCCCTTTTTTTCTGCCCAGCGCATGTACGTAATGGCATCGTGATCAAAAACATCGGTGACGAAAACGCACTCCCGGCAGTAGCAGACGGGGCAGGCCACACGGCAGTTGTAGCAATTGACACAGCTGGCCAGATAGCCGGTCAGTTTCTCCAGGCTGTTGGTGGCCTTGCGGGTTTCGGTCAGCATAATGTCACGGGCGGCAATGCGCTCGGCAACGAGTTCTTTCACTGCTTTTGTGCGTGAGGCCGGCGCCTCGGCCTCGGGATAGGCCAGCTTGTCCAAGAGGGTTTGGCCTTGATCCGTACGGGCCTCCAGCAGCAGCATTGAAGTCGTGTCCACGCCGAAGAGGCCGATGGATATATCCGCCCCTTCTGCCACCGGGAATTCACAGGATTGACAGGCCGCCGCCAGGGCAACATCGTCGGCAGCGGTATTTTTTGCGGCCAGGACGCGGGTGTAGAATTTCTCGGTGGCTGCTTCGACGTTTTTTTCGGCCCAGTTGATATAATCCCTGTTGCTGAAGGCGCCCAGGCAGTCGATACCGATGATGACCAGATCTTCGACGGTCCCCTGCTTGAGTTTGACCAATTCGCGAAATGCCCTTATTTCACAGGGGCGCAGCAGAGCGGCAATTTTGCTCCCGGACGGTTTGCGCGTGAGTCTGGATACGACCTTGGCGCTGTTCATGGGAAATGCCGGGGACAGAGGGTCGATATTTATCAGCTGATCGGGGTCCGTTAAAAGGGTCGGCATAACCATGTTTTTCATGGGCAGGCACCAGGGAGCGAGAATGGCCCCGATATCTCCTTTATCCAGTAATTTCCCGGCAAAATCCCGCAGCGCCGTCAAAAGATCCTGGTCTTTCACTTTCATCTGAGCTGTTGTTGTCATGCTGATGCTCCTTGTGCTCTACCCATTATTTCGCCTGCGGCTGATATTTGTGCTGCGCACTTTATCTATTGTTACGATTCCCACAATAAATATCGCGAAGCGAATTACGACTAATTACAGCGTAGCGTAATGACGATTTTAAGCCTGCCGAACCTGTTCATCCTGTCAAAAGATGTTGCTAAATAACCATCTTCATTTTCGCCTGACTGGGACCGAGGGCCTTGATCTGTTCCACCATCTTCTGCATGATCTCGGCCAGCAGAACGCCGTCGCTGGCGGCAATCCACGTCAACCGGAGGCGTTCGGGTTCGAACCCGAACCGGGACAGAATTTCTTTCAGCAGCTTGATCCTCCGGCGGGCCTTGTAGTTTCCATTGATATAGTGGCAGTCGCCCGGGTTGCAGCCACTGACGATAACCCCGTCGGCGCCTTCCAGAAGCGCCTTGATGACGTACTTGGGATCCACCATGCCGCTGCACATCATGCGGATAATCTTGATGTTGGGCGGGTAGGACAGCCTCGACGTGCCCGCCAGGTCCGCGGCCGTGTAGGTACACCAGTTGCAGAAAAAGGCAACGATGGTCGGTTCGAATTTGCTCATGGTAGAACTCCTTTTAATCCTGTCAAAATGATCTTTACTTAAAACGAATCTTTCAGCCTACCCCGCTAAAAGGCCTTCGATCTCGGAAAAAATCTGCTTGTCCGTAAAATGCCGGACCTTGGCCGCCCCGCTGGGGCAGTGGCCGGAACAGCTGCCGCACCCCTTGCACACCGCTTCATTGACGACGCTTATGCCTTTGCGGAGATCGAACTCAATGGCGGAGTAGGGGCATAGGTCGATGCAGACCTGGCAGCCGATGCAAATATCCGGGTCGATGTGGGAGATCATGGGTGATACGTCCACATGGCCGGACGCACTCAGGACCAGGGCCTCTGCAGCCGCCCCTTTTGCCTGGGCAACGGTGTCAGGAATATCTTTGGGACCCTGGCAAGTTCCGGCCAGAAACACGCCGCTGGTGGCTGTGGATACCGGCTCCAGCTTGGGGTGCTGTTCCTGGAAAAAACCGTCGCTGCCGATACCGATCCCGAAAATGCGGGACACCATGTTCGCATCCGAGCGGGCTTCCATGGCTGTACATAGGATTACCATTTCCACCGGAACCTGCAGCATGCTGTTGGACAACGTGTCTTCGGCCATAACCGTCAGCAGCCCGTTCTCACCTTCTTCCACGCGGGCGGCTTTACCGCGAATCATGCGCACGCCTTCGCTTTGGACCCGCTGGTAGAATTCTTCGTAGCCTTTGCCGAAACAGCGCATGTCGATGTAAAAATTGTATATCTCGGTGTCGTGGCCACACTTGTCCTTGAGGAGATGCGCGTATTTCAGGGCATACATGCAGCAGGTGCGGGAGCAGTACTCGTGGTAGTTGATATCCCGGCTGCCGATGCAGTGCAGGATGGCCACACTTTTAGGCGGATCAGTGAACGCAAGCCGGTTGTCGGGGTCACGTTTCAGGAGCTTGCCGCTAGTGGGGCCGGTGGCATTGGAGAGCCTTTCGAATTCGAGGTTTGTGAAGACATTGGCGAATTTTCCATAGCCGTACTGTCGCATGGGAGTGGGGTCAAGGGCGTCGAAACCCGTGGCCACAATAATGGATCCCACCTCAATTTCTTCCACCGTGTCCGCCATGGTGTGGTTGATGGCTTTGGCTTCACAGGCTTGCACACAAAGCTTGCATTCACAGCAGCCTCCACAATCTATGCAGCGGGCGGCTTCAGCGCGTGCCTCCTCTTCGGAAAGGCTGCAATCAACCTCCTCAAAGGTCCGGATGCGCTTAACAGCATTGAGTTGTTTCGGAACGACCCGGTCCTTTTTCCGGATGTCTTCGGGCAGGGGTTTCCATTGCGAGCCAAGAGGTTCCTGATCGCCCGGCTGATTGGCAGGCAGGTCCATCTCTTTTCCGTTTAGAAAGGCGTGCATGGCGGCTACCGCTTTGTGGCCTGCGGCCACGGCTTCGATCACCGTTGATGGCCCGGTGACGGCATCCCCGGCGGCGAACAGATCGGATATGCCGGTTTGCATGGTAACGGGATCCACTTGAAAGGTATTTCTTCTGGTCAATTGGAGGTCGGGTTCATCCGCAGCCCAGTCAGCAACAATCTTCTGGCCGATGGCGGGAACGACGCAGTCGCAGGGGATGACAAATTCGGATCCTTTTATGGGGACCGGCCGTCTGCGCCCGCTCGCATCCGCGGGGCCGAGTTCGTTGCGGATGCATTCACACCCGGTCACCTTGCCTGCATTGCTCTGGATGCTGGCGGGTGAGGTCAGGTACAAAATTTCGACCCCTTCCTCCAGGGCGCCCTCTATTTCTTCTGGATATGCCGGCATTTCCCTTTCCGTACGCCGGTAGACCACGGTCACCTTCCATGAGCCGAGGCGTTTGATAACCCGGGCGGCATCGATGGCCACGTTGCCCCCGCCGATGACGATCACTTTTTCTCCGGGTGCTTCTTTCCGACCCAGGTTTACATCCCTTAACAGGCTTACAGCATCCACGACATTTTCGGCCGTATCTTCCCCCGGGATGTTAATGCGCATGGATGCGTGTGCGCCGATGCCTATAAACACGGCGGAGAACCCATCTGCACGGAGGTCGGCCATGGTCAGGTCATGCCCGAAAGAAATGCCTGTTCTGGCCTCTATGCCGTGGCCAAGAATGTATTTGATTTCGTCATCCAACACCGGCTGCGGCAGCCGGTAGTCCGGAATCCCTACGCGCAGCATTCCCCCGAGCGTGTCGAGGGCCTCGAAGATCGTAACCTGATACCCTTTCAAGCGCATATAGTAGGCCACCGTTAGGCCGGCCGGCCCCGACCCCATGACGGCCACTTTTTCACTGCGGTCTGATATCTGCGGGATGGGCAGTTCCCCGGGGCGCACCTGGTCGGCAGCAAACCGCTTCAGGTTGCGTATGGAAACCGCACTGTCGATTTCCCCGCGACGACAGGCCTTTTCACACGGAGCAGGGCAGACGCGCCCCAATGATCCGGGAAACGGCAGTTTTTCCATGATCAACTGCAAGGCTTCTCTGTATTTCCCCATCTTGATCAAGGCCACGTAGCCCTGTACGTTGGTTCCGGCCGGGCAGGTCTGGACGCAGGGAGCGCGGTCATACTTGTCGATGCAGTAGGTGATGGGAACGGCCTGGGGAAAAGGCCGGTAAATCGCTTTTCTGAGTTTGGTGCCCACATCCCACTCGTTGGGGAATTCCACGGGGCAGACTTTTTCACACTCGCCGCACCCTGTGCAATTGTTTTCGACAAAGCGTGATTTCTTGCGGACCTTGACCTTGAAGTTGCCAATAAAACCGTTCACCTCTTCTATTTCGCTGTAGGAGAGCAGTTCGATGTTGGGTTCCTGCCCCACGGAGACCATTTTGGGGGTGCCGATGCAGGCGGCGCAGTCCAGGGTGGGGAAGGTTTTGTCGTACTGCAGCATATGTCCGCCCACCGTGGGCTGACGTTCCACCAGGTATACTTTGAACCCGGCACGGGCGATATCCAGAGAGGCCTGCATGCCGGCGATGCCGCCTCCCACCACCAGGCTGTTGGTGCAGACCGGGAAGGTGGCCGGAGTGAGGTCATGCTGATGCACCACACGCAGCACACCTGCACCGGCCAATATTTTTGCCTTTTGGGTGGCCTCTTCCTCGTTTTCGGTAACCCAGGAAACCTGCTCACGGACACTGACCATGTGAAAGGCGCGATAGGGGTTGAGGCCGGCGCGCTGACAAGCCCCTTGAAACGTTTTTTCGTGCATCCTGGGAGAACAGGAGGCGACCACTACCCGGGATAGATTTTGTTGGCGGATATCGTTTTCGATAAGCTCCTGGCCGGGGTCGGAGCACATGAAAAGGTAGTCGCGGGAAACAGCAACACCAGGCAAAGTGGCCACGTATTCGGCGACTTCCTCCACCCTGACCCGGTAGGCGATGTTAATGCCGCAGTGGCATATATAGAATCCGATGCGTTCAGGCATGCGCGACCTCCAGAGCACTGCTTTCAGCTGGGGTTGTTTCAGATGTTGACTGGACCGCATCCAACAGTAGTACGGCCAGATCTTGGACAATGATGCGATGGCTTTCCCCGAGTGACTTGACGGCATCGTCGAGCATGCGGGCACAAAACGGGCAGGCGGTGACGATAACTTCGGCGTCGACATCGAGGGCCTGCTTTATCCTCATGGCGCCGGTCCCTTCTGTGGCCGGGCGTGTATCCCAGGCACCACCTCCTCCTCCTCCGCAGCACAGGCTTGACTCTCTGTTATCGACCATTTCAACCAGGTTCACCCCGGGAATGCCGGCCAGCACCCTGCGGGGGGCTTCGAATATGCCGTTGTGTCGCCCCAGATAGCAGGGGTCATGAAAGGTCACCCGGCAATCTGTCTGCCGGGCAGGTTTCAGTTGTCCGGCGGTCATCAGCCGGTCGATTAGCTCGGAATAGTGCTCGCAAGTGATGTTGCCGTCCAATTCAGGATAGTGTTTTCGAAAGGTGTCCAGGCAGTGGGGTGACGTGGTCACGAGTCTCTTGACCTGCCGGTTTAGAAACAGGCGGGTGTTGCGGTCGCGCAACTCCTCTGACAGGCTCTGGTCGCCCAGGTTGTGGGCAGGGTCGCCGCAGCAGGCTTCCTGTATACCAAGAGTTCCGAAATTGATACCCGCCCTGGTCAGCAACTGCGGGAGTGCCCGAGCGGTGTGTCTGCTCCAGCCGGAAAGGACGGCATCATAAGCTGTGGTACAACAGGTAAACAGGCAGTACTCAAGTTCCGGGGCGTAGTCCGGAATCATCAGGCCCTCGGCCCACACCATGCGTTTTTCAGGAAGGCCGCTCCAGGGGTTGCCGTTATTCTTCAGGCTGAGCAGCGGCAGTTCGAAACGTTCCGGTATTTGGCCGCCTTCGACATTGCAATGTCTCACCGCCCGGGTAACATCGATGATGTTGATGCCGCGGGGGCAGTGAAAGCCGCAATTATTGCAGGTCAGGCACGCCCAGACAGCCTGGTCCAAATCCTGCGAGGTGCCCGTATCCAGACCGAGCTGACGCAGAATCCAGCGGGGGCTGTAACTGTCGATCCGGTTAAGGGGGCACAGGCTGGTGCAGGTGCCGCAATGCATGCATTCCATGAAGAGAGCCCCGGCGTCGGCTTTGACCGCCTCGATATCGACGGCGGAGTTTTCCCGGGCTTTTTCCCTGACAATCGAAAGGTATGCGGCCAGGGGGCGGTAAAAAAGGTGGGACCACTTGCCGAAAGGGACCTCGATGACCAGCATGGGTACGGCAATGGCCAGGTGGATGACATACATGACGTAGGTGCCCATGGGCCAGCCGGCCAGGCGGACAATATGCATTAAAATGCCGGTCAGGGACGTGAAAAACAATAATACCAGAAAGAGCCAGTCGGTGGGCTCGGAAAAACGGTGGAGGTCTTCCTGTTTCTTCAGGCGACTGAGGAACATCTCCACAGTGAGGTAGAGCAGGACAGCGGTGGCATAGTAGCCGAAGATGCTCGTGAAATGCCAGCTGCGGTCATCCACCTGAAACCAGCGAATGCAGACGATGATGAGAGTCATCATGGTCATGTAGCCGGTGACCAGCACGAAATGTTTCAGCCAGCGGCTGCGATCCTCCCCGCATTCCCGCCATCTTTTCTGGGTGGCAAAATGGAGCACAAAGGATTTGGCTTCCGTCAGGTAGAGCCCAAGGGGTACCCGGGTGCCGGCCATGATGAAACGGGCCATTCGGAAGGCATTGGAAAGCAGAAATGTCGTCAAAATCAGAGCCATGGCCAGGTCGCCGATTTCGATCCACACGACCGGGGCAAAGGTGTTGACCGCGACGCGGTCGGTGACAATGGGGCCGTGAAAGAAAACAAAAAGCATGACCACAATAAGGGCCACGACACCCAACGCACCGATTTCCCAGGCTTCGGAAAGGTACAGGCGTTTGGCCAGTCCGGTCCAGTCGTACTGGGTGGTCAGCCAGCGGCGTGCAGCCATCATGGTTTCCGCGGGTTCCGCACCGCGCGGGCAATCCTGGTTGCACTCTCCGCAGTAGTAGCACAGCCAGGGCTCGGGGGAGCTGCGCAATTTGTCGCGCAGTCCGAGCTGCAAGTAGCGGTAGACGGTCCGCGGGAAGGTGTCTTGTCCGGTGGAAAGGGGACAAGCCGCACTGCAGTTTCCGCACTGCATGCAGGTTTCCATGTCCCGGGCGCCGAACTGCGCCACCTCGTCGTACAGCGTCATGTCAACCCTGTTTTTCTGCATGTCGGTCTTCATCCCTTCACATTAGAAACAGTCAGTCGGACAATCTCTGGCATTGGTATCCAATAGTCTAATAATATAGAATAATCAGTTTGATTAAATGTTTCTAATGTCGAAAAAACCTTAACCAACGTCACAACAGCATTACATTTACATTCTATTTTCATATAGTTTCAGCGTCAGTAATTCAGTCTATTGCTAGGGTTAAAGGATATTTATGTCATTTCACTAAAAGCCCATGTTTCATTCCGTGTTGTGAGTGTCAGGGCATGAAAATTGGGCCTGCTTTGACAGCTCCTGAACCGTGGTGATGAGTTCATCCGCTTCCGGCGGTTTTTCCATGAATTTATCGTACAGTTCGAACTCTTCGCACTGGGTAACCCCGTAGAGGGTATGGCACTTCAGAAAGGTTGCCTTGTCCAGCGTTGACAGCATAATGACGGGAATTCGGCTTAGCCCCCCTTCACGCTTCAGATTGCGGTACAATTGAATGCCGTCTTTTCCGGCCATGGTCATGTTGAGGATTATAACGGACGGTTTTTCCACAACGGCCAGACGCAAGCCTTCAATCTTGTTTTCCGCGGTAACAGGCAGGAAGCCGGCGGCATTCAGCAGGTTCATAAGAAAAATACGGGTGTCTAGTTCGTCGTCCACCACAAGAATTTTTCTGTTGGTTTCTGCGGACACCGGTAAGCCTCCGTTCGCGTGCACTCTAATGCGGTTCAGTCACCACAATGCATGGTTCATGCCAACGAGCGCAAATTTAATAACTATTTGATAATAAGGATAAAATATACATTTGATCCATCACCGGCCTACGGCTGCTGCAAGGTGATATGCAACACTTTTGTCGTAACTTTATGATATTATAGCTATAATTTAACAAAGTAAAGTTGCGCAACGATAACGCATCAATTTTGCAACGATTTGGCGACATTTTTTCAACATGTGCATTTTTTGCGTGTGAAAATAGGCAACAGTTAATGTAACCAATGGCAACGGTGGCCAACAATTCAATATCATTAATAAAATAATGTTTTCCGTCCTTGGACGCTCGCCCGTTGTAAACATTTGCATCGGTATCGTTTGCCCGCCCTTTTCCGCGTCAAACCCTGTTAGATTAAAAACTCAATAAATTCAATTAGATATTCAAGACATCCCTTGATGGAAAACCGTGGTGTGAGCTGGCATTGATATTGCTCTTACAATCAATGGCAACAGGAAAGGAGGGCCACGGCATGCAGAACAACAAAAACCACAACAAGGAGCGCGCCAGGAAAGTGGTGCGCGGATTCAAGGTCAGGGAAGACGAGTGCATCTGGATGAAGGCCGGTGTGGTCAACTACCGTAAATGCGACAATGGTTTCGACTGCAACGGCTGCCCTTTTGACGCCGCCATGCGCAAGGCCATGGGGGTGGAGGCGGAAACCCCGAGCGAAGAGGCGGCACCGCGCTGGGTTACCTATCTGCAGCGGAATTACTATGGTTCGTCCCGCCCCTGCCGCCACGTCCTGACCGGCCGTGTGGATGCACCCAAGATCTGTACCATGAACTATGAGTGCCACCACTGCGC
>Ga0164313_10006370_pt1 | contig 10411 bp, 7 predicted proteins | sample GuaBasSedimGuay4_FD_113735 | JGI IMG/M metagenome (GOLD analysis project Ga0164313, IMG submission 113735) | Subseafloor sediment microbial communities from Guaymas Basin, Gulf of California, Mexico - Guay4, Core 4569-4, 0-3 cm | ecosystem: Environmental > Aquatic > Marine > Hydrothermal vents >...
CGAACAACGGGGGTTCGAGCTGGTCGGTCACCGGAGATCAGCCCACCACTCAAATCTACCGCATGGGACTGGACGCCAACAATCCAGACGCCTTGTACATGGGGGCGCAGGACAATGGAACCCACCGCACACTCAGCGGTGGCCTGGATGATTTTGTGCACATCTACGGCGGCGACGGGTTTCAGCCGCTGGTGCACCCAACCTACTCGAATCGGATCTGGGCCCAGTACCAATACGGTGGGCTGGGTTATTCCAGCAACGGAGGCACGAGTTTTTCATATGCCGGCAACGGGATTTCCGACACCGATCGGATTGCCTGGAGCGCACCCCACGTCCAGGATCCCACGGATCCGGCGGTCAGGTATTTCGGCACCCAGCACGTGTACCGCAACGATGGCAACACCGGCTGGAACTCCATCAGTGATGACCTGACCGGCGGCGAACTCCAGGGCAACAACGGACAGGTCAACGGCACACTGACCACCCTGGCTGTTTCGCCAGTGGATGGTCGGGTCATCTGGTCCGGGAGTGACGATGGTCGGGTCCACGTCATCAACGGGATCTTCGGCAACTGGACCGATGTATCGACTGGATTACCCGAACGCTGGATCACCTCGGTCCGCTGTGACCCTTTCGATAGTCAAACGGCCTACGTCACGGTTTCCGGTTTCCGCTGGGGCGAAGACATGAGCCACGTGTATCGCACCCGGAACCTGGGCGCCGACTGGGAAGCCATCGACGGAAACCTGCCCGATGCCCCGGTCAACGAAATCCTGCCCGACCCACAGTACGCCGGTCGATATTACGTGGCCACGGACCTGGGCGTTTTCCAGTCCCTGAACGAAGGTCAGGACTGGACCATGCTCGGCTTTGATATGCCCAATGTGGTGGTCAATACCCTGGCCTATGAACCGAGCACGCGCACCCTGTTGGCGGGTACTTTTGGACGGAGTATTTTCGCCTATCCCCTGCCCGAAGGGATCAGTGCCGTGGGCAACCCGGTGATTGCAGTCGGCGCCGGGGAATTGATGGCCCCCTGGCCAAATCCATCGTCCGGTTCGACCACTTTTGGTTTCGCCGCCCGGCGGGATGTTGATCTAACGATGGAAGTTTTCAATATTGCGGGCCGCCTCCTGTGGCGCCAGCAACTGTCCGCGGCAAGCGGCCAGACAGCCATGGTGGGCTGGAACGGACGGGACAGCCGTGGCCAGGTGCTGGCATCGGGAGTGTACCTGGTCCGCGCGCGCGATGGAGAGCGGGTACTGGGCAGCCGCACCGTGGTTTTGCAGCGGTGATTCAGGTCCGTTTATTTGGAGAGTTGTACCTCATTAAAAATGTGTTTCGGCAGAGTTCCACACCGATGGCGTGTTATTCAACGTTGGCTACCCACTTTCAAGCGGTGCGCCCGAGTTGAATTCCGCCTCCCCGCTCATGATACAACCGGTGGCAGGTAGCGCAGAGGGTCACCAGGTTTTCCACCTTGTTGCTTCCTCCCTGCTTTCTTGAAACGATGTGGTGCACTTCCAGGAACCGTGTTCTGCCGCAACCAGGGGCCTGGCAGCGGTGTTTGTCGCGAGCCAGCACCTCTCGGCGCACCCGTGGGGGGATGGTGGTGGTGTTCCGGCCTCCCTGTTCGCAGACAGCGGCGTCGCAGCGCATCCTCTCGGACTCGGCTCGGCTCAATTCGCGTTCACCTGCATCGGTTTGGACGGTCATGCGGCCGGTTTTCGAATCTTCATGGACGTGGATCTGGACCGGAGGACGGCTGGAAAAGTCCCCCCGGGGGGTCCCCGATTGTGCCGTTTTATGAGGTTTTATCTTTGCGGCGGCTTCGTCAGCAACTTCCCTTGATTCCAGAAGAGCTGCCAACGCTTCCAGCATCAACTCCCCCCGATCATTCGGCACACCCCCCAACTTGTGAAGTCGCTCGACCATCGCTGCCCGCCGCGCTTCCTGCTCCGGCGTCAGATCCACCTGGAATCGCACCGGCAGTTCCCTCGGCGCCACCACCGGCGGCGAGGAAGGCAGCAACTCACCCTGCCCTGGATCCACCTTGGCCGCTCGTTTAGCCTTCTTCACTTCAATGATCAACTCCTTCCGAGTCCCCTTGGCTGCCTTGAGCCAGGCGTCCTGGGTTTCGGGCGTGGCCACCGAGACGAGTTCCCGTGCCTTGGTGTAGCCGAGCTCGCCAGAAGCCACCGCCTCGCGCACCGCCGGCAGTTTGTTCAATTGGGTAGCCAGTCGGATGAAATCGCCGACCTTGGATTTACAAAACCCCAGCTCCTGGTCGGCGTACTGGTTGATGGAGGAGTGACCCAGGTTGCGGTAGAGACCTCGGTTCATGACCTCGCCGAACCACAGGACAGCGCACTGGTGAGCATCATCCATGATGGCCAGAGAACGATGGAGATATGCGTGGACCTGGGCGGGGGGTTGATCGGGAATATAGGCAATAGCAGACATGGAAGTCCTCCATTATTAAGGGTTTTGGGAGGTGAGCCCAATATACGAACAAATAACGAAAAAAGCCAGAAATAATCGCAATAAATCCAAATAAATTCAGGTATTTAAAAAATCACCAGATAAGTGACAATGGACATTCAACAAGCCCTTGGCCAGCGCGGAAAAAAACCTTCACGCCAGACACAATTTCAAAGGCAAAACCCAATTGAAGCCCCCCAACAACCACCCAGACCACACGCAATCAGGGGCAACAACCCAGTCCCATCCACTACTGAACCAGTGTCAACTTCCTGCTCAGGGTAACACTGCCGATCTTGACCTGGCACAGATATACACCTGAGGGTGCGCGCCCACCGTCACTGGTTCGGCCATCCCATGAAAACCGGGCTGCTCCTTCCTGAGCCTGACCCGTAAACAGGTCTCGCACCTTGCGGCCGGCCGTATCGTAAATCGCCACTTCGATGGGGTCGGTCAACGGCGGCAGCGAAAGCACGATCGTGGTTTTGCCCGAGGCGGAGAATGGATTCGGCCAGTTCCAGAAAGCAAAAGGCTGCAACTGCCGGCCGGGCTCGACACCGGAAAGTTCTGAGCCGAGAATGGTTGCGACCTCCTGGGGGTCCACGCGGGGGTAGATGTCATCGCGGTCGGTGGAAAAGCTGCCGTGGTCCATGAAATGGAGATTGTAGAAGGGCACGCCCAACGACCTGCCCTCCATGGGGTCGACAATCTCCCGGATCCCCATGTTGACTTCCTCGCCGCAGATCAGGCAGTTGTAGAATCCTAGCGCGAAGTAGTCTATGGCGTAGATCTGGTCCTGCAGGGGTCCGGTTGGAAGCGCCATGACCTGTGAAGCCAGGTCCCAGGCAAGCTCCCGACCGTCCGGTATCCCGTTTTCGTTCTCGTCCGGATCATCGGAATCCATGCCGAATGCGAACTCCTCCGAGGCCAGCATGCCGTCGCCGTCAGTGTCGCCGGCAACCGGTAGCCAGTGCGAGGTGCCGTCACCGGTCAATACGGTCCGGAGGACCGTCGGCAGCAGACGCCCATTGTTGTAACTGCCGTCGTAGACGAAGCCCCCATGGGCCAGCGTATGCAGCGCGACAAAAGGTACGTGCACCGAAATCTGCTCCATGGGATTCACCAGCTCCGCAAAACCCATGTTCAGCGTGATGCCGCAAACCTCGCACTGCTCGATGCCGTCCATCAGCCACTCCATCAGGTAGGGGCGGTCTGGCATCACCTCTCGGGGCAAGGCGGCGATCAAGGTCAAGAGATCCTCGGCAACCTGGGGGCCGTCATCGAGCGAGTCTCCGTCCGTGTCGGGGTTCCCGGGATCAGTGCCAAGCAGCTGTTCCTCAACGGATACGAGGCCGTCGTTGTCCGGGTCGGGCTCATGCCACGGGAGCAGGTGCGTCGGATCGCACGGCAAGAGGATCTGTTTGAGAGTATCGAGATCGGTTCGGCCGACGTGAACGGTACCGTCGAACGAGAGACTCCCGTGCTCCAGGTAGTGCAGAGCGATGTAGGGTACAGCAACCGCGAGCCCGCGCTGCTGATGGGTGACCAGAACGTAACCCATGTTTTCGGTCGCGTTGCAGATGTTGCAGGTCTCGAATCCCCACACCATGTGGTCCGTGACCTCGACTCCCGGCGGTGGGGAATCGATCAACTGTCTCAGGAGCAACGCCGTCTGGACGCCGTCCGGCACGGTATCCTGATCAGTGTCGGAATTCCACCAATCCGTGCCCCGGATCACTTCCTCGGCAAAGGAAAGGAAGTCCTGGTCCAGGTCGTCGGGAACCGGAAGCTGGTGCGGATCGTCCGCAGCGGCCATTCCCGCGGCACCCAGCATCAGCGCCAGCGAGGCCGCGATCTTTCCGGTGGAATTCCATCGGCGACGGGTGGGTTGGCGGATCCGTTCCGCTTTCGAACCGAAGAGCCGCAAGCACTCGTTGTGAACCTGGCGGTACTCACGCAGCAATCCCGCAGTGGTCACGCAATCCCGGCAGGCCCAGTGGAAGAGGGTCTCCTGGTCCTGAGGACACAACCCGTTATGAACGTATGGATCACGGACGAAGGTCTCGACACAGCAGGAAGGGTAACCGAAGAGCTGGCCCTCCAGTCGAACCCTGTCCGGTGTGTGTTTGAATGCTGTGCCGGTGAAACGTCTCTGGTACAGATCGGTGCGGCGGGCATCACGGGCAAATACCGTCTCGACACATTTCCGGCCGATCCGCGTGCGCCGGGTCACCGTGTCAAGAACGAGTCCGCTGGCCCGGATGATATCATCGGCCTCGTCGTCGAGACACCCTTCCCACCGGCTGAGCGGTTTCAGCCCCCTGTCGGTCAACATCACGAGATAGGCCAGTTGAAAATCCAGACGAGAAAGATTCCGAGTCCACATCCCATCCTCCCTTCATGCACCACCACACTCCGGGACAGGTCCGTGAATGTCCCACTCCCGGCTGGCTGTATCCTCAATTTATTCGATTATTGAGGATCGGCAACGGAAGGGGCCCTAGGAAAAAAAATATCCTCTAACGCACCAATACCATTTTTTGCCTAACCACACCCTGAACAGTTTGCAGGACGGCAAAATACTCTCCGCTTGCCAGCTTCCGCCCAGCGTCATCCCGCCCATCAAACAGGAGCCGATGAGGCCCTGCCGGCAAATGGTCATCGAGTAGACCCCGCATCAACATTCCCCGCAGATCAAACACCTGCAGTTGAACCGGACCGTCTTCAATCAAGACAAATTCAATATTCACCCGGGGATTGAACGGGTTGGGCCAGCTGGTCATCCGTACCGTTTGCGATGGTGTTTCATCCTGGCCGATCGAGGAAACAGCAATACCTTCTCCAAGCAACGGGACCTGAAGAAGAGGCGATACGGAATCATTACTTTCCAATACCAGGTCACCAACGACCGGCCCGATTTGATCCGGCCTAAATGAAACCCGCACAGTTCTGGTTCCACCCGGCGGAACATCCAACTCGGTGAGGTTCACGGTAAATGGATCGCCTGTTGTTGAAATGCCGTGGATGCGAAGCTCGCCTGAACCGGTATTGGCCAGTACCAGCAACATGTGTTCAGTTGTCCCGACACCCACCGAACCGAAGTCCAAGCTGACCGGGTCGATGGTCATCATGGCCGAATTGCCCAGCAATTGATCTATCACCGCCACCATGGAGTCAGGATCATATTCGGAATTGAAGTAGGCCACCTGACCGCCCTGATCAATCACGTAGTCCAGGGGATAAGGCGAGACGGCGGGTGATTGGCTGTATTGGCCGTACGACTCGCCGGCATCCAGGAGAATCGGGAAGGTGAGACCGAAGGTGCTGGCAAAAGCCTCCATGATGGCCTGGGGCTCATTGTTGTTCAGGCCCAGCACCAGGACACCTTGATCCTGGAACCGTTGCCAGATCGACCATTCGATGTCCGAAAACTCCGGACCGCAAACCGGTCACAAGTTGGCGAAAAACGCCAGGACCACCACCTCTCCGAGATGGTCCGAAAGGCTGTGCGATACTCCCTGCAAATCGAAGTAGGTGAAATCGGGGGCCTGTTCGCCCAGTTCCAGACTGTTGGGATCATTGCCCGCCACCACCGGGAAGATTCGCATCGATTCGTCGGGATCATCCGAATCGATACGCAGAAAGGTGGCGTCAAATCCCGGAAGTTCGGGGGTAAAATTCAAGATCACTTCGTGGGTTTGGCCGGGACCAACGGTAAAGGCAGTGGGCGGCTCCACGGTGATCGTCTCGCTGAAGGTTTGAATTTGGGTCACGACCAGGGGTCCGCCGCCGGTGTTGATGCACTCGAAGGAGAGCTGTTCGGTTGATCCCGGCGGCACACCTTCAAAAGCCAGTTTCTTGAAGGGCAGATGTAGATCACCGTCAAACGTTGGTCCGAAGCGGTATCCCCTGACGCTGATCCAATCCGCCAGGATCACTTCGTTTCCGCGGGCGGCCAGACCCATGGCCCGAACCGGCGCTATCTCGAAGCCGATTCGATGAGGGCTGGCGGGGAAGGAAAGATCGATGACTTCGATGTCGTCCCAGTCGGCCAGATAAAGCGTGTCGCCAACGGCCTCCACGGAAACGGCCAGGGCGGAACTGTTGTAGTTGCCAAGCCACTGGGGATTGACCGGGTCGGAAATATCAAAGACATCAACACCCGCGCTGCCGAGGGCGACCATGGCCAGACCATTGCTCACACAAACATCCACTGCGGACCCGGCGGTGGGCACCGACAGTAGATGCAGCGGTGCCGCGGGATTGGTGACATCGATGACAGCCAAACCTCCGGCGCCATCGGCGACATAAACCACGTCATCCTGAAAAGCGACATCCCAGGAATGAATCAGGGTCGGGATTTCGGCCACGGTCGCCGGAGCGGCCGGATCAGCCAGATCGAGGATCTCGAGCCCATCCCCGTGCCGTGCCGCGAAGAGATGACCATCATTGATGGCCATGCCTTCAAAAGACTGACCCTCGGCACCGCGCACGGTGGCGAGTTGTGGTTCAGATGGATTGGAAATATCGATCACCAGAAGAAGGTCTTCGCGAGCACCGGCATAGACAAAATCTGCACCTATGGCACCGCGGTACGTTCGCACGGTGGTTTCAACCGGTATGTACACTCCCACAAGTTCCTGCTCGACCAGGTCATAAAGAGCCAGGCCACCCACGGCGAAGATGACAGCCAGATCGCCGTCCAACTCCACATCCTGGAACTCTTTCAACAAGGGGGGAGCGAAAGCGAAATCGGGGGCCATGTTGTCATCGGCCCGACACGGTGGAATCAGGAAAAGGCACAGCAAAAAAGTGAGGACCAAGGCCGGAGTCGATGCTTCCAACCTGGTCATCATTGGCTTCCTTTTACGGCTGAGTTATCGCACGAGGGACAGCCTGGTGACGGCCATCCTGTGGGTCAATGGGGAGTATATGAAGACATGGTATATCCTGCCAGCAGGGCCCGGATCACCGTGGACCACCCTCTCCCACTTGGCGGGTGAACGAAGGTGGGAGTGGGTTGGAGATGCTTGATGGCGGGAACTTCCGATGTAACAAATTTTAGATGTCGGGAAAAGGCCGGCAAGATCAGGAAATAGTCGGGTGGGAAAAAGCTGAAGCCAACCAGTTAGCGGAACTGCGCCTTGATTCCGCCCCAGGTTTCCTGCTCCGAGACAAAGGGATCGAATCCCAGGATCGAATTCAGCATATCCTCGATAGCGGCCTGATCGTAACCCAGCTCGGAATATTCAAGCACCATGTCCTTGTCGAGCACGACGTTTAGGGGAACTCCTTCATGATTGGGAAAGCGATAGGGTAAAAAAATGTTGGGCAGCATCAGGACCTCATAGGTCAGGCCCATATCTGCATACCAGTCCTGGACCACCTCCAGTGACTCTCTCACGTTCAGTCCGATCACCGTGACTCCGTAGTCCCTGTATGGTTGCCAAATATCGTTTTCCAGGCTGGGCGCTTCGCGGTTGCAGTAGATGCACCAGGTGGTGAAGAAGTTCAACACGATGATATCGCCATGATGTTCGTAAAGGGTGCGTGGGGTGCCGTTGAGATCAGGGAAGGTGAAATCTTCGACGGTGTCCCCGAGTTCGTATCCCTGCACAGCGGCAGGACCCAGAATCACCGAAACGACCAGCAGGACAAAAACGCGATTGACGATTCCAGTCATTGATAAAGGCATCTATGAATCCTCCAGAGGAACCTGGTTTTCGTCCGTCAGAAACCCGCCACAATTCCGATGCCGTACCCAATGGTCCATCGATTACCTGCCCAATCCCCAAACACGACCGGTCCGATAGCAGCCTGCCCCAGGGGGAAACCGTACGCAACGCTGAGCCGCACTAGAAATTCCCTTTCATCCTCCATCTCCACTTCCCCGTGATGCTCGACACTCTTGGTGACGAATTCAACACCTGGAGCCACTACCAACGCGAGTCTAGGCGTTGGGTAAAAGACGACACCAACAGCGAGGATGATGTCGCGTTCAAGGTCGCCGCTGACAAGCTCGGTGTATCCAATTGCAGCCCACCGCGGTGTGAACTGGCGTGCATAATCGAGGCCGAGTGTAAACCCCGTTTCTTTGCTGTCGGAATGAGTGGAGGCTCCCAGGAAACCACCAAAGTGATTCCGGTGAAACTCGTGCTCGGAGGTCTCGTGTCCACTGGGCGAACTTTCGGCGACGGCCTCGGATCCTTGTCCAGCGGCCGCCACAGGAACCAGGAATACCAGGACGGACAGGAGAGTGGCTGTTCCAGCGAAGTTTCTCGGAAATATCATGGCCTGTGCTTTCTGTTTGTTCCTTGGACCTTGCTGCTATTTTCACTTCTTGATTCAATCAGAAAAACCGGAACTGTTTCAAGCAAAATTTATGGACCCATCAAGCTTTTCATCCTGAGGCCTGGTTTATCCCAACCGGTTGCCATGTACCCGATCAGCGGGTCCCAGGACGCTCCCGTATTCCTTTTCGGCTGCGAAGCGGTGACTGACCTGCCCCATCCCCTGTACTGGACTTCACCTGGTTTCGAAGACACCGTTAGCACATTCGAGATGTCGGAAAAAGCCAGGCAAGTTCAGAATCGTACCCGTTCGACAAACCCCTTGGCCCGGCAATACGGGATGAACAATCTGCTCATTCCCTTGGGGATGGAGTAGGTGTCGAGCACCGACGCCGTGGAGGGGGATCCCCAGTAGTATGTCGACGGGCCCAGGTCCCGGAAATCGAGGCCTCTATACTTCAGCTTCCGGTAGAAAGGAGTGTCGATACTGGCCAGGGCGAAGCGCCTCTCCGTCTCCCAGATCCGTTGCATGGTCCTGGTGATGAGGGCCTTTGAGACCGTGGAATCCCTGACATCGCTGGCGACTGCAAAGGTGGACATGTCCACCGTCTTTCTCGGGTCGAGGGCTGCCAGGTATTTTTCCATTTCGGGGAAGACGTGGAGGTCACCTCGGTGGTCATACGTCTGAAACAGCCCTTCCCTCATTTTTTCCTCGTCTGAGTAGACCAATCGCAGGACTCCGACCACACTCTCCCCCATGGTGGCGGCCACGAATTCCTGCCGACCGAAAGAATCGAAATCGGGAATCCTGCCTTCGTCATTCTCGTCGTAGTACCCGGTGGCCGGGGCCGTAAAAATTTCATACTCCACTGATTCGCAGGTACCCCAGAGCAAATGGTCCATGGTCACGATTTTCGTTTTGACATTTTCCTGTTCATCGAGAACCCACCTCTTGTACCTGGCCTCTTCCCCCTCGAAGGGGTGAATGGCAATGTAGTTTTCCGGCCGGATCATTCGTGTCCTGAGTTCCGCCGGCAAGGAGTGGAATCGGTCGCATTCCTCCTGGACGGAACGGTGGACTCCGGGAGCGACGTCTCCTTCGGCGAAGCCTCTTGAATGGATCTCCCCGCGCATGGCGGTGGCGTCAGGGTCATCCCCTTCGAAATCCGTGAAGGCCCCCAGGAGGGCCAGGGCTCGATCGGACTCTCCTGCCTTGAGATGTTTCCCGGCCATGGCGTAGAAAATTTCATGTGGTTTCATGAAACCTTCACGAGTCCTGAATTCGAGATCGCCGACCTGGGTGATCATCTTTCTGCTCCCGGTGACGAATTCCGATGGTAGGTTCGGCGTATCTTATCCGGCTGGTCGCCGAGGGGATTCATGAGGTAGTTGAGTTTCCCCCACCAGGACAGCAGCAGGAGCCACGGCCACATGGCCAGGCCCGTGCCCATCCCCAGGTAGTACCGGCCTCGAGAGAAGCGCCGGATGTCCTGCCGGAACTTTTTGTGGCGCTTTCCGAACGGCTCTCCGTGGAACATGAATCTACTGAGCAATGCCACCGGGAGGATAAATTTCAGCATCTTCCAGTAGGCCGCCGCACGTTCCTGGTAAAGGGGATTGTCAGAGGTCCTCAGGTTCAG
>Ga0164313_10006371_pt1 | contig 10410 bp, 9 predicted proteins | sample GuaBasSedimGuay4_FD_113735 | JGI IMG/M metagenome (GOLD analysis project Ga0164313, IMG submission 113735) | Subseafloor sediment microbial communities from Guaymas Basin, Gulf of California, Mexico - Guay4, Core 4569-4, 0-3 cm | ecosystem: Environmental > Aquatic > Marine > Hydrothermal vents >...
ATGAAGATGCTGAAGATGATGAAACTCAACTTTATGAGTATTTCTCTGATATTTGGAATGCATTAGCAGCTAAAGAGGTGAAAGAAAAGCTATGATAATGGAAAAAAAGATAAAAGTAGAACAAAGTAGGTTTAGAGATGCTCCTTTTTTCAAAGAGGCATCCAAAGCTGAAGTTACTATTGGAGGACAGGGAGGAATAGGCTCATGGCTTACTCTCTATCTGTCTAGAATAGTACAAGAGATATATGGCTATGATTTTGATACTGTAGAAAAAGTAAATCTTGCAGGACAACTTTTTACTTATAATGATATAGGTAAAGGTAAAGTAATGGCTGGATTAAGTATAGTGAAAGAATATGGTACTGCTTTATTTAATCCTATGTCTGAAAGAATAGATGAGAATACTGATATAAGAGAGAACTATATTTTTAGTGCTTTTGATAACATGAAAGCAAGAAAAGCCTTATTTGAAATTTGGAAGAAAAATGAAAATAGGGAACTCTTTGTAGATGGTAGATTACTTGCAGATCAGTATGAGATATATGCTGTTCAGAAAGGTCAAGAAGAAAGATATGAAGCTACTCTATTTGATGATAGTGAAGTAGAAGAAGTAGCTTGTACCTTTAAGCAAACCTCTCATTTTGCAGCTATATGTGCAGCCAGAATGGTTCATGCATTTACAAATTATCTTAGTAAAGATATGTTTTATAAAATGCCTTTTAAATATGCAGAAGAAGGGCACTTATTTTTAACAGAAATTAAATTTTAAATATGAAAAAACATGGTTTAAGAAAACACCCTTTCTATGATAAATATTATGGAATGATGCAAAGATGCCATAATTCTAAGCATAAAGCTTATTCTAGATATGGAGGCAGAGGAATTAGAGTAGAACCTTTTTTACAAAAATTACAAAATTGTATTACATATTTAGAGAGTTTACCTAATGCTTATAAAGAAGGTTTATCCTTAGATAGAATAAACAATGAAAAAGGTTATGAAAGAGGTAATCTAAGATGGGCTACTATTTATGTACAACAAAGCAATATGAAAAATAATAACAAGTATATAGGAGTAAGCCCTAAATTAAATAGATTTAGAGCTATTCTAACACATAAAAGTAAAAATTATCATGTTGGCTCTTTTAAAACCCCTGAAGAAGCTGTTATAGCTAGAAATAAATTTATTGTAGAAGGAGGCTACCCGCATCTTATACAAAATATTCACAATGAAATAGAATTTTAATGTTTAATTACGCAAGAAATAGTATATTTTCAAGTAATGAATTAGAGGGAAAATATAACTTTAGTCTAGAAAAGTCTGAGTTCTTTCCCCTTTCAGCAACTCCTGGAGATAGAACCAAAACATTTGAAACTGGAAATTTATCTTCTTTAAGTGGTATTGAAGTAGATGAAGAAACTGTAAATAGGTATTATAAACCTTATTTAAATAGTTGGGGAGGAGACCCTCTAGATAGATTTAGACTTAGGTTTATAACTCAAGTTTTAAAGCTATCTAGTAGGAAAATACATATTACTCCTCATTCTCTAAGATTTAGTTATGGAAGAACTCTTCTAAATATTTCTGAACATAGACTTAAAACAGGTCAAGCTCAAGTAGTAGAAGGAATAAGTTTTAGAATAGCAAATCAAGCTACTGGAGTATATCATTATAATGAAGTCTCAGATTTATTCTATTTATTTACTTTTAAAACTAAGTATTTAGAAGATATGCAATTAGCCTTATTACAAGGAAAACCCATGAAAAGTCATTGGTTTACTGTATTCATGTTACCTAAATTAAATACTCTAATACCTAATGGTAAGCCTGTGCTTGCTCTTAGAAAAAACTTTATAGAACCTTTACAAGAAAGGGGCATAGAGATTGTTATGTCTGAAGACATATTAGAAGATTTAAGTTATAGGACTATAGAAATACCTATTCATACCTTTGCTCCTGATTTAGTAAGAAGTAGAGATGCTAAGAAAGAAGCTAGAAATAGAATCTTTCAAGAGATGTTAGTAACTAGAAAAGATGCTTTTAAACTCCAAAAAGATTGGAATATGGGTCTTGCTGCTACTTATCAAGTAGCTAATTTTCTTGCTAGAACAGAAGGAGAATATTTCCTTACTATCTATACTGAATATATTCAGAAAACTTATTATCCTGATATAGAAATGGAGGATGGTATGAGAAGAACCTTAGTAATAGGTGAAAATAGTAGAGAACAGGTATGGGAAGATGGTAAATGGGAAATAAATGATGGGGCTAATGTAGTAGCTTATAATGACCTATTTATGACTTTCACAAGTTATCCTGAGAAAACTAATTCTCAAATAGCAGTAAATATAGAAGAAGAAAAATTTGAAGAAATACTTACTTACTTTATAGCAGGTTATAGTAGAAACTATAAAGAAGGTGAATGGATAGGAGTTAATTCTGTATTTAATACTATGTATAAAATAGTTAATTATAGAGCTATAACACACAGTTTTGAATCTTCAGCAGTTAAGCCTAATAAATTCTTTGATTTAAATAAAAATCTACTGTTTCACTATAAAGAGAGGATAGATACTTATATATCTTACAATGATATTATAGGAATAGAATTTAATTCTGTTAAGTATCTACTTAATCAAGACCTTGTTATTATGTTATCTTCTGATTGGAAGAATAAAAAGGATATTGTTAAAGAACTTGACCCTATTTATTTTGCAGATGAAGATAAGCTTTATGTAAAAGATAAAGGAATATTAATGCAGGTTATTGTAACCTCTCTTCATGTAGTAGATGCTGTTACTCTATTACAGAATTGTAAACTTTCTCTATATGAAGATAGCTCTTTTCAAAGGATATTCTTAAATAGAAAAGAATATGATGTGCTGCTTAAAGGTTATGAAGCAGGTCATTCAAGTTTCTTATGGTCAGAAGAAGTTGAAGATGAAGAATATATAAGTCATGTAGAAATTGAAGAAAGAATAGAAGTTCCTGTAGGAAATACAGATTCTCCATCTACTTTTCAAATGGTGGAAAATATAAATAGAGAATCTCATGACTTTTAAAGCTAAAGGAATATTCATAAACTTGAACACACCTTCTTCAAAGAATAGTAAGAGGATGATTATTAAGGAGGGGCAAAGACCTCTTCTTATTAGTGCTAAGAATGTTCTACAATATAAAAAGTTGAGTAAGCTAGATTGGTTAGAGAATAGGGATGCCTTCAAATATTTAACTGAAGGTATTTCCTTTCCTCTAGTGGTGGGCTTCCACTTTGTTAGAGGTTCAAGAAGAAAGTATGATTGGATAAATATGTGTCAAATTATACATGATATGATGGTAGAGTATAAGTGGATAGAGGATGATAATGTAGATTTCTTAATCCCTATACCATTTAAGATGAATGGGAGTTATAGCTCCTATGATAAAGAAAGACCTGGATGTTGGATTGTACCAATAACTCAGACTATTTTAAATGATTTAAAAGGAAACATAAATGACTAAAAGACAAATAAAACAATTATTAGCAGCCTTAGTATTATTTATAGGGTTGATATTATGGAGTGCTTCAAGCACAATAGAATTAGAATTCCCATTAGTAATCTTACCCCTATTAAAATGAGTGAACAAAATTTAGTATTAAGACAAGATGTATTAGCTTTAGGCAAAGTAGAATTACAAACCTTTGGTAGAGCAGAAGCTGAAAGACTTATTGAAGAAGGCTGGCATGATGCTACTAAGCTACTTATAGATAGTAAAAAGTATCTAGAAGTATTAACAGCTTTTAATAAGGCTTTAAAACAAACTGCTGTAGATGAGCTAACTGCTACAGGTCCTGTAGGAATAGGAAATGCAAAGATAACTCTAGGCAACACAGGAGATAGGTTAAATTATGCTGATGACCCTATCTATGTAGAGTTGAAGGCTAAGATGGATAGTAGGGTAGAGTTGCTTAAACTAGCCTCTAAACAAGCCTCTCCTATCTATGACCACATGGGAATAGAAGTACCTAAAGTAGGAATAAAGACACATGGGGAAATTGTTCCTAAGATAACTCTTTGATTAGAGTGAAATGTCCTTGTAAATTATTAGGAATCCCTTTATCTTAATAGTAGGATTACTATATTTAGATTGCTACACAGTTAAAATACTACTATTATGCATGATTTACCTACTTATTATTTACTTCCTTTAGTAGGATTAAATTTTAAAAAATTTGGAGTATGCAATAGTAAAAGCAATTTAAAATCTACTAAGATTGATTTAAAACAATTAAAATTAATATGTGAAGTTAAAATTTTAGAAAGAGTAGATTCTTCTGTTTATCAAGTAGGAAGTTATGCAGGAAATTTTGAAAATAGTATTATTTATGATTTCCCTGGTTCACTTGTTAAAACTTTAGATGCTTTTACAGAAGGTAAGTATAGTAAAATACCTACCTCTATAAAAGATTATATAGTTAAACATAGTGGCTTACCTAAAAATCATGATGTACTACTAGCTCTTAATAAAGATTATAAGCTTAAATTAAAATTAGAAAAAGCTTTAGATGAAAGCCTAGATGAAGAGGCTGAGTTATTATCTATTCCTAATGAAGAATGGTTCATAGCTTAAAAATAAGAGGGGGTTAACTACCTCCTCTTATTATTCTCTTGATCTTCTTTATTATCTTCTAGTAAAAGTTCTTCAAAGAACCCTTTATTTTTATCTAATAATTGTACTGTATTATTAATTATTTTATAACCAGAAGCAGTTATAGGAATAGCTTTTGATAAATCTCTTCCAGTTCTGCTCCAACCTTTATAAGGACCAGTATCAAGAGTATCTTCACCATGTAAAAGCTTTAAAGTAGAACTAAAAACTCTACTCCAATCATCATAAATAGTTAAAATAGGTATTGCATCCTTACCAGCAATCTTTCTAAATTCAACTGGACTGATATATAATAAAATATCTGTTTGTAATCTAGAAGTAAGATTTAATAGGAATAAAAGTATTGCCCAATCATCATCATCTTCATCATCATCTTTTAGAGCTTTGGCTAAAGCTAATAATAATAAATTAGCAGCACCAAGGATTAAATAATTTCTAATCTCCCTAAGATTTTTCTTTAAATTTATAGTGTCTATCTCAGATAATTCTGCATTTAAATCTTGTTTAAGCAGAAGATTCTTTAGACTTTTTATGCTAGTTGCAACACCTAAGTCAGCATAAGTTCTCCACCTACCTTTTCTGGTAAATCCTAACTCATAATCCTCTACCTCATCTCCAAATCTGTTAAACATTCCTTCAAACATCCAAGTTCTAAATTGTGTAAACAATTTCAAGAACCATCCTCTCTTTATAGCTATAGGAGCAGAATAATTATCATAATTACCATGATTATTCCTAATAGCTGCATCTATAGTGTTAGAAGCATGAGATAATATATCTTCATAGTCTGCTTTATTTCCCACACTTTCTTTCCATCCTCCTCTTTCATCATAAGCCTCCCAAAGAGAAATTTCTTCTCCTTCTTTAGTAGTCAAAGTTAAAGTGTCTAATACAGCTATCATAACAGGACCTTGATTTAGGTACTCTGTCATATCTGTAAAAACATAAGGATTATAATATTTCTTTATTCCATTTCTTTCTCCTCTTATCTCAAAGAATTCTTCTGATGGCTTTTTAAGAACATTATTTTCATCCATCAAGTTTCTTATCTTAACTCCAACATCTCCTCCCCCTCCAAAAGTCTTAGCAAAAGAATGTTTAATTAGAGAATACCCCTTTTTCATTCCTTCTTTAGAATAAAACTGCTCTCCTGCTGCTTCTACATTATTAGTTAATACACCAAAACCTACATTAGCAAAACTAGAAGTAATGTTCCATCCTAATGATTTAAGTTGTACCCATTGCATTAAACCATTAACTATTCCTCCTGTTGTAAAAGTTCCTCCTACTTTAGCTATTTTCTCTTCAAGTTCTTCTTGTTGAGCATCTAAAGAAGCCATTTGTTTATCAGCTTCTTTCTTATTAATCTGCTTTAATATTAATTTTTCTTTTAAAGCTTGTTTAGCAATATCAATTCTATGGTCTAAATCTTCATACTCTTCTAAGAGTTTTTTATCTTCTGCAGTGTATTTAAAAGCTTTAAATATACTTTTTATTTTAGTGGCTTCTCCTTTATCTTTAGGAACACCATAATAAGTATCTACAAGAGCTTCTAACCTAGTCATTTCATGGGTTAATTCACTATTTTCTCCTTCTAATCCTACAGGAACAGCAGTTTCTAAATTTACAGGGTTAGTAGTAAATTCTCCTTCTTCATCTCTATAAACTATTTTACCAGCTCTATCTGTTTTAGCTTTTCTAACTCTATCTTTAAAGACTTTCTCAGCTAAAGCTACTTCAGTTTCTATCTCAGCTTTATGTTTATAAGCTAAAACTAAAGAAGCAAACATTTTTAAGTTCTTTCCTACATCTTGACTACTTTCTTTTACTACTCTATCAGTAGCTATATTTCTTAATTCTTTACTCTCTTGTTTAGAAAGTACTTTACCTGGATTTTCTAATTCCCATTTTTGTGTTTCAACATTATGATAATTATTTATTTTTCCCTGAGTCTTACTTAAAAAATTAGTAGCTAATCTTCTTTCACCTTGAGGATTTTCTTCTATAATAATATCATCTACCATATCAGTACCTCTTAAAGTATTGATAATACCATCATAATAAGCTCTTCCAGTAGCTTTTACATCACTACCTTGCCATGCTCCTATTACAGATTTCTGAAATAAAGGAATAGTGAAATTAGCATCTATTTCCCCTGGCAACAGAAGATTAAGATCATGCATAATATTTACAAAAGTTCTTTGAAAATCTATTAAAGCTTCATGCTTTTCTATAATGGCAAAGTTCTTATCATAATATCCTGTTTCTACACCCCCACTTTCTTTTAAAGGTAAGCCTTGGGTAAATTCAAGTTTTTTAGCTTTTCTTTTAGTTCTAAGTTGTATATAAGGTTTTTCATCCTTAATAATTTCTGTAGGATTATGAGCTTTAGCCCAAGCATTTAAAATATTAGCCCTTTGTTCAGGGTCTGGAAATTTCTCTTCTAAGCCTACTTCTTGTTCCTCTCTAAATAAAAAGTATTTCTCATATTTTCTAACAGATTCATCTAAAGCTACTGCTACTGCATGGGGACTATCAACTAATCTGTTTAACTCTGATTCATAAGCTACTCTATCTTCCATAGCTCTCACAGGGTCTATCATGTGATGATTATCAATATACCATTTATTATAGCTAAGTTCCTTTCCTTTTTTACCAGTATAGGGATTTCTTATTCTTCTTTGAGTAAAATATTTTCCAGAATGAGGGGTTACAATTTTATCTAACATATTTCCTTTCTCATCTTTAGAGAAGAAAATATCCCAATCTAAGCCTAATTCAGCTAGTGTTTCTCTAGCAGCCTCTTCCATCTTAGCAAAATCTCCAGTAAAGAGGTCTTGCATTTCTTTATGGGTTTTTCTATTAGCATCAGCTATTCTACTTCTCATGTGCTGAATAATAATATGCTTAGAACCACTAGCATCTCTTAAATTACCTGCAGTCCAAGAAGTATCTTTAGCAGCATGATACATGCTTCTTATAGCTTTATGTTCATTAGTAAAGCCACTTTTATCCTTAGTTATTTCAAGTAATAAAAGAGCTTGTTTATCCTTTATAGTACCTAATAACCTAGTTATTTTAGTCTCATTAAATAATTCATCTATAAGTTTAGTATCTGGCTCTATCTTATTAAGAATGTTTATAAATTTAGCCCAAGAATGAAGTACTTCTTCTGCTTCTGAAATATCAGCCAAAGCATCTTTTTTAAAGAGAGTAATATTGGAATGAATAGCATGTTCTACCCATTCTAACTCTCTATCCATCATTTCTTTAATAATATAGAGGTTATCACTCTCATCTAACTGAAGTAATTCATTCTTTAAGTCAGCTACTTCCTGCTCAAGAGAAACTTTCTTCTCTCTGAATCTTCTTCTTTCATTAATATCCTTAGACCTGCTAATCTTACTCTTAAATCTAGCTATTCTTCTTTCATACCTAGAAACAGCTCTTTTCTTATCTAGCATTAACTCCCCTACTACAGGCTTATCTCCAAGAAGCTTGTTATTAAGTATATCAGAAATAGCCTCTTGTTCTTCTGCATCAAAAGTATTAGAGTTACTAATTTGAGGAGAATCCTCATTTAAGATAGCTTGTCTCCTTATTTCAGGATTGGTAATAGCTTCCTGAATAAACCTATTGAATACTTTAATGTTAGGAGCTAAGGACTGTAAATTAGCTTTAGCCCAATTTTGATATATAGGGGTACTAATTAAAGATTGATATTGATAGGCTTTTCCCTTATTACCTAATTTACTAATTAAATGCTTCATTAATGGGGTATCAGAAGCTAAGAAAGAGGCTTTTAAATTATCTTCTAGTTCTTGTTTAGAATTAAATCTTTGTCCTTTATATGTTAATAAACAACTCATAACTTATCTTCTTTTATTAGTTCCTTTTTATGCTTTAATGTCTTATCTAAAAAATCAGATTTAGATTCTTTAATATTAGGATTATCTATTCCTTTAATATAATAATCTGAATATTTCTTATTCTTTGCTTTTACAGGAGCATTGTGTGAAAGAATAGCTATTTTTTCTATAAATTCATCATCTTCTTCAGGATAGGCTTCTTTAGCCTTGTCTTTATTTTCTAGATAAAGCCCTACTGCATTTTCTAAATACCTATCATCATTATCATCCCATTCTTTATCCCATGCAGCTTCTTGTATAGATTCTAAAGCAGAGTATTCTTTACCACCAAATTCTTTTAACCAATATTGACTAGGTGCTTTTTGTTTAAAAGGCCCTTTACTTTTATCTGTAATTTCACCTGCAGAAGAACTTATACCATACTCAGTAAACACTTCATCTAAAGCTTCTTCCTTAGACTTACCTTTATCTATAAGTTTATCTACTAATATTTGTTTCTCCCAATCAGCAGTTTCATCATTTATCTCATAGCTAGATAGTTTATCTGAAAGTGCTCCATAAACATTTTTAGCTCCTTTAGCCATATAATTAAGCCATCCAGGTAATTTATCCTGTACAGCCTGGCTTATATAATCTAGATTATCACTAGGGTTAGTATTATCTACATTAGATTCCTGTTGAGCAATACCTATAAGATTCTTAAATATATTATCAAGTTCTTTAGGCATAACTCCATACCCTAAAGCTAAATCCTTTCTATTTTTAACATAACTTTTATACAAATCTTCTCCCACACCCTCTTTAATAGTGAAATTAACTTTGGGGTCATAGTTTTTAGAGATTTCTTGTTGGACATTTAATTTTTTTATTCTTTTATTTTCTTCATTAACATACTCTTTAGCCTGTTTCCCCCTAAAAACTGAGATAGGTTGATAATTAGATGCTTTTGAAATATTATTAATAGGTTCATCATAAATTTGCCCTAGATAATTATGTCTTACTATAGGAATACCTTCTTTGTCTTTACCTACTATTATTCCAGAATGTCTAGCATAGTCTTCCTGAGAATACCCTTCATCACTTTTAGTTCCTTTTTTAGGCTGTGCGTAGTTTCTGCCTTTATTAGATAAGGAAACAAAATCTCCTATTTGGTATTCTCCATAATTTTCATTCTCTCCTTCATTCCATACTTCATTTCCCCCTCCTCTTAAAACCTTATCCTTTTTATACCAAGCATCTCCACTAACTTCTTTATCTATTGTATTCCTATCTACACCTAAAATATTAGCATATTCAGTAGTAGTAAACTCAGAACAGTCACTAGTAGTAGAGCATTTTTCATTATCTTTAAAAATAGTCATAGTAGGTAAAAAAGGATTTTCTTTATCTTCTATTAAACTACCATCTTCAGCATAATTAGCTTCTTTAGGAAGTCTCTGTATATAGTTATTTATACAACCTTCACAGTTATCATTCACCATTTTCTGAACCTTCTTCCTATCTCTAGCAGGAATAATAGCATAGTGACCTTCTTCTGATTGTAGCATAAGTTCACCACCTTCTACTTCTATTTTCTTAGAGTTCATCTATATACTTCTTTAATTCTGGTAAAACATTTTCAGATTTCCAATTACCTTTAGCATATTCTACAGCTTCTTTTTCTGTAGCAAATTCTCTAGCTTGTCCTGTTTTAAGGGCATGTTTCATAGCTGCAAAATCATCTTTATCAGATAATTGATTCCATTCTAAAGTTTTAGAGTCTTGAAATAAAGTAGGATAACCATAAAATTTTCCATCAGCTTCTCCTGAACTCATTATATGACTAGATTCTGTGCCATCAGAATTCTTCCTAGTGCCTTCTCTATGAGGTTCTATGTTCTTATTCATAGTA
>Ga0164313_10006372_pt1 | contig 10410 bp, 11 predicted proteins | sample GuaBasSedimGuay4_FD_113735 | JGI IMG/M metagenome (GOLD analysis project Ga0164313, IMG submission 113735) | Subseafloor sediment microbial communities from Guaymas Basin, Gulf of California, Mexico - Guay4, Core 4569-4, 0-3 cm | ecosystem: Environmental > Aquatic > Marine > Hydrothermal vents...
AAAAGGAACGCGGCTGAGCGCTTCCGCAGACCCGTCCAGAGGATGAGAGCCAAGCGGAAGGTCGCTGCGTTGGTGGCACGGAGACGTGCTTCCAGCACGCCACCCGTGCCCCCGCCTTGCGCTGCTTCCGCTTTTCTTCTCACCAGCGCGTAATCTGAATGTCGATTCGCCCTAGTAATCAATCGATTTGAGAGCAAGTGTGCTGGACTTCACAGCAGAGAAGTTGAATCCGGAGCCTCTCGTCAGGCTATCCGTCCGCCCCGCAACGATTCAGCCTAGCTTGGCAAATCGAAAATGCCGTTGAGGAGATTGCAGGTCTTCGCCTTTCGGATCGCTCCGCCTCGCCGACATCGGCTGCACTCAAACCGAGAGATTTGAGGCCGTCGACCGTCTGAATGCGGCCCTTCCGCGGCAAGAGATGAAACGCAGAGCCCGAACCAATGTGTTGTCGAATCTTAAATATGAACCTCGACTCCATCTCCGGGCTTGTGCTACGTAGGTGCTATGTAGGACCTACATAGTTGCTACATAGCACCTACATAGGAATCACTGAACCGGAATCTCCAGCCTTGGGGAGATCGAAGGTGGGTTGAGGAACACAATGAGTTCAGCACGGACTGTGAGAGAACCTCTATCTCAAAGAGACAGGGCCGACTTTCACCTTCGGAAATATGAAATGTGAACGTTGACTCCTCTTTTCGGCTCTTCCGCAATATCAACCGGTGAAGGGTCATCCGGGGGCAGATTCTGGTCGATTGGAGAAGAAATCCAGCTCGTCTCCGCTTGGGAAACGAATGCTGGAATCCATAGCGGCGGACCCCGACCAAAAGATCTCCGAAATGGAACATATTCCATGTTTCGTGCTTCCGAGGCTCCGGTGGTTCTGGACGGCGGAGACGTGTTTTATTTTCCTGCGGACGATCCGGAATTCGGCCTGGAACTCTATGCCATCGATCGCCTGCCATCGGCACGCGGATATTTTACGGATGCGTTCCGATCGCAACAGGGATGGATCTGGCACGCCACCTACGGATGGATCTACGGTGAGCACTTTCCATGGGTCTGGATGGATCGGTCGAGCACCTGGTATTACTGCTGGGGAAATGGTCTTCCAAATGCCTGGCTCTACCAATCTGAACTCCATTGGATATACTCGCACGTAGATCTGTACCCTTGGGCCTGCCAGGTTGAAACCAGTAGATGGTTCTACATCGATGAACCGTGATCTGCCCGCATCTGGAAACGAATGTGGTAGCGTTCCAAAGCAGACGTGACCGAGACATGCGGTACCGTTCCATAGCGAGTGAGATCGAAATCCGGTAGTGATCGATCTTGGATCGAGACATTCTGTGATTCTCAGGCAGCCTCTCTACGATAGAATTTCAACAAGCCTCCAGGTGGTGTTCCATCTTACGGTCAGGGTCACTGATGGAATCATCGCCGCCAGAATTCCATCTTCTGCAAGCCTGTGGCAATCAACACGCTGACCGCAGGATGGAACACCACCCCACCGGGTGCGCTATTCAATGTCTATCTCTAATATTGTGGCTCTTACAATCTTATGAACCGTTTGGGTTGACTCATTTCTGATCAAAGTGTAAGATCACAATAGCCGTAAGCTTTTATCCTTTTCGGCGGTTTTGGAAGAATAACCTTATTGTTGAAAGAGAGGTTACTATGAAGATCGGATCGTCATTATTGACTTTCATCTCAACCTTGATGCTTATTTCGCTACCTGGTTATTCCCAGGAGATTTGGAAAGATTCGATAGGAAAAGAGAACGGATGGAAGTACTATAGCTCGTTCGGTTGGTTTTGGTCTGCCAGTCGGTCTTCAAAGGAGATCACACATGTCGAACACGGCCTTTTATTTGCCGAGGGTTCATATAAAGACGGTGTGTGGCTCTATGATACCAAATTGGGGTGGGTTTGGACAAGTGAAACAGTGTATCCGAATCTATACTCTAAGGAACTGGACTCCTGGGTTTTTTACGCGGTCGGCTCAAAACGTCCTCGAGAATTCTATAATTACAGTCAGGAGCGATGGATTGAAATTCAACAAGGCGGAGCTCACTTTGTGCCTGGTGAGGTTTTGGTTGGGATTGTGAACGAAATCAAAGAGCTGGACTTAATGAGATTCTTTGAATCGCGCAAGATCGAATGGCGAAAATTCCATTATCCCCGGACATTTTCTGTGTGGATACAATCAGGTGGAGACTCGGCAGCGGTAATCGCAGAGCTTGAAACGTTCGATATTGTGAGGTGGGCGGATCATCGCGGAGGGAGAGTCCTTGTTATGTTCAACATCGTCGGTTCGTTAAGCTGGTCTATTCTCGAGGCTAATCGAATTCTATCTGAGATGGATCAAGTCGAAATCGACTCGGATCACAACGTTTCAAGACCCTGGGTCCATTTGGTTACGGAACCGAACTATGAGTTTGAATTGATCAACTGGCTTACTGACCTGACGTTCGTTCGGCATGCAGAGCTTAATCATATTGTTACCATTTTTGGCGATAGATACCCTGAATTGACTGAAGGGCACTTTGATTAATTGAGTAACCGTGATCAACTCAACAAAGGCTTCTTTCTGTGTTCGGATTGCCGGGGTTTTCATGGGGTACCGTTCCAAAGCAGATGTGACCGAGGCTCGTTCATGATCGGTTTGAATCGGGTACTCTCGGTGATCCTCAGGCTGCCTTTCTTCGATAGAATTTCAGCAAGCCACCCAGGCGTTCCACACAGTGGACAGCGGGTGGTGTTCCATCTTACGGTCAGGGTCACTGATGGAATCATCGCCGCCAGAATTCCATCTTCTCCAAGCCTATGTCAATCAACACGCTGACCGCAGGATGGAACACAACCCCTCCACCAACGCGGCTACCCATCGGATGCCGTATCCGCGATCAGCTGGTATTTTTCGCGGAGGTAGCACGCCAGGTTCGTTAATTCGTCGACGGTCAGTGCCCGCTGGTAGCAGATAATCTCGGCAAGTTGGCAGGTCAGCCAGTCACCGAGGGTTGTGCTGGCGATTCCCGTGATCGGGCTCGGGATGTCTTCAAAGGCGTTTGCGGTGTCGGGCGGGAGAGAAAATACCAAAACCTCTTCGTCGATAACGATACGTGCGATTTTTGCCTCGTAGTCGACCGTCACCATCAGACAGTGCCAGGCACCGTCGGTCAGAGCATGCTTCTCGCCATCGATGAATGAAGAGTGATCGTTTCCGTCTTCCTGGGTCGGTACGGCCCGGGTAAAGAGCTGCACCTCGCCGGTATCCTCGACGATCTGGACCGATACACGGGTGCAGTAATTGCTCACATGGGTAAGGAAGAGATAACGGTTCGTTGTCCAGGGCGCGCCAGGTGCTGGGGGCGGGCCGTAAACGAGGGAAGGCTTGACCAGGAAAACGGCCGTGAATCCGCTCGTTTTCTGGCCCAAGGCATGGCCGGCCCGATTAAGGATCAACCCCTGCCTGTCGGCGGCATCAAAGTCGACGACGGGCTGACCGTTCAGGGCACCGTGTTTGTAGGTGGGTGGATTGTGGATTCCGGTCTCCATACCGGCCTGGGGTATTCGTGCCTCAAAAATCGCATCATAACCATTGCCAGAACGATCCGGCCAAAGAGTGATGACTTGATCGTCCTGATGCCGCGAACTCAGATCGTCGGCTGTCAGCCAGAGGGCCAGGTCGTTGATCCGGTCGGGCTGGGTCGTAGCGGCCAATGGAGTGATCATAGCCAACGGAAAGATGGTCGCGGCGAGACCGAGCGAACGACGAGGGTAAAGGGCTCTCATGATGGAAAAGAGGAATTGGCTGGGCGGGGAATTGTTCAGGGCATCATCGAAGAAAGCATGAAAGGTAGAGCAAGATCGAACCCGGAAACATCAGAACGAAACCCGGTAACCTCTCCCGAACCGGCCCGAAACCCCAATGCTCATATTTTTCGCTGATTCCAGACATGAATCACTTTTCCAACGTGAGAGCGTAAACCGTGGCTTCGTCTTCCAGATAGATGCGCAACCAATAGATTCCAGTCGGCAGGTCATTGATTCGCTTGGTTTTCCAGGCCATTGAATGGCGCAGATGGTTTCCATGAATCACTTCGGATTCTTCCCGAGTATAGCCATCAAGCTTCCGACCGTTCGAATTCAAGATCTCCATGCGGATGGCGCCAGCAGCCGCATCCGCGTTTAGCGACAACGCGGCAACGTTGTCGATGAGCATCGGCTGAAGAGTGATCTGACCGATCGTCTCGATGGGACGTATGCCCGCAAATCGATCAAGTGGCATCGCAGAGGGAAGGGAGTCAACGTTCATATTTCATATTTACCCTTCTTGGGTCCGACATCGATGAGAGGTTCTTTACCTTCGCTGGGATTGCCCAGGCATCACCCCCAGGCAGCACCTGCTGACTGCTTCAATCTTCTCATAACTCAAGCGTGAGCCCTCAGTTTCGGATTGTTTGGTCATCCTACAGTTGCCGATGGACCCCCCTTCCGAAAAACGTCGTCTCCGCCTGCTCATGGGGTGGATGTCGCCGCATCGCTCGAATTGCTCACGCTCAAGGGGTTCCGCGATCTGCGAGAAGACGAATCGGCCAGTCATAAAAGACTTCATCAAACAGGAGACTGATTCAAATGCGTGACATCCTTTCCCCTGTCCTTCACCCTGGTGTCCTGTCTCGCAAATGCGCTTGTATAATATGGAGGCGTCATGGGGTCGATCGCAGCCCCATGACGTCCCACCCCTTGGGCCAGGCCCTTTTCAACCTCAGCCGCGTTGCCCGCGCCGGGCGGTGCCACAGGGCACAGTACCGGCGCGGCCGCCTCGCTGGGGTTGAAAATGGCTCTGGTATTGGCAAGCTCATCTGTGAGACAGGACCCTAAAAGCCAGGTCGTGTTTCGTCCAAGCGAAGTCTCGTCGACACTCGTTGAGTCCTTCCTCAGCGCTGAAGCCCCGCCGGCCTCCCTCTTTTCCAATGAGCTGTTCCAGATGTGTTCTTCAATCCGGCCACACCAACTACAAGCTACACGACCTGATCCTTTCAGCTCTCCCCGGGTCCAGCCCGAATGAGGCGGTGTTGCATCCATGACCACCAGAATATTTCATTTGACACAGAGGACTCTGTCTTACAGAGCTATGGACATGAACGAAGATCTGATTCCCGAACCACAGGCCGCCCGGAAAGCCTTGGCCGGGGTGGCCGACATTCAGCGCAGGAACGCGCACGCGCTCAGCGCACATGTGGCAGCGCCCCACTTTATCCTCTGGGGACTGGTGTGGAGCATCGGATTCCTTGGCAGTCACTTTTTCCCCTCGATCCGGGTTGGAATCTGGCTCGCCGGTGTGGGGCTGGGCAATTTCGCCATGATTTGGATTCTGATGCGGCAATTGTCCCGCGGGCCGCTGATCGCGCCGGACAGCCGCCCGGGAACGCTCTTGTGGATCTGGATTCCGCTCGCCCTGGCCTTGTTTTTCCTGCTCGGCGCACGCGACGGCGACCGTCTGCTCGCTTACCTTCGCCTGACATTCGTTGGTATTCCCACTCTGATGACAGGAATCTGGAGTCGCAGCCGGTTTATCGCGTGGACCGGCGGCCTGGTCGTTGCGATTTGCCTGCGCGGATTTCTGCTCGCGGGCGAGCCGTCCTTCTACCTCTGGATGTCCTGGGCCGGAATCATCCTTCTGGTCAGCGGTTGGCGTGCCCGACGGAAGTGGATGATCCCAAATGTCTGACCTCGACCAACTGATTCACCAACCGGTCCGTCTGCGCATCATGGCGGCCCTGGCGGGCCCGGCACCCGACGCCCAGCTCGATTTCGTCTACCTCCGCAATCTGCTGGCGGTCACTGACGGCAACCTCGGTGCCCACCTGGTCAGATTGGAAGAGGCCAGATACATACGAATCCGGAAGACCTTCATCAAACGCAAGCCCCGCACCCTTGTCGCCATCACCGGTCGGGGACGCGACGCCTTTGCCGGACATTGTGAAGCCCTCCAGGATATCTTTCGGCAGTCCAACTGAGCTGCCGCGCCTTCGTGTGATCCTCAATGGCATAACCCCCTCGATAAAGTGTTACCTATGTCTCCGGGTCATACCCCTTTCGCCTTTCCCTTTCGCTTTTTGACAAGTCCCCATGTCATCTTTCGCCTTCCTAGTGGGCTTCCCAACAAATTCTTTCACATTCTGCGAGGCATCGCGCAACGTGGGCAAGGCGGTCTGTCGGCTTCGCGTGAGGGGAAATGGGGTCAAGTTTTGCACTCTGCGCCCTGCCGTATCTTCCCTTCAGAAATAAGTCAGGTGTCGCGCCCAGATTGCGCCTGGAATTTGAGGTGCGGATCCTGACTCTCTCCATCGCCTTCTGGAAGAACAAAACACTAAATCACATCAAACAATCGTGTCAGAAAAAGTAATCAAAGCCCCCACGGTTCAGATCGCTGAAGTGACTCCCTGGGATCAGGGACCGATCGCCATTCATGGGCCGCAGGTTTACGGTGCGTCGCCCAACAAGCCCTTCTTTTTCACGATCCCTGCGACCGGTGAACGGCCGGTGAAATTCAAAGCGGAAGGTATGCCGGAAGGTCTGCTGCTGGATCCAGCCAATGGTCGGATAAGCGGTGCAGCCCGGAGCGATGGCTATTTTGAAGTGCGGCTCTCAGCAGAAAATCGACATGGCAAGACAGAGAGGAAATTCACTATCTCTATTGGTCGGGGCCTGGCTCTGACGCCACCTATGGGCTGGAACAGCTGGAATGCCTGGCGCCACTGGGTTGACCACGACAAGATACGCTCGGCCGCCCATGACCTGGTGCAGACCGGACTCGCGGCACGGGGCTACAGTTACGTGAATATCGACTCCTGCTGGCAGGGCAGACGTGGTGGCGAGCACAGAGCGATTCAACCGAACTGCAAGTTTCCGGATATGGGTTCTCTCGCAGAAGAGGTCCACGCTCTCGGTCTCAAGCTGGGGATCTACTCAACCCCTTGGACCATTCCGTGGGGCTGCACGGAAGAGGAAGCGAGAGAGAGCTGGAAGGGTGACCAACTCATCGGTTGTTCATCGGGTGCGCCCGACCCTGATTACGCGCCCAATTCCATACCCGAGGGACGCTTCGTGGGGATCGAAAAACATGAGGCACAGGATATCGAACAGTGGGCACAGTGGGGCATCGACTTCCTCAAATATGACTGGAACCCGACAGACCCGAAGTCATTGGAACGAATGGGGCGCATGGTCAAGGCAGCCAGCCGCGATATCGTGATGAGTATCTGCACAGACGCCCGACTCGCGGACGTTGAAACAATCAAGGCCTGGACAAATATGTGGCGGGGCCTCGCAGACACGAACGATATATGGCCGAACGTCCTGCAGAACGCCTTTCTGACAGAAGACGAAAGGAACGAGAACTGGCGCCCTCACGTGGGACCGGGCTCCTGGAACGATCTGGACATGCTCGCACTCGGACCTCAATTCCATAGCGCTGCCAGGTCCAGCCCGAACAGGCTCTCTCCCGACGAACAGATCACCTCGATGACCGCGTGGGCACTCTATCCGTCCCCTCTTATCCTGAGCTGCGATCTCTCCGCCCTGACCGAATTCGAACTGAGGCTGTTCGCAAATGAAGAAGTGATAGCGGTCAATCAGGACTCGCTCGGGAAACCAGCAGTACGTCTCTGGGAAAAACGTGCACAATCGCTCCGGGCCGCACAACCGGAGCAGAACGCTCGCATCTGGGCACGTTCATTGGCCAACGGAAGCATAGCCATCGGGTTCTTCAACCTCGCCGAAGACCCTGCCACACTTTCCCTCGCACTCAAGGATCTCGGTTTAGCCGGACCCGTCAGCGCACGCAACCTTTGGGAACGTCGCGACATCGACCAGGTCCAGGATCAGCTGTCTGTTCAAGTCCCAAAACATGGGGCACAACTTATTCTGCTGAAGCAATAGTCATTCGTTGACTTTCTCCAGGGGGAGAAAATGGGAGGGACCCGAAAGGGTCAGGCTGTGTAGCTTGTAGTCTGCTTGGATTTCCCAACCCATTTTCGAGCGGGACTGCTCCTCCATGCACCGAACTGCCGACCAGGTCGGCGCCGCAAAGGTAGCTCAGCTGAACTGATTCGTTCCAAGTCGCATTCACCTCATCCTCCACTCTTCGTTGCTTCTGCCAGAATCTCGAGCGCACTACAGCAACAGCTCAACCCCACCCGCCCAAACCAGTCGTGTTTCGTCCAGGGAAGTCTCATCGATACTCGTAGAAGTCCTTTTCAGCGCTGAAGCCCCGCCAGTTTCCCTCTTTTTCCAATGAGCGATTCCAGATGTGCCCTTCAATCCGGCCTCGCCAACTACAAGCTACACAGCCTGACCCTTTCAGATCTCCCTCAAAGCGGTGATGGTCCCCAAGCCATATGGCAATGGAGAGTGGCGGCTCTACAACGTGGTCAAAGACCCGGGAGAATCCAAGGATCTGACCAAAGAGATACCGGAAAAGCTAAAAGAATTGATCGCCGCATGGGATGAGTATGCGACGGACATCGGTGTGATTCCTCCAGAGTAGTCGCATAGCACCCGGAACTCCGCCATCATACCCCGCTCCCTATCGACCACATGACGCCTCCATATTGTACAAGCGCATTTGCGAGACAGGACACTAAGAGGATACGGTCGGGAATTCCATTAATAGGTAATTGTAAGCCAGACGAAATCCGAGCTCTTGAAGACTCAGTGAACTTGGGATATTAAAGTCGGTCACAGAAAACACCTCCGAACATCCCAATTCGAACGCATCGAAAACCCGTCGAGTCACATGCTGTTTGTGGTGACCCTTTCTGCGAAAAGACGGCTGGGTGAATGCCCATGAAAGATAACCGATTTCCTTGTGCACAAACATACTCGACGTGCTGACCGGACGGTTCCCATCGAATCCAATGTAATTGTGCCAATGCTCCGTAAATCCGTGCTCTGTCAATTCCCTCTCTTTCTCAACTGAATCGGGCGGACCAGGTTGCACGATCTGCTTGAGATCCGCAAACTCGGTACGCTGTGAGCTCGAAAAGCGATCAACTCTCGGTGAATCACAGTCAAGCATCTGCACGCCTTGAGAATTGTCCAAAAACCATACGCAACGAAACATACCCGGATGATAGCCCAATCTGAGCATGGATTGGATCGTTTCTGACTTCCACGAGAACGGTTCTGTCCTGTAATAATTGGCAGGATTGAGTTCAAAATAGCCTTCCACACCCTTTTTCCTGAATACATCTGAGATCGCCACGAGCTCTTCAACCGTTTCGTTCCCCGTGAGTATTCCCCTATTTTCAAGGCGGTCCTCATTACAGAGAAAGACGCGGGCAGACCCGACCCGCAGGATTTCTATCTCGAATGGATTGCCCGGAAGAGTTGCCAATTGACCATATTGGTTCTCAATGTGGTCGGCATGGGCATTCTGAAGCTTTCTAACGAATTCACGATTATGCATACCAGTCCTAAAATAAGGGTAACCAAGGCAGAGGGAAGGGAGTCAACGTTCATATCTCATATTTACCCGTCTTGGGTCCGACATCGCTGAGAGTGGGACCCGAAAGGGTCAGGTCGTGTAGCTTGTAGTTTCCCTGGATTTTCTTGTCCCTTTTGGAGTGGGATTGCTCCTCCATGCACCGAACCACCGACCAGGTCGGTGCCGTAAAGGTAGCTTGGCCAAAGTGATTCGTTCCAAGTCGGATTCACCTCATCCTTCACTCTTCGTTGCTTCTGCCAGACTGTCGAGCGCACTACAGCAACAGCTCAACCCCACCCGCCCAAACCCAGTCGTGTTTCGTCCAGGCGAAGTCTCATCGATACTCGTAGAAGTCCTTTTCAGCGCTGAAGCCCCGCTATTGTGAAATATGCTGGATCAATCTTGTGCGAATTCCCTTGTTTCGTGCAAGACAATGGGGAGATGCTTTGCGAGGAGGGTGAACTCCTTGTCGGTCGTGTAGATCGAAACTTTCCTGCGCACGGCAACGGCGCAGATCAGGAAATCCGTATTCGAGCCCTGGACGCCTTTGGTTCTGCATATGTTGAAGAATCTGGCTGCCGTGGTGTAGTCGTCTGTGTTAAGGGCCATGTCAGGAAAAGCCGGAAGGTGCTTCTCCAGTTTCTGGAACTGGGTATCCTCACGAAGTCCGGAGAGGGTTTCCTGTCGGATCGGTCCAATGATTTCCACGCGGTGTTCGAGAATCAGTCCTCTGAACTCACGCACGACCGCCGATTCAGTCTTCTTTGCCCGGCGAAGCGCTTCAGACCACACACATGTGTCCACAAGGACCCTCATGCCCTAGCCCGTTGTTTCTTGTAGTTGTGGCTTGGCGCATAGTCCACGGTACCAAACAGCAAGAGGATATTCTCCTGTTCAAGATGGTGAATGTAGTCG
>Ga0164313_10006373_pt1 | contig 10410 bp, 13 predicted proteins | sample GuaBasSedimGuay4_FD_113735 | JGI IMG/M metagenome (GOLD analysis project Ga0164313, IMG submission 113735) | Subseafloor sediment microbial communities from Guaymas Basin, Gulf of California, Mexico - Guay4, Core 4569-4, 0-3 cm | ecosystem: Environmental > Aquatic > Marine > Hydrothermal vents...
AGGATGATGAGAGTGAGTACCTTGTTCATTTGGGCTGCTGCCCTGTCCACGTTGCTGGTTCCGCTGTTTGCTGCGGCGCCTTCGCCTGATGTTGATGCGGGCGTGTCGCATTGTGTGGTGATGGTTGTTGGTGAGAAGCCTGGTGGAGAGCTTGTTGTGAGCGACCCGGACTGCTATCCGACGTTCTCGGAGGCGATGTCTGCCGCGTCGGAGGGCACGATGGATCTGGCGGCTGATACGAAGGGTTCGGTCGTGTTCGAGGATGATGCGGTTGCGGCGGCTGTTGCGAGTTTCACGCTGGGGATTCACTTCGATGGGTATTCGGGGTCGGGTTCGTCGTTGACGGTTGCGGGCAGCTCGTGCACGGGCGGGTATTGGAATACGCCGTCGTACTTCGACAACGTCATCAGTTCGACGTACAACGGGTGTCCGACGTTGAAGCACTACGACAAGGCATATGCAAGTGTCTATCTACAGTCCACCTACGGTGTTGGCACGACCGACAATCTCGGAACAGCCAACAACAGAGTTGAGTCGGTGAGCTACCACGGCTGATACCGGAATGGGTGTGTGATGCCGAAGTGACCGACCGCGACCGAAGAGACGGCGTCAGTGATGCCGAGGTCATCGAACGATCGCTCGGCGAGCCGGAGCGGTTCGCCGAGCTGTTCGATCGGCATCACCGCGCCATCTTCGGATACTTGGCCCGCCGGATCGGTGCGGTCGATGCGGAGGATCTCACCAGCGAGGTCTTCATGCGTGCGTTCGACGGGCGTGGCCGGTTCGACGTGACGTACGAGTCGGCGCGGCCGTGGCTCTTCGGCATTGCACGCAACGTCTACATGAACGAGCAGCGACGTCGTCGCGCTCCACCCGCAGTACCTATTGACGACGACGATGTCGTTGTGTCGGATCACGCCGAGTCGGTGGCGTGGGCGACCGACTCGGAGTCCCAGCTTCGGGACCCGGCGCTCGTCGCAGCGATCGAATCGCTCCACCCAGATATCCGTGAGACGCTGCTCATGTTCGCCGTCGACGAGATGACGTACAGCGAGATCGCCGCGACCCTTGACGTCCCGTTGGGGACGGTGCGGTCGCGTCTCGGGCGTGCACGTGCCGCGGTTCGGGAACAAGCCGACCCCTTCCCGCGAACACTCGATGAAGAAGGAGGCGAGTATGGATGACGACCTTCGTCGACTGAGGAACCTGGTGGTTGACGGCGCCCCGTCCGAAGAGGCAACCGAACGTATGCGGGCGTCGCTGATGGGCCACATCGCGAACACGCAGCTACGCGACGAGATCGCAGCGACCGTCGACGTCCCAGAGCTCGACGAAGTGGCGTCGGCACGGATGCGTCGAACCCTCATGAACCACGTTGCACCGAAACCGAAACGCACATCGAAGAGGCGCGTCGTCGCCGCGGTGATCGCTGTCGCAGCGGCCGCTACAGTGTTTGCCCTCATCCCGCTGGGCGGGAACGACACTGGTGCTGTGGCGCTGCTCAACATCGCCGAAGCGGTCATGACGGTCCCGGACACCGACTTCAGCGACGCCGCCGTCGAGCGACGCTCCGACCAGCTCCTCCTCGTCATCGAATCCGTTGACGGTGAAGAGGTCGCGTTCCACCGTCCCGCCACTGAGGTGTGGCGCATGGCCCCAGACGGAGTATTCCAAGTCGAGTACACGGTCGACGATCTGCGATTCTTCACACCCGTGGACCAAGACACGCTGGAGACACTGAACGAGGTACACGCAGTTGGCCGTACTGAGACGGCGACCTACCCGCCGTCCGACGACCCGCAAGAACCCAGCATGCTGACCGACGACGCCGGCGTGCTGAGCGAACGGATCTACCGCGACATCGAACGATTCGGCCCCCCTGAGGTACCCGTCAATGTTCAGGTGTTGCGGAGAGTGGCGTCGATCTACAGCGAAGAGCTCCCCACCAACAGCGAACGAGCCGCCCTGCTGACCGTCGTCTCCGACACGAGGGACGTGACGTACGCCGCAGACGACACGACCGGCACCGTCACCGCATCAATCCGCTACACCCGCTCGGACGGAACCCCGGTTGAGTACGCACTCGTCTTCGACTCCGACGGGTGGCTCATCCGCGAGACCGAGACGCTCCTCGACGGTATCCCGGAGATGAACGTACCCGCCGGCACACCGGAACTCGACGTGATCTACCAGCTGCCCGTGACGTCTCCCTAGCGGTGACATCGGGAACACTCCGCCACGTCCATGCAAATGATCGTGCGTCGTTAGTGGGAGTGCATCCTCATGGCCAGACGAATCGTCACACACAGCCGCAAACACGCCGGCAGAGTGATCGCCGTCGGCAACCCGGCAGAGTGGTGGTCACCACGCTCCGCCACAGATATTGCGGTGGACATCGACGCTGGAGTACACAGCTACTGGGCACGAGACGCTGACCGTCAACTGGTACGCGCCTCGCTGTCGAATGATCGAAACATGATCCACGCCTGGACGTCCGCCGGCCGGGATCTCCTCTTGCTCCTCCCGCCCTGCTGACCCCGCCACCCGGAGCCGGGAACAACCGTGTCCTTTGCGCGAACTACTCAACAGGAGACACACGAGAAGGGAGTTCGAATGGTCTCACATAGCAAACCACGTGATCGCGTGTTTGCCGTAGCTTGCGCTGTGGCGCTGGCGTTCGTGGTGACTGCTGTCCCGTTGCCGCCCGCCCATGCAATCAGCTGCTCCGGGGACACGTGGGCTGACTGGAACGCGTGGAACGACAACTACTACGTTGGGTACAGCTCGTCGACAACATGCGACTTGAACGGTCACTACACGATCGGGATTCAACAGATCAATTGGGATGACGGATATCGTCAGAGCACGGTCGACGGCTACTTCGGGTCAAAGACTCGGAACGACGTGATCGCATTCCAGGCGTATCACAACCTGTCCCCACTGGATGGTCTCGTCGGTTGGGACACATGGGGCAAGTACCGGACGCGCATCTATTACTCGCATGAGAATGGAGGAATGGATATCTACAAGACGTACGGCGCGAACCGTTCCTACTTCGGATACGACACAGGGGCGGACAAGTGGTACGTGTACCCGGGCGGGCTCGCCGAACGGTTCGACACCAACGGACCGTGACTCGATTGGAGAACTACACGATGGAGAAACGATTCATTCGCGTTGCAGCGATCGTGGCTGCAGTCCTCGCACTATCGGTATCGGCAGCTGTCGCTGGGACACAGCAATTGTTCATACCTGAGACCAGCCCATACGATGAGCCTGGGATCGTCGACCCAACCGCAGCCGAGATCGAAGCGGCTCTCGATGACGCGGACGTCCCGACGCCGCTACATAACCTTCCGGAGACTGACATCTCGACCGTACCGGTCTCGAGCCGCCGGCTGTTCGATGCCGTCGGTGAAGGCTTCGAGCCCGTCTCGTGGGACGGCAACGACAGCATCAGCTGGGCGGACGTCACCGTTCGAAACGCCTACGGAGACCGGATCACTATCACGGTTCAGGGGGTTGACGCCGTAACCACACCTGGCGGGTTTTTCGAACCGGATTGGGCACTTGTCACCATTGACGGTTTCGAAGCGGGTCGAGATCAAGCCATGGAGGAAAACCTGAGTCGCCAGCTGTGGGTCATCACAGACACGCATCAGATAGGAGTGGTCCTGGCAGCTGAGCCTCGACACCGTCTTGCGACACCTATCGATCACCAGATGGACCTGCTGGAGAGCGTTGTGAGAGACGTGATCGCTGCCCTTCGTTGAGGGGCAACACGACGTGTGGCGAGGGCCCGTTCCGGCGTTGGATTAGAGGCGCAGCGGATAGGGGCCTGGTTGAGGTTCCATCGGTTCTTCCAATCGATGGGTTTCGCTGCGATGGTGATGGCGAGGGCGAGTTGAGAGAGCCGATGGTGGGGTTGGCGGTCGGTGTTTCGCCAGAGTTGGACGAAGTTCGTGAGCCACGAGTTGGTGCGCCTCGAACAACTCATCGCCGACACGATCGCGCACCGAACGCGCACCGAACCCGGCCTTAGACGCTGACCCCGCCCGAGCGGAACACCGCAGGATCACGAGAAACAGTGATGACGTGACAACCCCCATCAGGTCTGGTCCGGCCACCGTTGTTCATCATCGGATGCAACGGCGAAGAACCGCTCGCGGACACCCATGGTGCCGACGACCGCCACCGGGAACACAAATAGCTACTCACGCGAATACATGAGTATGAGGGACCGATCGGATCACAAATCGCGCGACAAACACCACCATCCGGACACAAGGAGAGCAGAGCCAGATCGAGTGCGACGTGTCATCGGCAGACGGAAAGGACCATGATTGTGCAAGCAGCCAGTGCTGTCGAACCAGCAGCAACCGAAATATCACGAACCGATCGGCACTTGCTATTCATCTCGGTACTTCTCGCCGCTATTGCGGTTCCGGTCGGGGCTGCCCTCCTGGCAGCATGCTCAACGACTCCGGCTGGCAATGAAGCGCCCAGCCAGGCGTGCGATACATCGCCATCCCCTCGGAATGGCCAGCCCGGAGTAGATCGCTATGCGGTCGATCGATCCGTTTCGATCCGCGAGCCGGCCTCCACGAGTGTGATCTTCTCGGGTTCGCCGGTGGACAAGGTCGGGTCGCAGACGAGCTACGTACCGCGGATCGAGGACACATCAAGATGTTAGGACATCATCTCATTCCAAAGGAGAACCGAGTGAGCAATCGACTCAGGATTCACCGGACACTGATTCTCGCTGTTGCGTTGGCAGCGTTCGCGTCATTTGTTGTCGTGGTCGTACACGGCTCTCGAGCCGACGCAGCAGTCTGCAACGTGAACTATTCCTATGACTGCACAAACCCGGCAACGGTGTGTACTTCCCCGGCAGCGACTACGTTCGATACGACGAGTACCCCGGGTGGCATTCTTCAAGGGCGGTACAGGGGAAGCTCGTGCCGAACGGTATGGGCCCGTGTTGGATCCGACCGCAACTCGCTCTTCGACTACCTGTACACGCTCCGGCAACCTGGATACACAGCGGGTGACACGCGCGGCATCAACAACATCGCAAGCGGGAACATATGGTCCGTCCAGCTCTACGACGCGAATATGGCGTCGAGGGCCTGGATGCAGCTCGACAACGGGTGGCTGTATTCGACCATCGCATACTGAGACACCGACCGTACGTCGGGAAGAGCAGCGAGGAAAGGACACAATCGAGATGACATCGGAATCGGGCACCACTCCACGGGTCGACGTGCGCCTGTCGTGGATCATCGTCGGATTGGGGCTGGTGTTGGCTGGATGTGGAGCCGGAGCCGCGGTGGCAAGCGACGATCCTCGGAGCTTGACGGACGCCCCTGCGCCGGCAGCGATGGCGATCCAGGACGCCCCGGGAGTCTCGGAGGCGCTTCCTGCGGATACGGTCGTTTCCCCGATCGCTGATTTCATCGACGGACCCGGCAACGATCTCTCGACCCTCGCCGAGATCCATCAAGGAACCGCTAAGTGCATGCAGGATCTGGGCTGGGACTACATAGCTCCAGACCTGTCCGTGCTGGACGGCTCCAAGTCACCGTCGACGCTCGGTGCCCTGCGAGAATGGACGGCGACCTATGGGTACGGTATTACGACACAACCGGGCCAAGGCAGCGCCATTCGGGAGGCGATCGACGCTCAGGACGCCTATCAGGCGCAGCGCGGCCCGGAAGCGAGGGCAAGGTACCTGTCCGATCTTCACGGACCCGATGGCACTGATGAGGGCGCGCCGATCGGTGCCGACCGACCGGGCTGCGCTGCCCAGGCCGAGCGGGACGCGTATGCAGATGTGCCCGCTGCCGACGGAACGCTCCTCGAGGTGCTCGGGGGAATGCTTGAGGACATCTGGGCGAGCGAGGAGTACGTCGCCGCGCTCAACCGATGGCACACATGCATTAGCGACCAGGGGTTGGACTTCGCACGAAAGGGCGATGCGAAACGGACGGTACTGGACCGAATAGGCACCTCCTCCGACCTGGAAGCGCTTCAGGCGTACGAACTCCGCGTCGCCACCGCGGATCTCGCGTGCGCCGAGTCCACGCTCTTGCCGATGGCGATCCCGCTCGAAGCACAGGTTGTGGGAGAGCTGGTAGCTCGGTTCCCGGAGTACGCGGCCGCCGGGGACCGCTAGCCACGGCTCCGCCGCGCGTGCCCGCTACCAGGCTGGTCGGTTCAGGCCGTGGCGACTCATGTGCACGGAAGGTACTCGTTGTCTTCAGGCTGGCCCCTTGTCATCCCGGGACAACCCGAAGTCTCGATTGACCGGGTCCCCAAGGTAGGCAGAAAGTAGGCACGAGGGTGCAAGACGGTGCGCAACAACGCGATGGAATGAGCACGCCAATCCTTATAGTGCAAGGGATTCCGGCCAATCGCCTAATAGTTGCGACTCGCGTTCCTGCCTCGACACGGCAGAGGCAGCTGGAAGAGGCCACTGAGGGCGCGTAGGGGGCGTGAAAGGGTGCGGAAGCTGGTGATCCGTTGAGGTCACGTCCTCTGACGTGGTGTATGGGTGATGCCGCGTCGGCCTCGTTGTTCTCTTTCTAGCCGATTGCTGCTTCGAGTGCCGGGTTCACCTCCTGGAGTTGGTCGGTTTCGAGTAGTCGGATGCGGGCTTGGGTGAGCGTTTCGAGGCTCATGTAGCGTCTGGCGATCGCCCATTCGTCGTGCTGTTCAGCGAGCAGGGCGCCGACGAGGCGGATGACCGAGTCGCGTGTTGGGAAGATCCCGACGACGTTGGTGCGTCTCCGGATCTCCTTGTTCAGCCGCTCCTGGGGGTTGTTAGACCAGATCTGACGCCAGTGTGCTTTGGGGAACCCGGTGAACGCCAGAATGTCGGCGGCGGCCTCGTCGAGGTGGACGGCGGCGTCGGTGAGGCCGACATCGGAGAGCTGGTCGACGACGCGGCGGTGCTGTGCCCAGACCTGTTCGGGGTCGGGTTGGGCGAAGATCGTGCGCACCATCGTCGCGACCATCGACTGCGAGTTCTTCGGGACCTTCGTCAACAGGTTCCGCAGGTAGTGGGTTCGGCAGCGTTGCCACGACGCACCCGGCAACGTCGCTGCGATCGCGTCAACCAACCCGGGACGGTCATCGGAGGTCACCAGCTGCACGCCAGACAGGCCGCGGGCGACCAGGGAGCGTAAGAAGGCGAGCCAGCCAGCACCGTCCTCTGTGGTGGCGATATCGACACCGAGAATCTCACGGTGGCCCTCACGGTTGACGCCGGTAGCGACGAGGAGTGCGACGTTGACGATACGGCCACCCTCGCGGACCCGGATCGTCATCGCATCCGCCCACACATACGTGTACGGGCCTTGGTCGAGGGGCCGGTTACGGAAGTCGTCGACGAGTTCGTCAAGGGCCTTGGCCATCTCCGAGACCTGCGACTTGGACAGCGACGAGATCCCCAACGTCTCCACCAAACCCTCGACCCTCCTCGTCGACACACCCAACACGTAGGCTTCAGCGACGACCTGGATGAATGCCCGCTCCGAACGCCTGCGGGCGTCGAGGAGCCAGTCCGGGAAGTACGACCCGGCCCGCAGCCTCGGGATCCGCAGATCAATGCTGCCGACCCTCGTATCCCACCGGCGTATCCGATACCCGTTACGCCATTCACCCGATCCGGCGACGTCTCCCCATACGGGGCGCCACACATCGCGTCCGCATCAGCAGACATCAGTTCCTCAGCGAAGCTGCGCACCATCTCACGCAGCAAGTCGTTGCCATCGACGTCGAGCTGCTTGCGCAGCCACGCCAACGCGTCCATGCTCTTGTTGATCACCGCGTTCTCCTCACGGTCGCTACTACTGACTTCGTGAGGCTGGCGCGGTGATCACCTATACGGAAGCACCCTCAAAACGGACCCCCCGTACACCACGTCCGTGGACGTAACTTCCGTTGAGATGCGTTGAACCACCCCGGGTCTTCTGGAGGCTCTGGTCTGTCCCGGGTTTGGTGGAGTCAGGTGAACTGACTCCACCAAACCCGGGACAGACCACTCCACTATTCCCAGGGCGATTCACCGTAACCACATCGCCACCGGCGGCGGACCCATCAGGCGTGTAACCAACCTCCCGGAATGACACAGCTAGCTGGCGACGGCTCGAACGTATGACCAGTAGTTGCCATCAGGGTGACCGATCCACCGATCAACGCCTTTGAACAGGCGCCGGAACACCAAGAACAGGCCTATTCCGAGCAGTATTCCTGCGAGATTCAGTATCACGTCGTTGACGTCGACGACCCGATACATGAATCCCACCTGCGATCCGATAATGGCTTGAAGCGCTTCAGCGAGAAGAGACGCCGCTAGTCCAATCCCAGCAACCTTCACGATGTTCGGTTGGCGCATGACAAACCACGCCCCGAATCCAAAGGGAATCCCAACCACCACGTTCAAGAGAATCTGTCTCTGATCGACAGCCTCGCTGAGGAGATCGCGAAGTGGGACCCAGTTCGTGAACGACCAGAACGGAATCGTGGCGAAGTCCTGAGCAATTAATCCATCCACTGGGATCGGAAACAGGATCTGCTTGATCACCTCGACGGTATAGATAGTGAATAGGGCAACGCAGAGCAGCCGTGGCCGATTCGCGTCGCGACGTAGCGCTGCCGCGACGAGCGCCGCCGCAAGGATTGGGTAGACGATGACGCTCAAGGCGTTACCAGTAAGCAAGGGACCTCATCTCAGAACGTCGGCAACCCGACGTCCGGCCGACACGATCGGACGTCGGGTAAATGTAGCCATGACAGCGGCATCTACGGCATCTTGAGCGTGCCGGATCCCTTCGTGTTCCAACCGTCATCTGCGGCCGTGTAGGCCACGATGTAGTAGGTATCGGCTGGCTCCGTTCCACAGTTCTTCCAGAAACTCCGCTTCACGTTGAGCGTGCTCGACGGTGTGCGGTATGCCGAACACGCGATCACATCCGAGGGGAACGCCTGCCGGTAGACATGCATCGTGATCTGGTTTGGGCTCGGATTCGCGCCTGCATCCTTGGAGTAAGCCCAAACGTCCCCTTCGAACGTCATCGTGCCACCCGACGAGAAGGTGTAGTAGACACCATTGCTCCCACCATTGACGTATCGGTAGTTCATCGTCCAGGACCAGTTGTACGTTGATGCCACTGCTGGGACAGCGAAGACCAACAGGGCAAGCACCACCACAGCAATCTGCGCAAGGCGCTGACGTATCGCCCGTTGTCCGTTCACTAATTGTGTTGTCACTTCCTCCACCTGCTTCCTCAGACTCCCGTCTTCCGACCACCTACCGTTTGCGGAATCCCCGATCCCTGGTGTCCCCTCCTTGTCCGTCGCGGTTCAACGTCGTTGCTTGTCTATACCCGTTCGCCCGCGCACGGTTCCCTGCTTCCGAGGTCAATCAAGATCACCCAATGGGTGGACCATCGACCGGGGTGTTTCGTCCCGGAGCGGGTCGGGCGGTGTTGTCTGGGGGAGTGTCGAGCGGATGAGGATTGTGGGCGGATGACCGATACCCGTAGCGGCAACGAGCCGTAGTTGATCTACTTCTTCCGGCGCCACTCAGCCGATGACCCGAGCGAGTCGGTGCCGGGTCGGGGCTTCCTCGACGCGTGTCCGACGAAGGTCCGGGCGACGATGCTTGCTGTTCTCGGTGCTGTGGCGGATGCGCCTCCGCCGAAGTTCTCCGGTGGTGGGTACTGGGAGGTGATGCGAGATGAGATGGCCGGCTATTACGAGGTGCGGGTCAACGGACCCCAACGGAAGCACTTCCGGCTCTTCTGTGTCCTTGAGCGCCACGGTACCGACGTTGGGCTCGGTGGGTCGGCCATCATCGTCATTAGCGGCATGGCGAAGCCGTTCCGGACGGAGTTCAAGGCGTCGGATTATCGCCGTGTGCGTCGTCTTGGGGAGGAGTACCGGAAGAGGACTCCTCGATCGGTCGCTTAGGCTGGGACGCTTTCTGCTCTTGTGTCGCTGGACTCGTGTGTTGTCGGCGTGACGGTGATCTCGAGTCCTACGGCGTAGGCGGCTTTGGCGAGCGTCGCGATGGTCGGGTTGGATGATTGTTCGGTGAGGAGTCGACGTACCGCGGAAGGCTTGACCCGCATCGCGCGTGCCAGGTCTGCCTTTGACATGCCGAGGTCGGTTCGGGCAGCGTCGATACGGCGCACGATTTCGTCGACCGCGGCGATCTGTGCTCGGGCGAGTTCGTATTCGCGGCGGAAGTCTTCGTCTTCGAGCTGCTCGTCGAGGTACTCGTCAAAGGAGGTGCGTTCGGCCATGTGCTGTCTCCAAGGTGGAATCCACCAACAGCGTAACACGAATGTTACGCAGTGTCGTCCTGGATCGTCCACGAACCCGACGCCGTGAGTCTCAAAGTAG
>Ga0164313_10006374_pt1 | contig 10409 bp, 12 predicted proteins | sample GuaBasSedimGuay4_FD_113735 | JGI IMG/M metagenome (GOLD analysis project Ga0164313, IMG submission 113735) | Subseafloor sediment microbial communities from Guaymas Basin, Gulf of California, Mexico - Guay4, Core 4569-4, 0-3 cm | ecosystem: Environmental > Aquatic > Marine > Hydrothermal vents...
CCCGAGTCCGACGGTCATGCCGTCCTGGACGAGATCGGCGGCGCGGCGGCCGGCCGCTTGTTTGGCATTGGTCACGGGGGTCTCCTCTCGGCCGGATTGGCCGTGTCCCGGGGATCGTAGCGGGCGGCCGACGGGGCCCCAAGGGCCAGGCGGGCCGGCGGCCTCCCCCGGATGCCTTCCCGTGCCACCTCCGGACCCCCCCCTTGACGCCCACCGCGAGGGTCCTCTCCGCACGAATTCCGGACCAGCGGGTCGTTTACGCCCTACGGCCACTTGACAGCGGAGCATTCGGGCCTATCGTCTTGAGATTGATTCTCAGCAGCATGACTCGCCTTTCCGACCTCCCTCCCGGTGAACGCGCCGCCCTCCTCGAAATCGGGGGCGAGCGCTCGTTTCGTCGTCGGCTGATGGAACTCGGCCTGCTGCCCGGAACGAACGTGCGCCTCGTGCGCCGCGTGGACATCGGCGACCTGCTCGAGGTCGAGGTCCGCGGCTCGCACCTCAGCCTGCGCCGCGGCGACGCCCGGCACCTCGTCGTGCGCCCCCTCGGCTGACCGGAGCGACACGATCGACCCGAAGCCTCTGGTCGCGCTCGCGGGGAATCCCAACAGCGGCAAGACGACCCTCTTCAATCGCTTGACCGGTCTCGACCTGAAGGTCGGCAACTACCCCGGCGTGACGGTCGACCGCCACGAAGGTGTCGCGCACCTGGACGGCGAACACGACGTACGACTGCTCGATGTCCCGGGCAGCTACAGCCTCTCGGCGCGCAGTCGCGAGGAACAGATCGCGATCCAGGCGGTCTGTGGACTGCCCCCCGAACAGACGCCGGAACTCGTCGTCGTGCTCGTCGATGCGACGCAACTCTCGCGGCACCTCTACTTCGCGTTGCAGGTTCTGGAGACGGGAATCCCCGTCGTCATCGCGCTGACGATGTCGGACATGCTCGGGCGCCACGGGCAGACCCTCGACGAACGGCAGCTCGAGCGCGCACTGGGAGTTCCCGTCGTCACGGTGTCCGGTCTGACCGGCGAGGGCCTGGACGGTCTCAAGTCCGCCATCGTGAACGGCCTCGATGCCGGCCCTCGCACCAACGGTGAGTACTGGCGCCCCGCGAGCCCCGCGCTCGAAGAAGACATCTCTCGCGTGCGAGCGCTCCTTCCAGACGCATGGACCGCCGGCGATGCGCGGCGCGCCGACGCGCTCGCGTTGTGGGCGCTGCTCTCACTCGACGAGGACGACGAACTTGGTGGCGTGCCGACGGGATTGCGCGAAGTCGTCCTCGATCGTCGCACCGCCGCCGCGAGCGCCGGGCGCGAGATCGAGGGCGAGGTGATCGCCGCACGCTACGCGTGGATCGACGAACACGCCGCGCCCGCGCTCGTCACCAAGGACGGAGATCGCAAGACCGGTACGCAACGCATCGACGCACTGCTGCTGCACCCCATCCTCGGCTTCGCGACCTTCCTCGTCGCGATGGGCGTCATCTTCCAGTCGCTGTTCAGCTGGAGCGACCCTGCCATCAGCCTCGTCGAGAACGCCTTCGCGGCACTCGGCGTGTGGATTCAAGCCGTCGTGCCTGCCGGGATCTTCCAGGACTTCCTCGTCAGCGGGATGATCGCGGGCGTCGGCAGCGTGATCGTCTTCCTGCCGCAGATCCTGCTGCTGTTCTTCTTCATCGGCTTGATGGAGGACACCGGCTACATGGCGCGCGTCGCGTTCTTGATGGACCGCATCATGCGTCGCCTCGGACTGCACGGCCGCGCCTTCGTACCGATGCTCTCCGCCTACGCCTGCGCGGTGCCCGCCGTGCTCGCGACGCGCACCATGGAACGCCGTCGCGATCGCATGATCACGATGCTCGCGTTGCCGCTGATGACCTGCTCGGCGCGCCTGCCCGTCTACACGCTGATCATCGGAGCACTCTTCCCGCCCTCGGAAGTCTTCGGCTTCGTGCCCGTGCAAGGCGGCTTGATGGTCGCGATGTACGTCTTTGGCACGCTCTGCGCGCTGGCCGTCGCCGGTCTGTTGTCGCGCACGCTCTTCAAGGGCCCGAACGTTCCACTGATCCTCGAACTGCCGCCCTACCGCCGGCCGCGCATCGCCAGCGTCGTGCGCATGATGTTCCAGAAGGGCAGCGTCTTCCTGAAGGAAGCCGGCACGGTCATCTTCGTCTGCACGATCGGCCTCTGGCTACTGCTCTCCTTCCCGAAGCATCCGACCCTCGACACCGACTACGCCGCGCAACGCACCGTCGCCGAGCAGATCCTCACCGGCGATCCCCTCGATGCACGCCTCTCCGAGATCCAGCTCGCCGAGGAAGGCGAGATCTTCCGCAAGAGCTACGGCGCCCGCCTCGGCATGGCGATCGAACCCGCCATCGAACCGCTCGGCTTCGACTGGAAAATCGGCGTCGGCCTGATCGGCTCCTTCGCCGCCCGCGAGGTCTTCATCAGCACGATGGGCGTCGTCTACGGCGTCGGCGGCGACGTCGACGAGGAATCCAGCGGCCTGCGCGAGCGCATCAAGAGCGAGAGCAAGGACGACGGCAAGCCGGTCTACACGCCCCTCGTCGGCCTCTCCCTGATGATCTTCTTCGCCCTCGCCGCGCAGTGCATGAGCACCCTCGCCGCCGTCAAACGCGAGAGCGGCTCCTACTTCTGGATGCTCTTCCTGTTCGTCTACATGACCGGCCTCGCCTACGTCGCCAGCCTGATCGTCTACCAGGGCGGCCGCTGGCTCGGCTTCGAGTAGGGCGCTCGCAAGGCGCTCATTCGTCGGAGGGTGCAAGCACGATCGTCGACTCGCCTTCGGGCACGTGGATGGAGCCCAGGTCGAGCGGACCGTCCGCCCCCGCGCACGACGTTCGGTAGTCGCCGGGTCGCAGGTGAAACACCGCGCGTCCGCCTGTGCCCACGACCGCGTTCCACGGCGCGTCTTCGTAAGGGTGCGGGTCGATGGCGCGCAACTCGATGCGTGCAGGGCGCGAGCCGTCCGGAAGGTCCGGGGCGAGGAATTCGACGCGCACGGGAAGCGGCAATTGGACGGCCACTTCGTGCACGCCAAGCTCTGCTGTCCAGGGATCGATCAACGCGGTGAGGTGACCGGCTACCGGCAGGATTGCGACGCTGTACTGCGAGCCGGGGCGCAGCCCTTCCTTCCGGAAGCGCCCCTCCGGGTTCGAGTAGGTTTGCAGAGAAGTGGACGTCGATCCATCGGCCGCGAGCTCGTAGAGCATCCAGGTGCTCTGCGTGAGCGGTTCCCCGGTGTCGGCGAGCGTGACGCGCACTTCGAGCACACCGCCGATCAAACGCTCCTCGCTGAGCACGATGCGCATGCCGCGCGTCCCCGGTGCGACGCCCGACTCCTCGAAGCGTCGATCGCGCAGCGTCATATCCGGCACGCCAATCAACTTGTAGGCTCCCTCGCCCGGGCGCACCGGGTGTAGCTCGAAGCGCCCCTGCTCGTCGGTGACGGCTTCCAGGAAGCCGTACTTCAAGCCGAGATCGGTGCCGAACACTCGGTCGAGCTCCGGACGATGAGCTTCGTCGCGCAGCGCGTACACGCTCGCGCCGACAACAGGGCGGCCGTCTTCCCAGACGACCTCACCCGCGATCACCGTGGGGTCGACCAGTCGCACTTCGATCGTGGTCGTCGTCAGCACGGGATCCAGGTCCACGGCGAGTGGTGCGGAGGAGCACCAGTCGTCCGCTTCGGCCAACAAGATCCAACCTTCGCGCTCGCGCAACTCGAAGCGGAACCGCCCGTCCTCCTCCGTCCGTTGCTGCAACGGTCGCACGCCCTTGCGCGGCCTTCCCTCCGGGTCGTACTGCAAGAGATGCACCGTCGCCGCGCCGACGGGCGTTCCCGATGGAGTGAGCACCACGCCGCCGAGTACCGAACTTCCATCGCACTGCAACATGACTTCCTCGGCGAAGCCCGAGCCGATGCGCACACGCGTCTCGCAGGCCTGCTCTCCATCGAGCGTAGCCGTGAACCGGAACCAGGCGCCGTTCGCCTCGAGCGTGCACTCGAAATGTCCATCGACATCGATCGCGATCTTCGGACGCTCGCGAGGTGTCCCGCGTCCGATCGCCGTACCCTCGGCGCGAATCGACACGAAGTCATCGCTGGCAAGCTTGCTCCCCGTCACCACGCGACCGCGCACGGTCAGCAGTGGATAGAGCTCGATGTCCTGACTGTCCGCGAGCCCGCGCAGGAAGGACATGCGGGTCAGATCACCGGATGCGGCACGCTCTGCATCGCTTGCGAACAACGTCCACTTGCCATCGAAGGCGGTCCGCGGGATGCGCGCGATGCCGGCGGCGTCCGCGGAATACTCGCTGCGTTGTCCTCCCCTCTCGACCGTGATCTTGGCGTTCGCGACTGCCGCGCCAGCGGGCGACAGGACGCGGAACTGATAGTCCTCGAGCTGCTTGGCGACGGGCGGGAGAGCCTCTGAAGCCGCGGGGAGAGCCACGCGTGCGGAACTCTCCGGAGCTTGCACTCCCGTCCGCTGGCTCGGCGTTGACCGCTTCGCCTCCGAATCGATCGCGCTTTGCTCCGGCCGTACAGCGCCGTCGTGCATCGAGGGCAGGACCGACCACAGAACGAGACCCAGTAGGGCGAGCGCGAGGGCGACAAGACCTGCTTTCATCGGAAGACCTCTTCGGAACTGCGACCGGGAGTGTCGCGGAGCAATGAACGAGCGGTGCACTCGGTCCCTTGATCCGGGCATCGCTCCTCTGAAGCTACGCGATCTTGCCCATCGAGTGGAAGGTCCTGCGCTCTGGCGGTGTCATCGATGTGCCGTTCGGCTCATCCTCCCGCGCCATCCCGGTTGATGATGTCGCCGCGCTTGCCGGTGTTCGCGTAGGTGTCGGGGACCCAGACGTAGCCTTCGAGTCGTCGTGTTTCGAAGGACTCCCTTAGCGGGCGTTGCAGCAGGCCGCGGGCGTAGTCCCATTGCGCCTGCTGGCAGGTGCGTTGTTCCTCGTCGGTGAACGTGCCGCTCTTGAGCTTTGCTTCGAGGTCGTGCAGGCCGGGTGGGAAGATGCCGTCGCGCAGGGAGACCTCGATCGTCTCGTTCGTCGAGAAGCGGTGCACGACGAAGGAGAGGCCGCGGGTCGGTTCGATCTTCTGCGTTCCGAAGCGAATGCGTCCGCCGGTCAGGTAAGCCGCGACATCGCCGAAGCAGGGCGAGTTGTTGGAGATGCAACCCGTGTCGGTGCGGTCGATCACACCGTCCGGATAGAGCTCGGAGAGAGCGACCGAGAGCGCCGCGGACGCCATGACGAGGCCGTCGCAGGCGTGACCGTGCAGGCGCACGAGGTCGCCGAGGCCCAGTTGCTTGGCGCGCGGCGCGTACGGACCCAGGCTGCTCTCCGTGTCGAGCACGGCGAAGGTCGGCGAGTGGGGCGAGCCCTGCAGCCAGTCGAAGGCGTACCAACCCGTGTCGTCCTCGAGGACGTGCGCGTCATCGATGGACTCGCCGCCACAGGCGCAGAGGCACGACAGTGCGAGGAGAACCCAGAGCTTTGGGAAGCGTTGCATGGTCATTCCGTGGAGTGAGTCGATGGGATCACGGGAAGCGAGTTGGGGAACTCGGTTCACTCGAGCGGAAAGCCGAGCTCCGCCCACTTCGCGCGGATGTCGTCCGCGGCGAAGAAGCCCTTGTGGCGCGCGAGTTCGGTGCCGTCCGGCGCCAGGAAGATCTGCGTCGGAATCACGCGCGCGCCGAAGGGCTCCGCCTGCTCGGGGAACTTCCAGACGTCGATGAACTCCACGTCGAGCACGTCTGCGTGCCGTTCGCGCAGCTCGTCGAGCACCGGCATCATCGCCTTGCAGCTCGCGCAGGAGTCCGAACCCAGCTCGATCATGCGCGGCAGGGCGAGCGGCGCTTCACCGGAAGACACGGCTTCGCCCCCCTCCACCCTGTTTCGTGTCGCGTCCGTCGTGGCACACGCGCCGATCACGGCGAGCAAGAAGACACCCAACACTCTCTGGTGAGTCTTCATGGCACTAGAGGGCGGCGAGCCACTCGCGAACCTGTTCGAGCTTGGGAACGCCTCCCGCGTGCACGACCTTCTCGTCGATCACAACACCCGGCGTCGTCATCACGCCGTACTGCATGATCGTCGCGAGATCGGTCTCCTTCAGGATCTCCGGCGTCACGCCGAGTTCCTTGGCGACCTGTTCGATCAGTTGCGCGGTCTTGGTGCAGTTGCTGCATCCACTTCCGAGGACCTTGATGGTGGTCATGATTCCTGACTCCTTGTGATGGTTGTGTTGTGTTTCGAGAGACTTCAAACCAGTGCGTTGAACGTCCAACCCACCAGCGTGAAGGCGATGGCGAGGATGCCCGCGTAGAGCGCGAGTGCCTTCCAGTGGATGACCTTGCGCAGGATCAGCATCTCGGGCAACGAGAGTGCGGCGATGCTCATCATCAGGGCGAGCACCGTTCCGATCGGCACGCCCTTTCCGAGCAGTGCCTCGACGACGGGGATCACCCCGGTCGCGTTCGAGTAGAGCGGCACGCCGAGCACGACCGCGATCGGGACCGACAGCGCGCTGCTCTCCGCGCCGAGGTGCTCCGCGACCCAGGCTTCTGGCACGAAGCCGTGGAACAGCGCGCCGACCGCGACACCGATCAGGACCCACTTCCAGATGCGACCGACGATGCTGCGCACCTCGCCGATGGCGAAGCGGTGACGCGCACTGAATCCGCGCGGCTGTTCCACCTTCGGTGCGTCGCCGACCTGGATCTTCCAGACGTAGTCCTCGACGTAGCGCTCCACGTGCAGGCGTTCCATCGCCACACCGCCGACGTACGCGACGATCAGGCCAGCACCGACGTACAGCGCGGTCAGGTGCCAACCGATCGTCCCCGCCAGCACGAGCACGGCGACCTCGTTGATCATCGGGCTTGCGATCAGGAACGAGAAGGTCACGCCGACCGGGATACCCGCCTCGACGAAGCCGATGAACAGCGGCACCGAGGAGCACGAACAGAAGGGCGTGACGGCGCCGAGCAAGATCGCCAGGGTGCGCGCCAGCCAGCGCGGTTTCCCTCGCACGTAGTCGCGCACGCGCTCGGCCGAGAGCAACGCGCGCAGAAAACCCATCGCGTAGATCACCAGCAAGAGCAGCGCAAAGATCTTCGTCACGTCCATGACGAAGAAGTGCAGCGCGCTCGACAGCCGGCTGCCGCTCTCGAGGATGGCGTGGTCCTCGAGGAAGCGAATGATCAGTGTGGCGAGGGCGTCGAACATCTCGAATGCCTGACCGTGCTCAGGGAATCGTCGCGATGACGTAGATGGCGGATGCGAGCAGCAGGACTCCCGCCGCGGCGCGCAGGCGAGCCGAGAACGTGCCGCCGCGACTCAACCAGGTGCTGAGCTTCAGACCGAACAGGCCGGCCAGGGCGATGGCGAGCGTGTGTCCGGCCGCGAAGGCCGCAACCAGGCCGCTCGAGAGGGCGACGTGACTCTCCGCGGAACTGAAGGCGGTCGCGAAGACGGGCGCAAAGAACGCGAAGGTGCAGGGGCCCAGGGTCACGCCGAGGAACAGGCCGACGAGCAGCGCGCCGCGCGCATTGCGCGGGATGCGGTCCTGATCGATCGTGAAGCTCGTCGGGATCTGCAGCACGCCCAGCAAGTAGAGTCCGGCGAGCAACAACGCCGTCGCGGCGATCCACGGTCCCGCGCCCCACAGGTCTCCGGCGATGCGCCCCGCCGCGACGGTGACGGCGCCGATCACGACCAGGCTGGCGAGTACCCCGGCCGCGAGCGCAAGGCTGATCCTGAGCGCGCCGCTGCGCGCGTCCCGGCGCAGGAAGGCGACCGCGAGCGGAACGCTCGCGAGGTGGCACGGGCTGAGCGCGATGCTCGCGACGCCCCAGGCAAAGGCAGCGGCGAGAGCGACGCCGGTGTGCGCCTCGAGCGCCGCCGAGAGCCACTCGAAGATCGCGTTCACGGCTGCTGTCCCTCGTCCTTCACCTGCAACGCGAAACCGAGTTCTGCCCAGCGTTCACGGATCGCTTCGGTCGCGTAGAAGCCCTGGTGCCGAGCGAGTTCGGTGCCGTCCGGGGCCAGGAAGACCTGCGTCGGAATCACGCGCGCAGCGAAGGGCTTTGCCAGCTCCGGGAACTTCCAGACGTCGATGAAGTCGACCTGCAGCTGTTCCGCGTGGGTAGCGCGCAGCTCGGCGAGTACCGGAATCATGGCTCGACAACTCGCGCAGGAGTCCGAACCGAGCTCGATGAAGCGCGGCAGCGCGTTCTCGGCCTGCACCGTCGCTGCACTCGCTGCGCCACGCGTGCCTTCTCCACGCGAGCGCCAGACCAGCGCGCTGGCGACAGCGACGAGCGTGAGACCGAGGATCAGGTGGTTCTTGTGCATGGGGTTCCGTCCCGGAATGGTTGGCCGGCAGGGCAATATGGCCATAGCGCCATATTTACATCAGAGAGCGTCCATCTCGCTCGCGTGACGCCACGCTCAGCTGCGCTCCTTGATCACATCACCCGCGCACAGGAAGAAGCTGACGACGCACGGTGTGAGCAGTTCGTAGATCACGGCGCTGCCGTCGCGGCGGCTGTCGACGATGCCGTTCGCGCGCAGCACGGAGAGGTGCTTGGAGACCGTGGACTGGTCGAGGCCGACCAGGCGCGTGAGTTCTCCGGCGGAACACTCGCCCTTGCTGAGGTGGTCGACGATGCGCAAACGCGACTCGTTCGCCAGCGCCTTGAGGACGCGTGCCTGGGTCTTGAAGTCGATCTGCTTGGTCTTGCAACGGGCCATGCACAGAGCATATGCCCTTTTGGCCATATCGCCAACCCGTGAGTCAAAACTTTCGTCCGTCGCGTGAACCCGGGTCCCACGTCGAACTCACTCGAGCGGGAGATCCGTCAACCAGGCCAGCCACTCGGGTTCGAGGGCGCGGAGTTCGTCGTCCTCCAACGCCCGGATGCGCAGGAGGCGCGCTCGCAGGCTCTCGCCGCTGGCCGGAAACGCTCGTTCGTCGCGTTGGAGCAGGAAGCGCATCAGGGCGTGGGCCAGTGGGCGGCCCAGGAGGAATGGTTGCTCGTCACCCGTGTAGACGGCTCCGAAGTCCTCCTTCCAGGCGAGCACCTCGTCGAGTGTGGCGTCTGCGCGTCGTCGGTGCGCCACGCGCAGAGTCACCGGCACCGGCCGGCGCACGAGTTCGCCGGCCTCGTTCCACTCGCTGTATTCCAGTTCGAGCGCAACGCCCTCGTCGAACCACGTCGGTCCGTTCAGGTCTGCGAGCATGGCGCAGACGTGCGCAAGTTCGTGACGGATGGTGAGTTCCGTCCCGAAGTCGAAGCTGACCGTGATCTCCCGCCCGTCCGGGTGCGCCAGCGTTCCGGTGGGAACGACGTAGATCGTCACCTCCGGCGCACCGCGTCGGCGGGTGGAGTATCCGAGGACGCCATGATGCGAGGGCGCCTCCATGCCGCTCACGTCGTAACTCTGTCCATCCTCGGAGAGCTGCATCTCGATCCCCGGCATTTCCAGCGCCCGAAAGTGCACGGCGAGCGTCGCGGGAACCTCGACCTCGAACAACCGCTCGAGCGCCACGAGATTCGCGCGCACCTTCGTCAACAACTCGTCCGTGCGCCGTGGCCCGAACGGCGACGCGATCGTCATGTCGGGTTCGGCAGCAAGACAGCGGATGTCCGCATCGCGCACGGTGTCACCGAACTCGGAGATGGACTGAGAGCGGCAACTGGCGACCGACAGGACAATCAGCAAGGCAAAGGGCAGGCGAGGCATCCGCACAAGATACGGGCTATGCCCGCGCCGCGCACGATACCTCGAAGCGCACACAAGCAGGCGAGGGCAGAGCATCCGGTGATGCTCCGCCCTCGCCAGTTCACTCGTGGCTCTTCTGCGCGATCAGGGCAGCTGAGCCTTCAACCACTTGTTGAACAGCGCGGGATTCATCTCAGGCCCGAGCTGCTTGCCGATCACCTCTTCCGTGCGTGGGTCGAGGATGATGTAGGAAGGCGTCGCGAGTGATTCCGCAAAGCGCAGCTGGAGCTTCTTCACCGCGTCCTGCACGTGCCCGTCGTTGTGCAGGCGCGCTTCGATGAATTGACCGAGAGTTCCGGCGACCGCCGGGTCAGGGAAGACCTTCTCTTCCATGACGCGACAGTTCACTCATGTGTGGCCCGTGAAGTTAAGGAAGAGTGGCTTGTTCTGCGCGATCGCTTCCTTCCGAGCGGCGTCGTAGTCGTCGACGATCATCGTCCAGCTGGAACCGTGATTGCCGTTGCCGCCCCCCGACTCGCCGGCTCCGGGCCCGCCGATGCGTGACGAGTACGCGGGCGCGAGCGCCGTCATGATGTTGTCCATGCGGTGGCCGGTGTAGCCGTGCCAGCAGTAGAGGCC
>Ga0164313_10006375_pt1 | contig 10408 bp, 8 predicted proteins | sample GuaBasSedimGuay4_FD_113735 | JGI IMG/M metagenome (GOLD analysis project Ga0164313, IMG submission 113735) | Subseafloor sediment microbial communities from Guaymas Basin, Gulf of California, Mexico - Guay4, Core 4569-4, 0-3 cm | ecosystem: Environmental > Aquatic > Marine > Hydrothermal vents >...
ACCCTGATTACCCGTGGACGACGTAATGCACCCAAGGGCAGCTATGTACTACCTGACAGTGCTTTTGAGAATGGTCTCAATCACTGTCTGGCATTATGGTTACCACTCAAGGATGGTCCCGAGCCCGAAAAAGACCTGTTATGTGCACACTGGGTAGCCTCACACTTTCCCGGTCGTAGCTGGCTGGCAGCCAGCCTTGACCTGGGTCCCGATGACAATTCACGCATGGCGTACCTTATCAATACTGCGAAAGCCGCCGGTCTGCCGGTGACAGCCTGCGGTGATGTGCAAATGCATGAACGCACAAGACGTATGCTGCATGATGTGCTGTCTGCTATCCGGCATGGCTGCCGGATTTCTGAGTTGGGTTACCGCGCCCTGCCCTCCGGTGAACGGCATTTACGCAGCCGTTCCCGCCTGTCCACGCTGTACCGTCAGGAATTGCTGGATGAATCCACGTGTATCGCCCGGCGCTGTCAATTCCGTCTGGATCAGTTACGTTACCAGTATCCACGTGAGGTCGTACCACAAGGCATCAGCAGTGCCGCCCATTTACGGGACCTGACAGAAGCGGGTATCCGACAGCGCTGGCCGGATGGTATCAGCAAGGATTTACGGCAACAGATCGAACACGAACTGGAATTGATTTCCGCCCTGCATTACGAATCCTATTTCCTGACCGTGCATGACATTGTCCAGTTTGCACGTAGTCAAAAGATTCTTTGCCAGGGACGAGGCTCAGCAGCCAACTCTGCCGTCTGCTACTGCCTGGGCATTACCGAAGTTGATCCCGCGCGCATGAATATGCTGTTCGAGCGCTTTATCTCCCGTGAACGTGATGAGCCGCCAGATATTGATGTCGATTTCGAACATGAGCGCCGTGAAGAAGTTATCCAGTACATCTACCGTAAGTACGGACGTGAACGGGCAGCATTGGCAGCGACAGTTATCAGCTACCGGCCACGCAGTGCCATCCGTGATGTCGGCAAGGTACTGGGGTTCAGTCTTAACGAGGTCGAGCAGTTCGCCCGCAATATATCGTGGTGGGATGAACCTGAGCGGTTCTCCCAACGGTTGACAGAACAAGGCATACCGATAGATACACTGAAAGTCCGGCAACTGCTATACCTGGTGCAAAGCCTGGTCGGATTTCCCCGCCACCTGTCTCAACACGTAGGTGGTTTCGTGATTTCGGAAAACACCCTGGCATCGCTGGTACCTGTCGAAAACGCCACGATGGCTGACCGTACCGTTATCCAGTGGGACAAGGATGACCTGGAGACACTGGGCTTGCTTAAAGTGGATTGCCTGGCGCTGGGCATGTTGAGTGCCATTCACCGCTGTCTTGACCTGGTGAATGAGTTTCATGCTACCGATATGGGACTCGCAGATGTTCCTCCTGAGGACCCTGAAACCTACACAATGATTCAAAAAGCCGACACCATCGGTGTATTTCAGATCGAGTCCCGCGCACAGATGGCCATGCTGCCACGCTTAAAACCTGCCTGTTTTTATGACCTGGTAATCGAGGTGGCCATCGTCAGACCCGGGCCAATACAAGGCAATATGGTCCACCCCTACCTGCAACGCCGACGCGGGCTTGAAACAGTGAACTACCCGTCAGAAGCATTAAAAAGAGTATTGCAACGTACTTTGGGGGTACCAATCTTCCAGGAACAGGTGATGCAAATTGCCATGGTAGCGGCCGGCTTCAGTGGCTCAGAAGCCGATATGCTGCGCCGGTCAATGGCCGCGTGGGCACGACGTGGCGGTATGGAGCATATGCATCAACGATTGGTCAACGGCATGCTGGAACGTGGTTATCAACTGGCCTTTGCCGAGCAGATTTTTGAACAGATCAAAGGTTTCGGTGAATACGGGTTTCCAGAATCTCACGCTGCCAGTTTCTCATTACTGGTATATGTTTCAGCATGGTTAAAGCGCCACCATCCCGCAGCATTTGCCTGCGCCTTGCTCAACTCCCAACCCATGGGCTTTTACCAACCTGCTCAACTGGTACAGGATGCCCGCCGCCATGGTGTTACCGTATTACCGGCAGATATCCGCTACAGCAACTGGGATTGCACACTGGTACGCAGCAGCGGAAATATTCCACAACTGCGCCTGGGCCTGCGTCTGGTCAAAGGGCTGGGACAGCAGGCCGCCGAACGTATTTCCAAAGCCCGTGACAACAAATCTTTTATCGATGTACAGGACCTGTGTAACCGCTCACAGCTGAACCGGCGCGAACTTGCTGTACTGGCAGAAGCTGCGGCACTCAGGGGAGTTGCAGGCCACCGTCACCGTGCCCGTTGGGAAGTTGCAGCGATAGAAAAACAGCCGGCAGACTTACTACAGGGCATCAAGCGGATAGATGATGCTACCGCCATCCGCCCTGCTTCAGAGGCAGACGACCTGCGGGCAGATTATGCCGCCACGGGCCTGACACTGGGACGTCACCCCCTTGCATTGATACGTGGTGTTTTGCGAAAACGCCGGGTCAGGACTGCGCAACAGTTATTAACATTAAAGCATGGCACCCATACCCGCGCCTGCGGCCTGATCACCATGCGGCAGCGTCCCATGACCGCCAATGGCACCATCTTCCTGACCCTTGAAGACGAAACCGGACACGTCAACGTGGTGATCTGGCGACGTTTGTGGGAGCGCCAGCGCGATATTGTCCTCAACGCATCACTGATCGCCGTGGATGGAATCATGGAAAGCGACGGTGAGGTTTATCACCTGATCGCCCGGCAGGTGCATGACTTTGATGAACTGGCAAAAGGGCTGAAGACCAAGTCACGCGATTTTTGTTGATAAATGTCTACAAGAATCCACAAAACCAAAGCCGGGATACGGGTACCTCCCCCCTGTGACCGTCTCGAACACGATGTTCGAGGACGAGCCCCATGGATGGGTTCATGCGTGTCTCAGGGGGGAGGTACCCGTGTCGCGGCGATCGGTTGGCACTGACTTCAATGAATTCACTAGGGATTCGTCGGGAGCTGGGTGGTCCTCCTGTGACACGCTTCAAGCCCATCCCTGGGTCACTCGGTCGCCGACTTCCTGTCGGCTCACGGTCACAGGAGGACCACCCAGCTCCCGACGAATTGTGCGAGTCTGAAAAAAGTAGCTTCGAATGGAAACCGCTTACTGAACACAAAATTACCAATATTGGTGTAAACACGCGAACTGCGGTTATAATCGCCCGCTACTAATAATTATCTACTGTGACAACTCATATGCGTATTCAAAAAATTCTACTCACTTTGCTGTTAACCATGGTTTCCATCAACGTATTTGCAGCTGGGGATTACAAGGCTGGAAAGATCAAGGCTTATACCTGCTCTGGTTGTCATGGCATTGTTGACTACAACAATACTTACCCGACTTACCATGTTCCCCGTATCGGCGGGCAAAACAAGGAATACCTGGTCATCGCGCTAAAGGCATTCAAATCCGGAGAACGCGAACACAAGACCATGAACCTGCAGGCTGAAGCCCTTTCAGATCAGGATATTGAAGATATTGCGGTATACCTTACTGCGCAAACAAAAAGTTCGGGTGCTGAATAAAATGAATAAAATCCAATATGCAGTCGCAGTCAGTCTTCTTTCATTTATTCCTGCCGTAGCATTTTCTGCCGGCAACGCCGCTGAAGGGCAAAACAAATCGACCGTTTGCCACGCATGTCATGGCCCAACAGGAAAAAGCATCATGCCGATCTACCCTAACCTGGGCGGGCAGCAACAGGATTACTTGAGTAAAACCTTATACAACTTCCGTGACGGAAGCCGGAAGAATGCCATCATGAATGGATTCGCCGCCAACCTGAGTGATGCAGACATCGAAGATATTTCGACCTGGTATGCGAGCCAGCAGGGGCTGACCGAAATTCAGGACAAGTAGAAGGCCCGGTAGCCATAACCCAGGCTACCCTCTCGAACGGTTCCCGTTCTTACCTGCGAGTGCCCACCCTACGGGCTACTTGTAATAAGGGTTATCGCCAGTTGCGTGGTCAGTCGCATCGATAACGGCTGTAATTTCAGGGAAATACTCTTTCAAGGTCTTTTCAATGCCGTCCTGCAGGGTAACATTGGCCATTCCACAACCGTGACAACCACCGCCAAACCGTAAAAGCACTTCGATTTTATCGGTGATCGACTCAAGTGTGACCATACCGCCATGGGATGCCAGGCCGGGATTGATTTCCGCCTCCAGAACCCAGGCGACTTTCTCAGCCAGGTCTGCCGAGTCTTTAGGCTTGGTGCCCTTGATACCCGGTGCCTTGATCGTCAACTGGCCACCCGCAGTAGACTCTTCGAAATCTATTTTTGCCTGCTCCAGCCATTGTTCACTGTCAGCGGGCACATACAGTTTGAACTGGTCATAATCAAACTCCAGTTCCTTTTCGCCGGACTGACCGGGGACATGGAACTGCAGATCACAGGAAGCAAGGGGTGTACCCGGCTTGAGCACTGACAAATGCAAACCGATATCATCCATCTCCTGCTGTGCAATCAATCTTCCAAAATATTTCTGGGCACTTTCTGTAATCTCAATCATTTATATTCCAATTATCAGTTCCTGGTGCCAATGGGGGTTTTGTCCTCACAGGCAGCGTACAAAGCTTTGGCGAGTTGTGGCAGCGAGATATCCAGCCGCCAGTCTATGCCAGAATGGGTTCCATCGAACTCTTCAAAGTGGTGATTGACACCGAGTTTTTCAAGGCGTTTTACGAAAGCACGGGTTCCATATTGAATGTTGTACTGATCACGGCTTCCCACATCAATATAGAGCATTTCCAGCGAAGCGAGTTGTGGTACATGTGAATCAACCAGGTTTAAGGGGTCATGGGATAACCACTGACTCCAGCGAAGGTCATCCAATTCACAGGTATGCAGATCAAATGGTAACTGGATAGCCGTATCAGGGCTATCTCCCGGATCGTAACTGGCGGCCATTGCCAGCGTAAGCAAGGTGGAATAATCCGGCGAACCCGGAGATTTCTTCTTCCAGAAATTTCTTAGAAACCGGTACGGATCACCACCCAGTGCTGATAACACGGCTGCTGCACGTGGAAATTCCGGTCGGTAAACCCACTCAAAACCAATATCGCCGGCATGTGACGCCAGCCCACCCCAGGTTTCCGGGTAATACATGGCATGCACAAGTGCACCGTAACCACCTGATGATTTACCGAATACGCCGCGACCTTTTCGATCATCAAAGACGTTGACACGTCCGGACAGAAACGGGACCAGTTCCTCTACCACGTAGTCGGCATAACGGCCCACTGATGGTGAATTCACATATTGATTACCACCCAACGAACTGTAACAGTCCGGCATCGGCACCACTACCGGGGGCATTTCACCACTGCCAATTAAACGATCGAGTCTTTGCGGCAGATTTTCACCCTGGTTTCTCCAGTTCAGGTGGCCGGGACCTGAGTTTGTGAATGCTGCAAAATCCCATAGTGCAACACAGGGTTTGCCCGATTCATCATAGCCGGGAGGCAGATAAACGGATAAATTCCGGCTGGCTGGGTCGGACCAGATATTATTTTTTAAAACTTTCGAATCGTGCTTGAAACTGACAATCTGGCCCTTGGGCCATTCGGGTTGTGGTCGTACATCCATTAAAAAGAACTTTTTGCCGATTCAAAATACGCCAGCAAATCATCACGCAAGTCATCGTGTTCGAGGGCATAATCGACGGTGGCCCTGATGAAACCCTGCCGGCTACCACAATCATAGCGGACCCCATCAAAGGCATATGCCAGCAGCGGTTGGCTACCAAGCTGTGCGGCAATTGCATCCGTCAACTGAATTTCACCACCAGCGCCGGCCCGTACTGATTCGAGCAGTTTAAAAATTTCTCCGGGTAAGATATAACGTCCAACAACACCCAGGTTGGACGGGGCTTCTGCCGGTGAGGGCTTTTCCACAATCTCACGGATATAATCCCGTCCCGTGGCATCTCTTTTGACCGATACAACTCCATAACGGTCTGTCATGGAGGCAGGTATTTTTTCAACACCAATAATGCCTGCACCCGTGGCATGATATTCATCCACCATTTGCTTCAAACACCCTGATTGCTGGTTGCGAATCAGGTCGTCTGCCAGCAATACAGCGAAAGGTTCATCCCCCACCAGCTGTTTTGCACACCAGACCGCATGCCCCAGTCCCAATGCTTCTTCCTGTATCACATATTCCGTAAATACATGTGGAGGGATGATATTGCTAATACGCTCATGGAGTTCATCTTTTCCCTGTGCAAGCAGGTGCGACTGCAATTCATCGTCGGACTCAAAATGATCAAGAATTGCCCTTTTTTTATGACTGGTGACAAATATGAGGGTATCAATGCCTGCCTCGACCGCCTCTTCCACTGCATACTGGATCAGCGGTTTGTCCACAATTGGCAACATTTCTTTGGGAATAGACTTGGTAGCCGGCAGGAACCGGGTTCCCAGGCCGGCCACAGGAAATACGGCCTTTTTTATTGGAGGATAATCAGACACGTCTTAAGTGAATTTCTGAAAAACTCATGGGTGGCTCAGAAATTCCTTAGCTACTTTTATAGATGGGAATAACCTTTGCAGGTTCAGTATTGAACCCGGACTTGGCCAATTCCGGTACCAGGCGCAACAACGCGTGCTTAAGGAACTCTGTATCATACCGCCTGACAGCCAGTTCAGATGTTCTCAGTTCGGCACGCAATTCATCCCAATCGGCCTTACGCGGATGCGCCAGCAGTATCTTCTCGTGCGTTGTCCGCTCATAGGGCTCGAGCTCATGAAATAACTGTTCAAACAGTTTTTCACCGGGTCGCAGACCTGTGTAGATAATTTCGATATCGCGTCCTGGTTCCTTGCCGGCAAGGCGGATCAAATGCTCTGCAAGGTAGGTGATATTGACCGGCTCTCCCATATCGAGCACATAGATTTCACCACCATCCCCGAGTACAGCAGACTGCATAATCAACTGGCTAGCCTCGGAAATTGTCATGAAATACCGGGATATCTCCGGATGAGTAACAGTCAATGGACCACCTTTGGCGATCTGTTCCTGGAACAGGGGTACCACGCTGCCATTCGAATTCAGTACATTACCAAAACGAACCGTTATAAAGCGGGTATGTGAATGGGCGTTCATGTTTTGGCAATACATTTCAGCAACCCGCTTGGTTGCCCCCATTATATTAGCCGGGTTGACTGCCTTATCGGTAGATATCAATACAAAGGTACCCACCCCATGCCGCTCTGCAGCTTCTGCTACCCGCATGGTCCCAAATACATTATTGCGAAATGCTTCGCGGATCTGTGTTTGCAGAATTGGCAGGTGTTTATACGCTGCCGCATGGAACACAACGTCCGGTTTGTAATCTCCAATGACCTTTTCAACCGTGGCAGGATCACAGATATCCCCGAGCACAGAATAAAATACCAGATCATGATACTCACTACGTAACTCGTGATCTATCTTGTATAAAGAGTATTCACTGTGATCCACTATAATGATTTCAATTGGGTTCAGACGGGCAATCTGACGACATAATTCCGAGCCGATCGAACCTCCACCACCTGTAATCATCACGCGTTTGCCAACAAGGCCCTCGCGAATGGATTCCCATTCCAGTGACACTGGATCACGACCCAAAAGATCATCAATGACAACTCGTTTCAAATCACTGATATTGGTTGCCTGTGAACCGAGATCCTGTAGTGTCGGCAAGGTGCGAAATTTAATTTCGCTAAGCTCACAAACCTCAACGATGCGCTGCATCTGCTGATTATTCGCAGAAGGCATTGCGATAATGGCCAGATCAGCCTGGTAGCCTTTTCCAATCTTTGACAGTTGTTCGATAGTTCCAAGTACAGGAACACCGTGGACCTGCGCACCCCGTAGACGTTTATCATCATCAAGGAATCCGACGATATTGAACCCGCCACGATGCCGTAACTCCCTTTCAAGCATGGCACCGGAACGCCCTGCACCAAGAATCAGGACTCGTTTGAAACCCTTGCCGGACGCCGCAACCGGCATATTTGAGTCTTTCCAGAACCTGTAACACATTCTTGGCAAACCCAGTAATACAAATAAAAGTGCCGCGTAAAGCATGGCCGCCGGTATCCATTGACCGATCACCGCAGGACCCTGCACGAACACCAGTGCAACCACAATTGCTACCGTACCAAAAGCACTGGCCCGGGCAATATTCCACATATCCTGAAAACTGGCGAAGCGCCAAAGACCCTTATAAAGACCTGTTGCCCACAATACGCTGCCCTGTAGCACAAGTACGATGATCAATCCTGTAAGAGCCGACAAATTGTTACTAAACGGTACCGCAGGTGTACTTTCAACCAACCAGGCAGTCGCAAACAACGCCAGCAAAACCATACAAAAATCATGAACAATCACCGCTGCACGCGGGTGGCGAATGATATGAATTATCCTTTTCATTTCAACTCCGCTGTAACAGGCATGCCCAGTCTCCGGCTTGCAATGAACCAGCTGGCTCCAAGCAAAAATAGCGTGAGCCCAGCTGTCACCATGGCATATTGTGGATATATTTCTGCCAGCACAATCGCTGGCAGTACCAAAATCACGTTGATAGCCTGGTAAGCTACCAAAACCTGACGATGTGACCACCCCAGGATGATCAACCGTTGGTATATGTGTTGGGTGTGCGCAGTATACCACTGCTCCCCGGACAATACCCTCGCAAACAACGTCAGCGTTGTGTCAACTATGAACACGGACATGATCAGAATCGACAGGGACAGGGACAGACTACCCGTCTGCACTCCGTAAACCGCAAATGAAGCAAATATGAAGCCCAACGGCACGCTGGCCACATCTCCCATGAATACGCGAGCCCGTGGAAAATTCAATGGTAGAAACCCGCCGCAGGCTGCTGCTACGGACAGTGCAATAAGGGCCATCGCATACTGATCACCGGCTTGAAAAAAAGCGGCCATTACCAAACCTGCAAATACCCCCTGGAAGCCCGCCATTCCGTTGCTCCCATCCATGAAGTTATACAGATTCATCAGCCAGACCATTGCAACAATAATACTTGTAAACCATCCCACACCACTCAATGAAAACTGCAACCAGCCGAATCCTAACAACCAGATGCTGACTGCAAGCTGAACCAACAGTCGAATTAGTGAAGAAACCGGGACTTTGTCATCACGCCACCCGACAATGGCAAGCAACAGGATGCCCGGTAACATGTTTTGCCACCAAAATCCGGGAACAGGATGTACCAACTGTATGCACACGGAGGTCACTACAACACTGAATATCAGACCCAGGCCTCCCCCGGCGGGGGTTGCAACTACATGGCTCTGTCTTTTACCGGGCTGTGCGATCATGCCTGATTTTTTAGCGATAGCCATCGCCTTGGAACAACTGAAGAAACTCAGCACACCCGTGAACACGCTGACGACAGCCCAAGCATAAAAAAAAGGCCAGTCAAGGACAGCCAGGCTCACCTTTTACTCACCCAGAACACCGCGAATGATACGCGTCTTGCTCCAGCTTTTACAACTGGGACATTGCCAATGATGACTGTGGCCTGCGTAACCACAATGTGTACAACGATAGGATGGTTGCCTGGCCAGTAGTTTCTGTGCGACGGCACGAAGTATTTCATCGCCGGACTCTGTTTCCGGCCCCCCTTTGAGCTTCAATTCAATCAGGCGGTCCAGACCTTTTACCGATGGTCTGCGTGTCAAAGCTTCAGCCAGGTAGTGGGTGGCCGCTTCAAGACCCTGTTCTTCCCTGATCACATCAGTTTGAGACAGCAGCAAACTGACACCGTCATAATGCTCGGACCAGTTTTCCAGGGCAGCCAGTGCACGTGGAAAATCTTCAGCCTTTTGCGCACAATCCAAATACGACTGCAGAAGGCTATGGATGTACTCCATATCCATTTCTGCAATTTCTTCATAGACATCCAGTGCTTCGACAAACATGTCTTGCTGCCTGGCGATCCGCGCCAGTATGAACCTGGCGCGAATGCTCTCCGGAAAATACCGCCTGGCCTGGCGTAAATGTTTTCTTGCAGAGGTCGGTTTATTTGCCTGCAGATCAATTTCCGCCATTTCACAACAAAAATGTGCCATCACCAGACCCATCTTGTCGTCTGTCACAGCTTCCAGTTTTTGAGCCTGCTGAAGTGCCTTTTCCCAGTCTTTCTCCTGCTGGTAAATATCCAACAAATGCCGAAGCGCAGAAGGGGCATGTGATTCCCGTTCTATCAATTCATTAAACAGATTTTCTGCACGATCAAACAGACCTGCGCGCATATAATCCTCGCCCAATTCAAGTAAGGCACGGGTTTTCTGACGTTCATCCAGACCCGGTTTTGAAATAATGTTCTGGTG
>Ga0164313_10006377_pt1 | contig 10408 bp, 5 predicted proteins | sample GuaBasSedimGuay4_FD_113735 | JGI IMG/M metagenome (GOLD analysis project Ga0164313, IMG submission 113735) | Subseafloor sediment microbial communities from Guaymas Basin, Gulf of California, Mexico - Guay4, Core 4569-4, 0-3 cm | ecosystem: Environmental > Aquatic > Marine > Hydrothermal vents >...
ATAGCCATTAAAAATGTATTAAAAATGCTGAAGGCGACAACAATGACAAGGATGATATACATGATGATCCCGCTGACAAGATCCATTTGTATCCCCTGTAGCAGACCCGGCATAATTTCCATCCAATCGGGTACTGCAAGATATTCTCCCCCTTTGATTTTTAAAAAATTATTCTGGATTTCCTGTTTAACCATGGAGACATCACCAAGAGAATCTGCTGTTATAACGGCTTCATGAACACTTTTCCCCATTGAAAAAATTTCCTGAAATCCTTTAAGCCCCATCATGATAACATTCCGGTCAAATTCGTCAATGCCGGAGGTAAAAATGCCTTTTATGGTAAGAACTGCAGCAGCAATTGAACCGTCTTTCCCCTGCCCTAGTATGGTAAGCTCATCATTGATATCCACTTTTAAATTATGTGAAAGAAGTTCTCCTATAAGGGCGGCAGTCTCGTCATCCTCTTTTAGATAACTGCCTTTACGAACAAGAGATTTTATGCTTGAAACATGGGCTTCTTTCAAGGGATCTATACCCGTTACAACAACCCCGTAGGTTCTTGTATCAGAGGATACAAGTGAGAACCCATTGGCCCTGAAGGTGTAAGTATCAATACCTTCTACCGTGTCAAGGAATTTTGCCACCTGCTCAGGGTCTTTAATGACAAGGCGCATCTTTTTGTCTTTAAGATATCCTTTTGCCTGGATCTGTAGATGACCGGTACTGATTTTAACAGAAGTATTAATCATGGTTTCATAGCACCCCAGCTGGAAAGAGAGCATAAATACAAGGATCATGCTTGCAAAGGCAATGGCGGAAATGGTAAGAAGTGTCCGTCGAGGGTTTCGCCATATATTACGCCACGCCATTTTTAATTCTATTGACATGCCATATCCCTTTAGATATCCGGATTTTTAAGATGGGTCCGGGTAAAAATATTTTTGTTCAAGCTTTTTTTAAAATCAATCTTTTCATATACAAACCGGGTATACTCATCTTTTGCATCTGATTTTTCCATTTTCCATTTTAAGGGGAAAAGTTTGCCGCCTGCCATCCGGATATCCCATGCTGTCATTATTTTCACAGCCTCAAGGTCTTCATCAAAAAACACTTCACTTAAAAGGATATTGTCCTCACGTATTTTAAGTTTGATCATGCCCCAGATAACAGGGGCATCGGGTTTGGGTATTGATTTTATGGAATAGACTTTTTTGTCTTGAACAATTTTTGTGTCTTCCAGAGTGTGCACATAATCTTTGATAAGGCTGTCGCTCTTTGCAAGATCGTTGTTGGAAAAATCAGATCCCTGCCAGCTTTGAGACATCATGGAAGGGGGAAGTTTGATGACCCGGTTTACTTTGGGATTATATATCCACATCCCTTTGCCAGCTTTAAGGGTGCTGTTCCCCCTGTCCTTTGCAGGGTTGGTAATCACAAACAGGGAATCGGATTCACCCCGGGTCCAGGCTTTGATGGTCATGCTGCGCTCCCAGTCAGGACGGTGGATGGTCATGGTTATGGTTGACACAGAGGCTTCACCCCGCCAGTAATCGAAGGCCTTCTTGACGATTGTTTCAGCCGTCATCTGGGCCTGTGAACTTACTGCAAAAAAAAGTATTCCAACGATCAATATAAGTTTTTTCATTCTGCCCCCTCGATTTGAATTGAGCGCCCGAATCAAATTTTTATAATTTTGTGGTTATTGAGAATAAGCACATGATATATCCTGTGTCAATGGATTATACTATTGCTGATGTTGGCATTTCTAATAAATGATTATGAATTGATGACTGATCGTATTTAGATCACACCAAGCTTATACGAAAGGCGGGCGGGGTGTGGTTGCAGGGAAGCTCAATCGGATGAGCCCGCAACCCATGCCCCGACCGGGTTAACGCAAAACAACGCCTATAAAGATGTCGGCTTTGTTCTGATAAACTGGACAAGGCAAAGGGAGATAAAGCTGAAAAAGGCTCCGGCCAGGAAGGGAATTTTATAATCCACCATCCATAACAGCCCGCCAATGACCGGCAGGACCACGGCTGCAATATGGTTGATGGTAAATCCCACTGCCGCACTTGCTGCAATATCCCGGGGATCGGCTATTTTTTGGAAATAGGTATTAATGCCTATGGAAAAATTAAAAAACATGTGATCAAGAACATATAAGATAGTGACTATAAATTTTGAGTCAACAAAAGCATAGGAGATAAAAACCAGGATAAGGGAAAAGTATTCTATTGAAAGAAGTTTTCGTTCTCCATATTTTACAATAAATTTTCCTATGAGGGGAAGGATGAAAAAATTGATCCCATTGTTCAAAAGAAAGAGCAGGGTGATCTCCTGAACGGAAAATCCGAATTTTTTTACCAGTAAAAATACGGCAAAAGCCATGAAAATTTGTCGTCGTGCCCCTGCCATAAAAGTTAGAAAATAAAAGAGCCAGTATCGTTTTTTTAATATCAATTGTTTTTTTTGGGGAATGATGTCCTTGTCTGTTGGATTTTTTGTAAAGGCCCAGACACCGCAAATACCGATCACCCCGCCAAAAAGAATATACATGGTTTTATAGCTGAACAGGGGAGCTATAAAAAATATAATGATGCCGACCACAATGCTGGCAGCGGCGGCATAGCTTCTTTGTGCGCTTAAAACAAGAGGGGCGGTTAGTTTGTCAAAATACTGGAGTGTCAGCGACTTATTTGTTGTTTCATAATAGTGGAACCCGAAACTCATTATCATGGTTGTAAAAATAAGGCCAAAAAAACTGGGTAAAAATCCCGTTGCAAAAAGACCTGCCCCCAGGACGATAATGGCCAGGGCAGACAATTTATGTTCTTTAATGATTAAAATCACATAGGTGACAAGTAATGCCAGAAACCCCGGGATTTCACGAACAGACTGCAGCGCACCGATATGATGGCCGTCAAGTCCGACAATGTTAACACTGAAATTGTCAAAAAGGGTTAGCCAGCACTGGAGCCCTGCAGTAGAACAAATGCTCAGGACTATGAGATAGGAATACATCTGTTTTTTTTTATAGTCAGGCATACTGCGGATTTTGTTATTTGATCTTATTTATTATTTTCTCAACTGCTTTTTCTGCTGTATCACCAAACAGGGTTTCAACGTCCACCAGGTTAAGATACTTGTCATTCCATTGGATATTATCACTTTCAAGAATCCAGTCTTTGAGCCTGTTGTATTTGCCGCCCAGAGCTTTGATCTTTTTTAAAAGCGGTACGTTACTGGATGGTTTGAAGCTGATATGTAACGACAGGATATACTCAATGATGTTGGGGGTGGCAGGATTTGAAGAAATGCCGGGAATCACCAGAATATTTTTATTGTCCTTCCTGCCTTTTCCAATATAAACATTTCCCTCTCTCACAATGATGTTTTTGGTTCCTTTAAGTCTGGGATCTGTTTCCACCCTTGAACTGTCGTTTTTTAATAAGCCGGTTTTGTTCAGTATTTTTATTCTGGTCTCCGGGGTGACCTCGCCTAAAAGGCTCAGGCCTGAAATCTGGTAGAGGAAGGCACCCTTGACGGTGGAAATAACTTCCTGGAGGTTTTTAATAACCAGCACATTTTTATTGGTAATCTGGGAGAGTTGAATATCGTTGGCAGCAAGTTCATCAAAAACAAGACCTTCAAGTTTTTCACTGATTCTACTGGTGCCGACCGTTACGGTTTTGGCCTGATGCTTGATGGCATCAACCGGTCTTGCCATGGTGTCGATGGCCTGGCCGATATTATCAAAGAAGGTGTTTAACATGTTGGAAGGCGTGCCTTTTATTTCAAAGTCAATTTCAAAATCAGACACCGGTAACCTGCCGGACAGGTACTTTAAAAGCAGTGTGATATTGGTAACTATATCAAGCCCCATGGCAGCAGGGAAGCCGCCCTGCTTTCGTTTTTTTGAAAATTTGTTATAGAACCGCGCAATGGTTTCCCTGAATCGTTTCTCCAGAAGAACTTCGTAAACATCGTGTCCCATGGTGGTATATCCGTCTAAAAGATCCTGGATTTCAATTTTTCCTTCATACATAAACCGGGAACCCTCATTAATGGCAAGGGCAGCATAATACCCCCAGATGTGTCCGACAAGTGTATTAAGAACCGGTGCAAACTGTTCTTTTGTTTCAGGAATTTTAAATACATCCCGGGCATAAAGGTCAAACCGGTCTTCTCCAATGGTGGTGATAACCACCGGGGTTGCTTTGTGTGCATGGAAAATGGCCGTATCCTTTATAATATCCCCCAGTACGCTTTGTCTTGTGCCGGCAGCACAAATGATGATCAATGGTTCGCTTGACAGGTCAATATGTTTTTTATCTTCAATAAAGTCAGACGAAATGGTTTTATAGCAAAGCTCACTGAGCTTGATCCTGATTTCATCGGCAGATGTCTTGTTTGATCCTGATCCTACGGTTGCCCAATAGTCTTTTGAGACCGCAAGCCTGAAGGCCGAATCTTTGATTTGATCTTTCATCCCAAGGATGGTTCTCATTTTATCCGGCAGGCCCATGATTTCGCTGATTTGTTCTGTAATAAATTTGCTGGATCTTGTTTGAAAAATACCGGCAATGTGAAGACCTAAAATGGCCCCGGCGGTGATTTGTGAATAAAAGGCTTTTGTTGATGCTACAGACATTTCAATATCACGGCCGGAGCTGGTATATAATACACCATCTGTTTTAAAGGTCAGATCAGAATCTTTTCTGTTTACGATGGCCAGTGTTCTGGCGCCGCAGGCTTTCACCAGGTCAACGGTCCTATTGGTATCCGTTGTGGCGCCGGACTGGCTGATGGCCACAACAAGGGTATGGATCATAGATTGGGCTTTATTTTTCCCGTCAATAATACTGAATCCGGAAAGTTCTGATGATTTTAAGGCTCTGACGGTGATATCAATATCCCCCAGATAGAAATTTAACAGATCTGCACAGCCCTGAGCCGCAATCCCGGCAGTTCCCTGACCAATAAAATAGACTTTTTTTATTTTGTTGTTTTTAAAGTCATCTTCCAGTGATTTTGGAATGACGGTTTCATTCAGGTTTGTGGAGAACCGGTTTGATTCCGGGGAAAAATTGATTTTATCTTCCAGGGTTTTTTCAACCGAACCCGGGGATTCTGAAATTTCTTTTAAAAAATAATGGGGGAAGTTTTGCCTGTCAATATCCCTTGACGTAATCTGGCTTGTCAGTACTTGACCCTCTTCTATGCTGATAGGGGTGTTGTCGTAATAAAAGGAATGGATGCCTGATACACCACCCGAGGAGTTTGGATCAAGGATAACGATCTGGCCTTTGTCTTCTCCATTCAGTTTGATATAATTTTGGGTTTCTTCTACAATACCATAAAGTTCTGATGCCGCAATATAATGATCCTTTGCAATTCCGACAAAAATGGCCTGACCACTTCCTTTCTGAGCCAGGAACAGTTTTCCAGGGGCTAAATCCGAGTGCATGCTGATGGCATGAGAGCCTTCAAAATCATTGACAGCCAGCCTGAAGGCCTCTTCAATAGAGTTATTGAGTTTCAGGTAGTACTCAATTTGGAGTGGGATCAGTTTGGTGTCTGTTGTGATATTTTCATGAATTTTATCATATTGTGCTTCATAGTCTGTTTTTAATTCAAGATAATTGTCAATATCGCCATTCAGGCAGACATGAAGGATACCGGTTTTACCGATTTCTCTATCTGTAGGCGTATTGTCCTGGGGGTGGCAATTGGCGACAGTAATATCTCCGACCGATGCCCATCGAGTGTGAGCAGAGACGGAATTGGCAACAAAGTCATAATTTGAAAGCAATTGAAGTATGAGGTCATTTTTAATCTGGCTTCGGATAAAACTTACATTGTCTCCAAGTGAACCAATTTCCGCAGCAACTTTATAGATAAAAGAAATTGTTACAAAATGTTTGCCGTTTTCCGGAAACGTATCATTGATGGTAAGACTGTTGTTGGATAATACCGGATGATTTGTTCTCTGTTTCAGCTTTTCGACAAGTCCTGCCTTGATCAGTCTTTCCCTGAAATTTTCAAATTCGGATTTAGTAAAAGTAAGGATAACCGAAATTCCTGCAGAATCTCTTCCTCTGACTTCAAGTCGGTCAATGCTGTTTAATACGGCATTAATTCTTTTGAATATCTTTAACCCACGGACATTGCCGGAATTTTCAAGACCAATGGTAAGATTGTTGATGGCGGTTATGTTATCCAGAATTTCTTTTTTAAGGCACCAGCAAATATCCTGGAGTTTTTCAAGACGGTTGGAAATTATTTTGACCTCTGAAGAAGAAAGCGTTGCGTCCTCTTTTTTTACTGCACCGGTTTGATCCTTTATCAATTGTTCAATCGTTTTTGAAATGGATAAAAGGGTACCTCTTTTTTTTTTGTTAAAAAAGAGATCGGAAAAAGCACTTTCCTGTTTAATCTCCTGACATTTTTTAAATAATTTATTTAGAAGGTCATCGCTGTCAGAGAGGTTTTTTTTTGTTCCTAACGAAAGGGTCATTTCCTGGAGAAGGTTTAAATTAATATGTTGAGGTTTATTGTTACCTTTAAATGCAATCAATGCTGAAATGCCGCAGGATACGGTATCGGGTTGATAGGGGAAAAATATGATGGCGTTTTTTTTTGCCGCTGTTATAGATTTCCCGAATTCAATATGAATTGAAAATAAATTTTTAACCTGATTGAAAAAAGAGTTTAAAAAATGTTTTTTTTGCAGAATCATTATTTTCTCCATCGCCCAAAAGGGTTTGTGCATCACAATTGTGCTGTTTTAGCAGTATTTTTTTTAAAATATTTTTTTAAAATCATCTTTGCATATATGCTAGCTCTTGTTCCAATATATTTTCTATGGCCGACAATAATAGATAAAGCAATTTTTTTACGTGTGACCTTCAGGTTATTTGTTTTTTTCTCTTTCCCAAAACCGGTGAACCAGTCATATTTAACCGTATTATTTTTATTATATAAGGATCCGGTTTTTCCGCCAATCACAAGCGTGGAAAGGACGTTGTCTTTTGAAGCACCCCTGAAGGATTTTCTGGCAGTCCCCGTTGATATGGTTTTTTCCATTAGTTGCATCATTGTTGCCGCAGTTTCAGGCTTTATGGCTGTCATATAGGTTGTTTTTTTATTTTTGTAAATAATTTTCCCGTCAGCGTCTGTCACCTGTTCAACAATACTTGGCAGCATAATATTACCTGAGTTGACGACACCTGAGATGAGCATGGCACCAAATAGTGGCGACAGGGTTGTATCATTGTTAAAGCCGCAACCCAGCTCTGCCAGATGGTACTCATTGCTGTTGGTTTTAAAATTGCCTGAAACAAAGGGTAATTCCGAATGAATAATCCGGTTGAATCCAAAAGCAGCGGCATAGGACTCAAGTTTTTCTTTTCCAAGGTAATTCTTTCCGATTTTCCCGAATACCGGATTTACGGATTCTGCAAAAGCCCTGGAAAAGGAAATTTTATAGGTATATTTATTTTTAACATTTTTGAGTTGACGCTTATATAATGTGTACTTATTCCCATTAAAGTACAATTGCGTCTGCGGCGTGTAGCCTAGGGTTTCAACAGCCGCCGAAGCCGTTACAATTTTAAAGATGCTTGCCGCCGGATAGTCTGATTCGATACAGGGATTGGCATCGGGATTTTCAAGATCAAACCCTGTCATGGCAATGATTTTTCCGGTATCGGCTTCCATGACCACAAAGGCAATCCTCTGAGGTTTTCCACGGGTCAGTTTTTTGAGCCGGTCAAGCAGAGATAATAAATATTCCTGAAGATAAACATCAATACTTGTCTTGATTTTATAACTGGCTTCAGGTGCATCAACGGAAAAGATGTTTTTATCGGTATGGATAAAGTTTATATTACTGATGATATCCTTTAATTGAGCCCTTGATAACCGGTTTTGTGTTTCAGAAGCCTGCGGTTCTGACCGTGCCGGATCTTCCTTCCGGGTTCCCTGAAACGTGTCGTTGTTTTCAGGGACCTGGTTTTTAAAAAAATAGATGCCTGCAATTAAAAGCATCAGGATACCAGAGGCAATGGTTGCTTTTATTGTTTTTAAAAAAAGAGTTTTCTTCTTTTTTTTAACGATATAGTCTGATTGAAAATCTCGCCAGGAGTTTTCTTTCATTTTACCGGATTTCCGGGTGCAATTGATTTGTCAAAACCGGATATCCCTTTCTTTTTTTTATGGCCTTGGGGGTTTATTTTGTCTGTATCAATTCTTGGAAATAAACTGTCCGGCTTTGCAATCAGGGTCCCTTTTTTAATCTGTCCCCAGGGGGATGTTTCTTTCAGGGTGTAGAAGCCCTTGTCTTCTTTTTCCATGCAAAGGGTTTTTTGCATTTTCAAAGATGTTCGCGGCATAATGGGGTAGATCAGGCAGGAAACAACCCTTAACCCTTCGATGAGATTGTAGAGGACTGTTCCGAGAATAGGGAGATTGGCATCATCCTTGGCCAGTGTCCAGGGTGCAGTCGTGTCAATATATTTATTCATGATGCTGATAAATTGCCAGATGGCCCCGACGCCTTTGTGGAATTCACAAAGAGACATGGCCTGCTTGAATTCATCAATAGCTTTTTTCGCATCAGATGCCAATGATAGATTCTTTTGTTTTTCAATTTCGGCATCCGGCGCTCTTACTTCACCTTTAAAATATCTATGGTTCATGGAAAGGACTCTTGAAAAGAGATTTCCAAGGTCATTGGCAAGATCCGAGTTGATTCTTGATACAATGGTTTCTTCTGTGAAATTGGCATCCAGGCCAAAGACCATTTCCCTCATTAGAAAGTACCTGAACGGATCAATCCCGTATTTATTTGTCACCTGGACGGGATCGGTGACATTGCCGATACTTTTTGACATTTTACTGCCTTTAACGTTCCAGAACCCATGGACATTTAATCCATTATAAATTTGGATACCGGCAGCTTTCAGCATAATAGGCCAGTAAATTCCATGGGGTTTGATAATGTCTTTGGCCACAAAATGACGGGCACCCGGCCAGAATTTTTTAAAGAGCTTGCCATCAGGATATCCCAACGCTGAAATGTAATTTACAAGGGCATCAAACCAGACATAGGTGACATAATCTTCATCAAAAGGCAGGGTAATCCCCCAGGTCAATCGGGATTTCGGACGGGAAATGCAAAGGTCTTCCAGGGGGTCCTTTAGAAAAGAAAGAATTTCATTCTTGTACTGTGCAGGCTGGATAAAATCAGGATGGGTTTTGATGTGGTTGATGAGCCATTCCTGGTAGTTGCTCATTTTAAAAAAATAATTGGATTCTTTGATGAGCTCAGGTTCGACACCATGATCCTGGCACTTGCCATTAACAAGTTCTCTTTCCTGATAAAATCGCTCACAGCCGAAACAATAAAGGCCCTCATAGCTTGAAAAGTAGATATCTCCTGAGTCATAAATTTTTGAAAGGATATCTTTAACCACTTGGATATGGCCGGGGTCTGTCGTTCGGATAAAGTGATTGTTTTTGACATTTAATATTGGCAATAGATCCTGAAAAAGTTGACTGATATTGTCAGCATATTCTTTTGGTGTTGTCTCCTGTTTTTGGGCGGCCTGGACAATTTTATCTCCGTGTTCATCCGTTCCTGTCAGAAAAAAGGTTTCATAATCATCTATCTGTTTGAATCTCGTTGCAACATCAGCAGCAATGGAGGTGTATGCATGCCCCAGATGGGGTTTGGCATTGACATAATATATGGGGGTTGTAAAAAATTGTTTTTTTGGTTTCATTATTTTGTAGATTCCGTGATTGAGTTAGTCAGTTGCTGGATGGTTTTTTTTATTTCGGTATTATCTTCTAAACGAATAGTGACGACCTCTTTCAATATATTTTGTCGGACAACTTTCCCTTTCCCTTCTTTTATTGTAATTTTTTTCCCTAATTTGGGCATCCCGCGTTTAAGGCTTTTATAGGTTTCATTTTCAAAGGTCAGACAGCACATTAACCTGCCGCAAACCCCGGAAATTTTCGTGGGATTTAATGACAGCCCCTGTTCTTTTGCCATTTTGATGGACACCGGTTCAAACGTATGCATAAAAGAGGAACAGCAAAGCTCCCTCCCACATTTACCAATACCACCGCAATGTTTTGAAAGATTGCGAATTCCGACCTGGCGCATTTCAATCCGGATATTGAATTCTTTTACCAGAAGTTTGATGAGTTCTCTGAAATCAATTCTGCCGTCAGCCGTGTAGAAAAAAGTCAATTTGTTATGATCAAATGTACTTTCAACACTGAACAGGTTCATGAAAAGATTTAAATCATTGATGCGTTGGATGCAAAAATCGAAGGCTCTTTTTTCAAGTTTTTTCAGCTCTTCTCTTTTTAGAAAGTCTTCTTTGGAGGC
>Ga0164313_10006379_pt1 | contig 10406 bp, 11 predicted proteins | sample GuaBasSedimGuay4_FD_113735 | JGI IMG/M metagenome (GOLD analysis project Ga0164313, IMG submission 113735) | Subseafloor sediment microbial communities from Guaymas Basin, Gulf of California, Mexico - Guay4, Core 4569-4, 0-3 cm | ecosystem: Environmental > Aquatic > Marine > Hydrothermal vents...
AAAACGACGGCGAGAATCTCGGGCCACGGCATGGGAGACAGTGTAGCGAGAACGTTGGGAGACTGGGGCAGGAACGTGCAATACCAACGCTCAACGCTCAACGTCGAAATACGCGTTTCTGGTCACTGGTTGTCTGAATGGCGGAGTTCGACGCCAATAGCGTCGTAATTCCACACACGGGAATCGTGAGCGTTCACCATTGAGCATCGACCGTGACTCTCCCATTTCTACCAACCCTCGGGTGTGAACTTCAAGGTTGGACGTTGAACGTTGGGCGTTGCACGTTCTTTTCCCCCTTGCCTCTTGCGCCTTTCTTGCGTACATTTCACCCCCTTGCCGATGCGGCAACGATCTAATTTGGAGGCACCATGACCCCGACAACCGAAACATTTGAATTTCAAGCCGAAACATCCCGGCTGCTCAACCTGGTCATCAACTCGCTCTACACGACCAAGGACATCTTTCTCAGGGAATTGATTTCCAACGCATCCGACGCCCTCGACAGCCTTCGATTCGAGCGTGTTACCGAGCCGGAAATCGTTCCGGGTAACCACATTGACGAGATTCGGATCGAACCCAACGCGGATGCACGGACCCTGACGATCCACGACAGCGGCATCGGCATGAGCCGTGAGGAGGTGATACGCAACCTCGGAACCATCGCACAATCCGGCACCCGGGAGCTCCTGCAAAAGGCTGCGGACAATGGCGACCGCGAGGTCCTTTCTTCCCTGATCGGACAATTCGGCGTCGGTTTCTACTCGGTCTTCATGGTGGCCGACAAGGTCTCGGTCATCACCCGAAGGGCCGGCGAGGAAGGCGGCACCTTCTGGGAGTCCGTCGGCGAAGGTCGGTTTGATGTCTCCGATGCTCAGCGTGATCAGTGCGGAACCTCGATTACCCTACATCTCAAGGCGGTGGACGAGGAGGCGGGTGTGCATGACTACGCCGACTGCCACGTCCTTGAAGGGATCGTTAAACGATACTCCGACTTCATCAACTATCCCGTCGTCTGCCCGGTCGAGCGGCAGGAGTACGAACGAGACGAAGACGGCAATATCAAGCCGGAAACCGAACCCACCAGTGTCGTTGAAGATCAAACCCTGAACGCCATGAAACCGATCTGGACTCGACCCCAGTCCGAGGTCAGCGACGAGGAATACGCCGACTTTTACCGCCACATCGCCCACGACTGGACGGCGCCGCTGAAAACCGTGGCCCTTCGTGCCGAGGGTCGGATCGAGTACAAGGCCCTGCTGTTCATTCCGTCTAACCCACCCTTGGACCTCGGCATGGGGGCCCCGACGTGGGGACTCCAACTCTACTCCAAGTCGGTGATGATCATGGAAAACTGCGAAGAGGTGCTGCCTCCTTGGCTGCGCTTCGTGCGGGGTGTCGTGGACTCTGCGGATCTCCCGCTCAACGTCTCTCGGGAAACCTTGCAGCAAGACCGACACATCACCCACATTCAGCGCTTCTTGACTTCCAGGATCCTCAAGGCCCTGGACAAGATGAAAACAGACGAGTCCGAGAACTACCTGAAATTCTGGAACGCCTTCGGACGGGTTCTCAAGGAGGGCGTCACCGGCGGCCTTGATTACTCTGAGCAACTGCAAAGTTTGTTTCTTTTCAAATCCTCGGCCGATTCGGAGCGTTTGACCTCCTTGGTCGAGTACGTCTCCCGCATGAAATCCTCTCAGGATGCAATTTATTATCTGACCGGAGACTCCAAGGCGATCATCGAAAATTCCCCCCACCTTGAAGCCTTCAAGGCCCAGGAATTTGAGGTCCTCTACCTCGACGACCCGGTTGATGAACTCCTGGTGCAGTTCCTGACGGAGTATGACTCAAAGCCCCTCAAGTCCGCCGCCAAAGGTGCGGCAGAATTAGGCAACGCCGAATAGAGAGAAGAGGTACGCAAGGATCACGAGGAGAAGTGCGGGGACCTCAGGTGACTGCTCGAAAGTATCCAGAAACCCCTGGATGTGCATGTCAAGGAGGTTCGCCTGTCCTCTCGTCTGACCACATCCCCGGCCTGCCTCGTCGGCGGTGAGCACGACATGAGCCCGCAACTGGAACGGCTCCTGCGTCATACTCAGCAGCAGGCCCCTCAATCCAAGAGAATCCTGGAACTCAATGGCGAGCACGAAGTGATTTCTAAACTCGCTGCACATTTTGACTCCAAGGCCGACGATCCGGCCATCGCCGAAACCGCCGACCTTCTCTACGGCTACGCCCTTCTGGCCGAGGGATCTGAACTGCCCGATCCCGCACGGTTTACCGGCCTGTTGGCGAAGCTGATGGTGGGGGGGCTTTAGACACTAACTCTCGAACACCCCTGCGCGAAGCGCATTTTCCTGAAATATCGACTGGGTTGGCCTTGAGGACGATTCCCACCCTGTGCCGTTCTCGGAGGCCAACCCAGTCGATATTTCAGGACTTGACAAAAAACTCTATTTTGCTATATTACCAATTGGTTGAAAGGGGATTTATATTCTCTTTGACCCTATGACGCGGCGCTCAGTGTCAAAATGTACATACCGACTCTTTGCCTACCTTACAATCTCACCAAATTCCCACCAACAATCCAACCAACCAACGAGCGCCGACCGTCGTATATCCTCCATGGCTCTCCGAACAACGCCTCTCAAGCTCGAAGTTCCCGGCAATACCGGCCGGGGCTCTTTTTTGTTCGGCTCGACCAGGGTCAGTGTTTTTTCTGTTAACATATGTCAGTTCAATGGGGTAGCTTCCGTTTTCGTTCGGAGTACCGCCACAAGCTGCGGGGAGGTTCTTCAGACCCCCAGACGCAACGACGGAGAACGGCATGGCATTGGTTGGAAAACTCGAGGATCTCAACTTGACGGAGCTCTTCCATATGCTGTCCTTGTTCCAGAAGTCCGGGCGCCTGACCCTTTCGGCAGATGACAAGAAAGGCGTGTTCCTCTTCAGGGGCGGAAAAATCATCCACGCCGCCGACGGCGCCCCGAGAGAATCCTTGGGGCACACGCTGGTATCCAAGAATCTTATTTCGGAATCGACACTGCGAACCGCCCTCGACAGCCAAGCAGAAGATTCCGAACATCGTCGATTGGGGACCATCCTGGTTGCCATGGGCGCTGTTACCGAAGAGCAGATCGAGCAACTGATCCGCGAACGGCTCCAGGCCATCACCAAGGAATTTCTCCACTCGGATACCGGATTTTTCAGCTTCAAGCCGGAAGAGGATGATCCGGCCTCCAACAAAAACCAGTCCCGGCAGGACGTCGATTTGCCGACAGGCATGAATACTGACCAGTTCATTCTCGATCTTCTGACGCGACTCGATGCCGTGCAATCTCGAATGACCCCATTAGCTTCAACTGATGGAACAGAGCCGACCGACACATCGACAGAATCCGGACAATCCCTGAATGACGAAGGGTTCTTGTCCATCCTCGATTACATGGTGGACTCTTCCAACTACGGATCACTGACCACCGAACCGGATAGCGGCATGGATATCGTCACCAGCCTGGCGGAGCTTCGGTCACTGATGGTAGAGATTCAGCTTCGATCCCCGTCGTTCACCGGAGAGATCACACTGATGGTCCTCCGTTTTGCAACTCGAGTCGTCAATCGTGGCATTTTGTGTCATGTGTCACCGAGCGGCATCATCGGCATCGGACAGTTTGGACTGGCCAGACAGGCAGAGAGCACTGAGTCCGTCGATCGCAGAGTTCGCAGCATGTGCATCCCAGTACACGAACCTTCGGTCTTCATGGAGGTCTTCGAGACGATGCACTCATATCAAGGCAAACTCAGGAGCAGTTGGTGGAATGATCAGCTCGTTCGATTCCTCGGGGGACCAGCCCCGACCGAAGTCATTGTCATCCCAATCATCGTTGACGGTATGATTGAGGGGCTGTTTTATGGCGACAATGTTCCCCACGATCGAGCAATCGGATCGGTTCACACCTTGGAGCTTCTGATGATCGAAGCTGGACTTGCCTTGGAAAAAACACTTTTGCGTTCTCGCCTGAAACAAATCCAGGATCAGGCTCATATCCTGGGAACACCATCGGAGGCTCCTTCGTGAAACCCTGGACTACCGGAGATACGCCATGACATCACAAACCGTCATGACCATCGATGATTCCGCAGCTATCCTGACGATCATCGCGGCCTACCTTGAGGACTCGGAGTTCAAGGTCATCGCATCCGAGCGGGATGGCCGCAGGGCGGTCGAAGTCTTTCAGGAGATACGGCCGGACATCGTCCTATTGGATCTCATCATGCCCGGCCAGTCCGGCATGGAGACCCTGTCCCAGATCCTGGCACTAGACCCCGACACCTGTGTTGTCATGGTCAGTTCGTTGGGCACGGAGGATGCCGTACACCAGTGCTTGAGCACCGGCGCCAGGAGCTTTCTCCAGAAGCCGTTCTCGAGGGATGCATTCATCGATTTCCTGCGAAATCTCAACAACCAACCACGGGACTCAGAGGTCGAATTATGAGTTCGATGTTCTTTGGTCACTACCTATTGGAACAGGGCGCTATTCAACGTGAGGGCCTACTGGATGCCATCGAGAGGCAGCGTAATACCAACCGGTCCCTGCCGGATATCGCCGTTGGAGAAGGGCTGTTGGATCAAGTCAAGGCTGACCAGATCCACACGATGTTCCGGGTCTCGAATTCGAGCTATGAAGATCTCTGTATTTCGGAAGGGCGTCTTTCCAGAACCGATGTCGAGAAACTCAGCCGCATCCAGTCCGCCGAATGGCTCCGCATCGGCGCCGCTCTCGTCCGGGGAGGGTATCTATCCGATGCCGCTATGACGACCCATCTCGAGGACTTCAATACGATCGAGTCTGCCCAGCAAAGAACACTGGAAAGTGAATTCAACCATCTCGAGGAATCGATAATCATCCGAGCCTGCACTGAACTGACATTGCGCCACGTCGCCCGTATTTCCGGCGCCCCGGTCAAACTCCAACGGATTGATTCTTCCAACGGTACGCTGAGACAGGGATTTCGTCGTTTTGCGCAGAACATCGTCGGCGACAGAGAATTCTGCATCACAATCGATCTTGGAGACCCCCTGTTCTCGGTTGCAGCCAAAGGTATGCTTGGCGTGGACGTTGACCCTGCAAGCGAGGCCGCCCGAGACGCAGGCTGTGAACTCATTAACTTGATCGGAGGCAATACCTGTACTCAGCTCGAACCTCAGGGCTACACTCTCCGGCCGGAACCTCCCTTCTCTCCCAATATTCCGGATCCGGATCACGAGGAAAGGCCGTCGATCCGAGGTACGGCATTTGCCGGCGATGACCATTTCGAATTCAATATTTTCATCGACCGACCATGAGAAATGAACTGGTCTACGTTGTCCACTCAGAGCCGGGGGTTGCTGCCCAGTTGAGTCAGGCTCTCTTGGTATCCAAATTCAAGGTCGTCAGCATGACGACGGAGGAGGAAGCCGACGCCACGGTGACCGGCCGCCAGTTCATGCTGCCCGATGCCATTCTGACGCCGCTCGGAGACATCGAAAGCGGTGACTCAATCCTGATTCGCCTCCTCCAGTCAAACCCCTTGATGAGCAGATCCCCCTGGTCGTCGTTGCCAGTACCGACAAGGACGAACGGCGCAGGGCCCTTCGGCTCGGCCTTCTCAGCGTTGTCTTTCCCCCCTACGACCCCGAAGAAGTCTCCCTGACGACACAACTGGCCATCGAGAAACACCGCAATGAGCAACTGCTCTTCGGATCACTTTCGCAACTGTCCGTCCCGGATCTGCTACAAACCGCCGAGGTTGGACGGCGTAGCGGCACCATCTCCTTTCAACACAATGGGGACAGGGGGCAGGTGTGGCTCCGTGACGGCATGGTGGTCAATGCCTTCATCGACGATGACACCCCTCCCGAGCAGGCGGTCTACCGCATCATCCTGTGGGACTCCGGCACCTTCGAGGCCAACTTTGGAGATGTCGACGTCGATGTTCGGTTTTCCATGCCTCCGTCAGAACTGGTACTGGAAGCAATGCGGCGGCTCGACGAGGCCCGGGCTGCCGAAACCGAAGCCCCGGACATTGACCCCAATGAGCCTGCCCATCTGCAGCAACTGGAATTCGCTCTGACCCTCCCCAACATCGTTTCCGCCTATACGGGGAACTACCTGGATCCGGCCCTTCTGGCCGACCGCCTCGAGGCTGTCCGCCAGTCGATGCTTGAGTCGCAGCCGGAACTGCATCATTTTCAGGTCTTGGACTCGGGCGCCGTCATCCTGGTCGATACCGTCTCGGCCCACAACCCTGGAGCAATCCTCGAGGCCGGCGCACAGTGGTGTGCCGCCGTCTTCCACCGAATGGACGCTGCACTGGCCTGGAGATTCGACCGCAAACGGTTGGCCAATCTCCTCAGCCCCTGGCGGGAGATACTGATCAGAGAAGGGCTTTTCAAGACCTTGGGTCTATCCGACATCGACAATGCTCTGGCTCCAGACGACGATTCTCACGTTTTTTCTTCGAGAGAGCGAGCTTTGCCACTCGGCTGTTTCCTCCTGGAGACCAACGGAAGGATCCTTGAGTATGGTCCTTTTGGCCCACAGATGGGCCGGATCGATCCCGAACGCCTCTCAGGTCAACGGATCACAGCCGTGATCCCGGCCGCCATCGCCCTTGAGGCAACAGAGTTGATGCAGCAGACGATGGCCTCAACCGATGATTCCGGAGTGGCCTATGGCCGCTTCGACTTCGAGATGGGCCACGTCCCGGCATCGGTCCAACTGTCCTTCTTTGCCTCACCGGTGGAAGGCCACGTCATTCTGACCGTCAACCGGGTACGTCCTCAGGAAACACCACTTTCACCCAGAATTGAGCGTGATCCACTGTTGGGCATCCTGACTGACGGAGGACCGAACAGGTTGTTGGCCGTCAACGACGACTTCCTGTGCGCATTTGAAAGTCTACTCTCACGCACCTTCCGAAATCGCCACCAGGAAATTTTGCAACGATTCGGGAAACAATGGGGTCTCCGTCACGCCTTGAGGGTCGAGCAAATAGCGCAGCATCAATTCGGTATGACTCTGAGAGAGGTCGAGTCTCACGTCGCACTGGAACTGCTGTCCGGCTCAATCGGAATTCTGGGACTCGGGACGTTCGAGGCCGACCTGACCTACAGGGACCGAGGCCTCATCGTCATCACACACACGAGCAGCCCCTTCCCGTCATATTTCCCGTCGCCGTCCGATGTGTCCTGTTCAATTCTGGCCGGGTTTCATGCCGCGATCCTGTCGTATCTCGCTGGACGGCACCTGGCGGCCCGCGAAGTCTGTTGCAGCCGGACACCCGGTGAACCCTGCCTCTTCGTCATTGCAACCGAAGAACGTCTCAACGCCGTTTTCGTTGCCGTCCCGGGATCATCAGATCACACGCTGCTGGCCGAAATCGCTGCGGCCAGACCGACCAAGAGCCATTGATGAAGAAGAAGCCCGATGACCTGAAGAATGGAATCGGAACCGCTCTCGACGACTGCAGTTGGGATTACGCAGCTCCAAAACCCATACGCCGCTTCTTCCTCAATCCCATGAGCTCCTTCTTCGGTGATTTCCCCTGGGAAGGTCGAAAATCGAAGGAAACACAACCTACGTCCCCTCAGAGATCCAACCCGCCGGAAAAAGAAAAATAAATCTCATGATGCGCGCAGCGCATTATAGGAGCCTGTTGGGCAGAGGCCGGAGCCATTTCATATCTCTCGACCGCCACACCAGCCTCTGCCCAACAGGCTCCTATCGGTGATCCACGAACAGAACCGCACGCAAGGACTGCCCCTCGTACGAAGCCTCGGTTCGTGTCACGACGTCACTGTCGAGGCGCGCCACATCGTAATCTGATCCCTCAATGACCGTCGGTAATGAAATAAACTCGGAACCCGGCAGGAGCGTCTTGAGGTTCCCGCCAACCATGTTGGCCAGCTCCCCGAGAGCATCCCGGATGTCCTCATTGCCCAGATCACTCTCCGGCATCGAGAACATCTGGGCCGCGGCGGCCCGAACGACGGACCGGGCACATATCAAATGCACGGCCCCGGCAAACCCTCCCGAGATCTGCACAATACCGGTCATCAGGTCTTCCTGTGAATCTGCAGGTACGTTGGCGGATTGTTCGTCATCATCGAGTTCAAACCCCAATTGGGTCGACCAGATCGTCTCAAGTATTTCAAAGAGTTCTCCGGGTGTAAGACTCATTGCCCACTCCCCTCCCCGGGTTGATAGAACGCCGCCCGCCCAAACTGGACTCGCCTGAAGCTGTCATCCAGGCTCAAAGTAGTTTCGGCCGCACCCATGACCAGAAACCCGTCCGGCCTGAGGTGCCGCCGAACTTTTCGGAGGATCCGGCGTCGGGTCTCCACGTCGAAGTAGATCAAGACATTCCTGAGAAACACCAGGTCGACTTGGGGAATGCGAGTCCACTCCCGATCCAAATTCTGCTGGAAAAAGGTCACCATCCGTTTGACCTCATCCTTGAGCCACCACGACACTCCGTGTTGGTCGAAATACCGGACCAGCAGATGTGCAGGCAGTCCCCGGTTAACTTCCAGTTGCTTGAAGACTCCCTTTCGGGCACGCTCAATCATCGCGCCCGAAAAATCGCTCGCAAGCAACTGAATCGTCCAGGTGTCGATGTCGGGAATGACCTGACGCAACACCATAGCCACACTGTAGGGTTCCTGACCGCTGGAGCAGGCGCCGCTCCAGATACTGAGCATGCGGGTCGACTCCCTCCTCTTACGGATGAGATCGGGAATCACTTGATCCCTGAGTGCCTCGTAGGGATGAAAATCCCTGAAGAACGATGTTTCAGTTGTTGCCACTGCCTCCAGCACCTCGGTGTGGACCTTCCCGTGGGGACGGGATCGGAGATGGGCGATCAATGCGGCCACCGACCCAAACCCCCCACCCCGGGCGATGGGCAGCAGTCGGGAACTGATGAGATAACCCTTGCTGTCATCCAGACTGATCGACGAATGCTGTTTGACCAGAGTTCGGACAAAATCGAAATCGACTTGAGTGAGATCGGATGTCTCAGCCCGATTTCTCATACTGGGCTGCTCCGGACACACCGAACGATCTCGGGTCCAATCGCCTCGACCGAAAGAATGGATTGTGCAAGACCGGCCCTGACTATCTGCCCCGGCATGCCCCAAACGACACTGGTGGCCTCGTCTTGGGCCAAGATATGGCCTCCGGCCTGGTCGACCATCCTGCACCCTGCCAATCCATCCTGACCCATCCCGGTCAAGATCACGGCCAGAGTCGCCGGTCCGTAGTGCTCAGCAACCGATCTCAACAACACATCAACCGAGGGTCTGCAAGAATTTTCCATCGGTCCAAATCGGGTCACAAGGCTCACCCCATCGTCCACCCTTTTGATTTCCATATGACGATCCCCCGGAGCGACCCAGGCCGTTCCCGGACTGACGCGGCCTCCGGTGCGCCCTTCGAAGACCCGAATGCGACACAGCGCATCCAGTCGTTCCGCCAGGGAGCGCGTGAAATCCGGCGGCATATGTTGCACGATCACGATCGGGACTTCGAAATCCGATGGAAGGACCTCGAGTACCGTTCGAAGCGCGTTCGGCCCCCCCGTCGAAACCCCGATTGCAACAATGCCGACCGGTACCGAAATCGGTTCGACTACGGCCTTCCGGCGCCGAACCTGCGATGACCGCCCCGGGCTACCGACCAGGGCATTGATCTTGGGCACCAATTGCTCTCGGAGAAAGGCTCGCGCAGCCTCCGGCGATTCCATCTGCGAGGCCTTGGTGACATAGTCGGAGGCTCCACGAAACAGAGATTCCACAGTCGCCACGCCCCCCTGCCGGGTCAAGTTGCTCAACATCACAACCTTGATACCGGGAAAATCGGCCCTGATTCGCGATAACGTCTCAAGTCCGTCCATTTCCGGCATTTCGACGTCCAGGGTGATCAGGTCCGGATTCAAACGGGGAATTTTGGCCAGTGCAATACGCCCGTTCGCGGCTGACCCAACGACCTCAATGCTCTCTTCATTATTTAGAATCTCTGAAATAATCCGTCGCGCCACGACAGAATCGTCAACGACCAGAACTCGCGTTGCACGGCTTTGGCTCATCATCCCCGGTCGGCCTCGACGCCCAGCAACATCAATTTTTCCAGCAACATTTCCTTGTTGAAGGGCTTCATGATGTACTCGTCTGCACCAGCCTCCAGCGCCTCGGACATTCGAGAAATCTCAGTTTCGGTCGTCACCATGACCAGGCGCAAATCGGCGAATCGCGGCTCTTTGCGAACCTCACACACAAAGTCATAACCGGTCATCTGAGGCATGTTCCAATCGACCAAAGCCAGATCAAACAACTCTCCGGCGTTGAGGATGTCGAGAGCTCGGCC
>Ga0164313_10006381_pt1 | contig 10404 bp, 9 predicted proteins | sample GuaBasSedimGuay4_FD_113735 | JGI IMG/M metagenome (GOLD analysis project Ga0164313, IMG submission 113735) | Subseafloor sediment microbial communities from Guaymas Basin, Gulf of California, Mexico - Guay4, Core 4569-4, 0-3 cm | ecosystem: Environmental > Aquatic > Marine > Hydrothermal vents >...
AGGAGATGGAATAGTGCAAACTCAATATGTGGCTTCAATTGATGCGACTGGCAGGGAGGATATGTTTTACGGATATGATGCAGATGACATTGAAACACCAGCCCAAGACAGACAGCATCTTGTAGATCTATGTCTTCTCTTTGAAATGCACGGAGTCGCAGTACTCGCCACGGACTATTGTTCAACTCCAGAAAATATGGACAATTCCTATTTATTAAATAATGAGAAAGGATTTATTTCTTTTGCGGCAGATGAGAGGGAATTGAACAAAACGGCGGCAGACGTCTCGTCGTGTGTTATATGAGCATTGGCGAGGCTGAGGATTACCGTTATTATTGGCAGGAGACATGGCGCACGGAAAAACCTGAATGGCTGGAACCCGGAAATCCTGCCTGGGAGGGAAACTTTAAAGTCAAGTATTGGGCCTCAGAATGGCAGAGCATCATTTTTGGAAATGACAATTCATATGTCAAACGGATCATGGATGCTGGATTTGACGGAGCTTATCTGGATATCGTAGATGGGTTTGAATATTTTGAAGAAAACTAAAATACCCTCTCTAGCATCTCAGATTGAAATGACTTGATATCTGACAGTAATTCACCTCAACCTGTATTCTTCTTGAATCCCAGCATCCTGTAATTCAACGATACCATATAAGATCTCCGATCCCCAATAATCCCCGCCTCAGAGCGCAGCTGCCAATGCTTGTTCAGTTGAAACTGTATCCCAACAATTCCATTCCACAATTGCTTAGTCTGCTTGTCAATGCCATAAGAAACAATAGCATCTCCATCAGCCTCATCGATTTTTTCAACTATTGGGGTAAGCACATTATCAGCAATTTCGATTCGCTTCGCATCAACCGGATTGTTTGGATTAAGGCCACCATACCATTCCCAGTAATCACTGACAATTTGATCTGCCCTGTCCCATGTTTCAGGTGGTAAAGCATCTATCAGCGCTATCGCACCAATTGTTTCCGAAGACATATGGAGTCTCATTCCTCCGGCCCATATCGCTATGTTTCTGTCTGGTCTGTGCTTAAAGACAAAACTGTGCCCTATACGGATTCCCATGACATTCACTTTGGTTGCTTCCTCAACGAGCTCGGGTTTATTCCATGTAAAATTCGCATCTACTGAAATCCAGACCGGTCCTACCCCACCTGCGCCGAGGATACCAACTCCCGTAGTCCTAACTCCTTGTTCAACTACTGAGGTCATTTCTATTGGCGCGACGAGGTTTACTTCTGTACGTGACTGGCCTACTCCAAACAAGCCATATACGTTCAAAAACGGAAGGAGCCAGATATCGGGTCTGAAACTCGTGGAAAATGACGTATTCTTATTTTCACCAAATTCAATAAAGTCAACTTCTGTCAATGGGATATCAACGTTATCCGTTTGCAGCCCCAGCCTAAGATTATCGATTGTAAGACCTTGGTCCACCCAAATAAAATTGACCATCCCTCCCATTGGGTACGGAATATCAAATCCCCTTTTATACGCGCCTTGTCCCAAAAACGGAAACACTCTGTCGTATTTCACATTTTTCAAACTATCTGTATAAATCTGATACTTTGATTTCACCTTTTTAGATGAGTACTGTGCACCCGCGCTTTGCCATAAAGTCGTGGTCGCAATAATCATTACAAATATTCTTACGGTCTGCATCATGGCATTGTCATATCTGGTTTATGTGATATCAGTCAGTTTTGATGAGGATTGCATTTCACTGCTCAATTAACAACCTGAATACAGCGTCTTCACCTAGCCCAACTTTACATGCAAATTTAAGACCATTCTTCTATATTAATTGCGTATCTATCTCCAAATCGGCGTGAAGTACGTAATAAAAGGATGATGACCTTCAGTATCTTTGCCTGATATGCATTCAAACACAAGAATTGATGGAAAAACTCAGTATTGCATTGTTAGTGTTAACGATTGGTCTTGGCTGTATGAAATCTGAACTACCAGCGCAAGGCGAGTACAAAACCATCACATATTCCACAGAAGACGGTGGCAGAATCGAAGCAGCTCTCTTCAGTGCCAGCCCTGACAAAGTGGTCATATACGCACATGGCGCTGTTTTCGACAAAGAAAGCTGGTTTTTCCTTGCTGAACAATTTCAGAGTGTCGGAATCGCCTCGCTTTGTTTAGACTTTCGGGGTTATGGGAATAGTACCGGTCCAAAGCTCGACCAGAAGTATTACGACATCCTCGGAGCAATTGCATATTTGAAGGAGACTGGATATTCGGAAATTCATGTCATCGGTGGAAGCATGGGTGGCGCTGCTGTACTCGAGGCTCTGAGCCAACTAGGCGAACCGACAATCGCAAAAGCAATCCTGCTCGCTCCCGCCGGTGGTCCGCCTATCCAATCCGCATCCATAAGCAAACTGATTATTGTCTCAAAAAATGAAGGACTCTACAGTCGCGTCAAGACTATATATGATGAATCTGCAGAACCCAAAACACTTAAGGAATACGATGGCAGTGCACACGCACAACATATGTTTAAAGAGGAGTATGCCGAAGAACTCACTCAATTTATCATTGATTTTATCATTGAGGAGTGAAGGAGTGAAGGAGTGAAGGAGTGGAGGAGTGGAGGACTTAAGGAGTGGAGTTAAGGAGTGGCATTGGACCTACAATGTTTGTGAAGGTGGGTGGAATTGCCCGGCGGTAATTTTCAGCCGGTATGGACTGCATCTTTGAGAGCGCACGTACAACTGGTTACGCCTGTTCTCTTAAAAAACATTTGAACCACATACTTGTTACATGATCCATGACATTGTCGAGCTCAGGGGAATCATTTCAGAAAATGAGAAATAATGATTTTCAGTGACTTGCCTGGCGACATGAATGATTATAATTCTACTCACAATAAACAATAACGCACAACTATGAATATCCTGAAAGCGATCGTTTTTAACCTGGAAAAACCAGCCGTATTATCAGTTCGCAAAACCGACACAATTAATTTATTTGCTGTTGGACTATTGAAAAATCAATTGCTCAAAAAGCACAAAGCAAGTATTCCATCTTTGCTCACTGTTCTTACAGGATCATTTGAATTCAGAATCGACAACAAGAACATTCGGCTTGCACAATTTGATACACTACAAATACCGGTAAACGAGGAGCACGAGGTCGAAGGTCTCGATGAGCGCAATGTTTTTACGATACTTCAGGAAAAGCGTGGTTAAATCTTATTGCACCTGATCTTGCCTCACTCTTTCAGCATATTGCAGTCACCATGACTCCAATGTCATTTGACATTTAGATTCTTAAAAGATGGCTTTCTGGCTATTAGGCCTCAGCACCTACTTTTAAAATACATCCCGGGCATTTCCTTGCATAGTTTGCAAAAGACACGTAATATAGGGCAGCGCAACCCACGTGAGCCATAAAACACAGGTTCGCTTTATGAGTACAGAAAATAAAATATCGCAGGCACTCGCCCACTTAAGTCCAAACCTCGTCGCTGAAATTCTTGCGGAATCTGCCACTGTGGAGATTCCAAAAGACACCGAAATACTAAGGGAGGGACAATATGTCAAAGTGATTCCAATTGTTGTAAATGGACTCATCAAGGTATTCTCGAGACATAAGGACAAAGAATTACTTCTGTACTATATCAAGCCCAATGAGAGTTGCGTGATGTCTTTTGCTGCGAGCATGAAGAATGAACCGAGCAAAGTCTTCGCCATTACGGAAGAAGATACCACGGCCCTCTTGCTGCCCGTTGACAAAGTTTCGGGCTGGACAAAACAGTTTCCAGGGATCAATACGCTCTTCTTTCAACTGTACAATCTTCGGTACAGTGAACTCCTCGATACCATCAACCATGTGCTGTTTGACAGAATGGACAAACGCCTGTATGATTATCTGATCGAAAAGGAGCGATTGACCAATAGAAATCCGCTCAAAATATCACACCGCCATATTGCCAGTGAACTCGGCACTGCCAGAGAGGTCGTCAGCAGAGTGATGAAAAAACTCGAAGCTGAGGGTAAAGTCAAACAACACTCGAGCAGTATTGAAATCATACACATGTGACCACAGTCACTACTCAGTATTTTTCATACGTGTAAATTTGCATCAACGAATGATCAAAAGCAAGGCATTTAAGTTTCTACTCGTGTGTCTGACCTGTATCATCATCATTGCAGGATTGGTCTTTCTTATTCAGTTTTTAACGAATTAAAACCCGAATGTCATGAAGAAAAACATGGGATCTACAGACAAGATTATCAGAGTACTCATCGCTGCTGTTTTGGCGGTACTCTATTTTACAGGAACAATTTCAGGTACAATTGCCATTGTCGCGTTGGTTTTGGCTGGCGTCTTTGTACTCACAAGCATGGTGAGCTTCTGCCCTCTGTATGCACCATTTGGGTTAAACACGTGCAAGAACAAGCAGGCGAATTAGATATCCCAGCCGTGTAGCAGGTAGCCATCATATGTTGTGCGTACCCTGAGTGCTGCACTTATAATGGGACGGTCATAAAAATTATTAGGGTGATAGAAAGGTACCTTCCACGAGGTGCTTAGTGGCGGTATGTTTCATACCGCCATTTTTTTATACATACAGCTCTTTTTCAAAGAGCACCATGCTGCTCCTTTGCAGATGGACAATGCGCTTTCTCTTATCAATCAGGGTCTTTGTATCTTTCCGAAAATTAGCCAACCATGATTAAAATCACACTTTCCGCATTTGCTCTTGTTCTTTCTACGTGCCTCTTGTTCGCACAGGAAAAACGTGCTATGACCCCGATAGATGTTGCAAACATCAAGTATATCTCAGCGGCTGTTTTTTCAGATGATGCCAGTCACATCGCCTATACGTTACGGATTCAGGCGGATCCATTGAAAGAGAATTTAGCGGCCAGTTATCAGATGCACGTTTACAATGTTGCAGAAGGGCAGAGTACTCCTTTTATCACTCGCGGTAGTGTGCGCGCTATTGCTTTTCGTCCCGGCCATCAGAGCATCACTTTTCTCAACAGATTAGATGATGCCACCAACACAACTCTCTATGAAATCCCCATAAGCGGTGGTGAAGCGCGTGCGATCGTCGAGCACGAAACCTCAATTAGTAATTATCATTGGTCACCAGACGGTAGTGAAGTCCTGTTTATTGCCAGAGAAAAAGGAAATGAAGCAAGTTCAGATCTGCCGTATCAACCAGAGGTCTATGAAGGCAATTTGAAATACAGACGTGCCTGGGTAGTAAATCCTGAAAAAGGGAATGCTGAAACGTTTTCGATTGAAGGCAATATTGAATCGGCGGTATGGAGTCACAATGGTAGCCATTTACTGATGTCGATATCTTCAAGTCCTTTGGTGGACGATCACTACATGGAACAACAGCTGCACATCGTGAACCGACAATCAAAGAGTATTGTTGCATCAATTGATCACGAGGGCAAGATGGGTCAGTTTTGCTTCAGTCCTGACGGGTCAGAAATTGCCTTTATTGCCGGAAGCAATAAATTTGATCCCGTAGCCGGCAGGCTGTTCATAGCTTCAGCGAGCGGAGGAATGCCCATGGCAATACTTCCTGACTGGCAAGGTGCATTCGAAAGCATTGAATGGATCGACCAGGATCAGATGCACTATTTAGGTAGCAAAGGAGCCGAAGCAGTTCTTGGAACGTATGAACCAGCTTCGAAAAAAATCACTGAAATGATCGGCAATGGGCTGGCAATATCATTGTTTGACGTCACTCCTGACGGATCGATGATCACTGTTGGTGATCGCTGGAACCATCCACCTGAACTGTTTTTAAATAAAAAAGGGTCAAGCACCGTACGTCTCACGACGAGCAATCCATGGTTGAAGGAAATTGTCATGGGAAAGCAGGAAGTGATGCGGTATAAAGCCAGTGACGGGCTTGAGATAGAAGGTATTTTGATCTACCCTTCTGACTATGATGATGCGAATACATATCCCCTGTTAGTAGCGGTACACGGCGGTCCGGAAGCACACATCAACAATGGCTGGCTCACGGGTTACAGCTATCCCGGACAGGTTGCAGCGGCAAAAGGCTATGCTGTTTTTTACCCGAATTATCGTGGCAGTACAGGACGTGGCCTCGAATACACACTTACTTCGCAAGGGGATCCGGCAGGAAAAGAGTTTGATGACATCGTGGACGGTGTGGATGCCCTCATTGAATTCGGCATCGCAGATAAAGACAAGGTTGGCGTTACCGGAGGCTCATATGGCGGATACGCAACAGCTTGGCTATCAACAAAATACACTGATCGCTTCGCCGGTGGTGTCATGTTTGTCGGAATCAGCGACAAAGTTGCCAAATGGGGCACAACAGATATTCCAAATGAAGAATACCTTGTACATGCACGCAAGTGGGTCTATGAAGATTATGATTTTTTTCTCAAACGAAGTCCGATATACTATGCCGGACAATGCAAAACACCCCTTCTTATCATGCATGGCAAGGAAGATCCACGCGTACATCCGAGCCAATCCATGGAGATGTACCGCCATGTCAAGAGCCGCACCGATACACCCGTTCAGCTAATTTTCTACCCAGGTGAGGGTCATGGCAATGCGCGGGCCACTGCCCGTTACGATTACAATTTGAGGATGCTGCAATGGTTCGATACACACGTTAAGGGTGTGGATAAGTCATAAATTGCTACTTCGGCAAGGCCGATTATTGAGTCTAAATGGCGTGAGAATGCATGAAATACGCGACTAACACATCATAACGATCTGTTAATTTTTCAAACACTTTGATTTATAGGCGCTTACATGTTATATTTAACGATCATATGATCAAAGTATTTACAATAAATTAACATTCACTCTTTACATTTGCGCCAACAATAATTGAAGCATGTCAATATTCGTACCATTCAAAGCAATCAGACCATCTGCGGATAGTGTTGAAAGTGTGTCAACCAAACCGTATGACGTTCTGGATACAGAGGAAGCAAGAGAAGAGAGCAAGGGAAATCCCAAGTCATACTATCACGTGACAAAACCCGAAATCGACTTTCCAAATGGTCACGACCCATTTTCACCTGAGGTCTACAAGCATGGCAAGCAAAACCTTATCAATCTGGTCAAGGATGGTACGATGATTCAGGATAACACCGAGTCATTTTATGTCTACCGGCTTGAAATGAATGGGCATGTTCAAACTGGCCTTGTTGGTTGTTGCTCAATTGATGATTACTTCAATGAGGTCATCAAAAAGCACGAAACAACGAAGCCACATATTGAGGCTGACAGAAAAAAGCACGTTTGCGAAAGCCGTGTCAACTATGAAGCCGTCTTTCTTTCATACCGCAAGGTCGATGCCATCGACGAGCTGGTTGAAAATTTAAAACATGGCAAGCCGCCTCTTTACGATTTTCATTCCGATGATGGCGTAAAGCACAGTTTGTGGAGAGTAGAGGATCCTTCCATCATCCAAAAAATCACAGAACTCTTCGCTGCGAAAGTACCGACAATATATATTGCTGACGGGCATCACCGGACAGCTGCAGGAGCGTTGGCAGGAAGAGATTTGCGGAAAAATGCCAAAAACGCTAAAAACAGGTATGGTTATATCATGTCTGTCTTGTTTCCGGATGATCAGGTGCAGATCATGGACTACAATCGCGCTGTTAAAGACCTCAACGGACTGAGTCGCGAGGAATTCTTACAACGGATACGCGAAAATTTTGAGGTTGTAAAAATGGAAGGTCGTTACAGACCGGTTACACATCAGAATATCGGATTGTACATCGATGGTTCATGGTATAAATTGATTGCCAGAGAGGGTACTTACAACCCTTCAGACCTCGTGGATCAATTGAGTTTCACAATTCTTTCTAAACAAATACTTGCGCCGATTCTGAACATTGTGGATTTACGCAGAGACTCCAGAATTGAATTCATCGGAGGGATAAGAGGTTTGGAAGAACTGGAAAAGCACGTGGACAGTGGCAAAATGGCGGTCGCCTTTGCGATGCATCCGATCAGCATGGCCCAAATCATCCATATTGCAGATAATCATCTCTCAATGCCACCAAAAATCACCTGGTTCGAGCCAAAACTTCGGAGTGGGTTGTTTGTACATAGCCTCAACGGTTCGTTTGAATAGGAGACTGCAGAAATCATACTGTTCGCAGAACAAATCCCATGGCTTCCACGCCACAGGTTGACAAGGACGTTTAAGTTTATTTTATTTCGCAACGAATTCCACCTGTTGACACGCATCGTGATGGACAGGCCATTTCGTGAAAATTCGTGACATTAGTGGCCTAAACACCCCTGAGCTTTATTATTTCAGGAGCCTATAAGACAAATCCCGGCACAATAAAGCGACAACACAACACACCAAACGAAGAATTATGCACATGCTGAAATACACGATAAGCCTGCTACTCATCTCATATTCCACAAATTTTACGTGCGCCCAAAGCACCACCGAACTCAACGTGATACTCGACAACTTCATTGAAGAAGGGATGGCAGAATGGGAGATTCCTGGTCTTGCAGTCGCGGTCATAAAGGAAGGTGAAATTGTATTTATCAAAGGGTATGGCATAAACAAACTAGGTGAAGAACAAAATGTAGACACCAGGACGATGTTTATGATCGGCTCTACAACCAAGGCAATGACTGCTGTCGCATTGGCCATGCTGGTTGATGAGGGTAAGATCACCTGGGATGATAAGATCATGCAACACATGCCAGAGTTTCAACTCTACGATCCATATGTCACAAGAGAGCTAACAGTCCTGGACCTCTTGACCCATCGTGCAGGAATTGGAAATACAGATTTGCTTTGGTTGACCGAATTCGACTCGGATGAAGTGCTTTATCAAATGAGATATGCCAAACCTGCATATTCATTCAGGGCAGGCTATACCTACCAAAACCTCATGTGGGCAGCAGCCGGCAAACTCGTAGAAAAACTCAGTAACAAATCATGGGAGGCATTTATGCAGGAAAGGATCTTTGACCCTCTCGGAATGGACCGAAGCATTGCCATCTCAGAAGATCTTGAAAGTCACGCGAATTATGTTTCCCCCCATTACAAAATTGATGGTGAGATCCAGGTAATAGAAAGAATCAATGCTACAAAAATCGCTCCGGCAGGTGATGTCTGGTCCAGCATAGAAGACATGGCCAAATGGACCGCTTTTATGATAGACAGTGGAAAAGTAGATGGCAAGCGATTGTTGGAACCGGAGACATACTCCGAACTTATAAAACCACAAACTATTGTTTCTGATGTAGGGTTCTATCCCACCGCGTCACTTACCAGACCACGATGGAAGACATATGCAATGGGGTGGTTTCAGCATGACTACAAGCAACATGATCTCACATTTCACACGGGCAGCTTATGGGGCTTGATTGCCATCATTGGTATTATTCCAGATGAGAATTTCGGTGTGTATGTCCTCGGTAATCTGGACCATGCCGAATTGCGGCACGCTGTGATGTACAAGGCGATCGATCTGTATGTCGACCATGATAACTCGAGAGACTGGCATCGCGAGATTTTTGACCTATACGAGCAGAGTCGTATCGCAACTGAGAAGCGCAAAGAAGAAGCTGTCAAAAAACGCGTAAAAAATACTACTCCCACACTCGATCTGAAGTCTTATGAGGGGGTCTATACAAATCAATTATACGGATCTATTCGAATTAGTTCCAGCCAATCCGGGCTGACATTTCATTACGGTCCAATATTTTCAGGAAGTCTCAATCACTGGAATTACGACACGTTTGAAATTCAATGGGAGCGAGAATATATTGATAATGCACTTTGCAATTTCAATATTAGCTCAAACGGTGAGGTTGGAGAAATATCCATATTTGGCAAATTATTTTTACGGAAGTAAAACTCCTTCAATCAATTGCCTCCCTTCTTTTCTCTCTTTTTTTCTTTCCTGGCCGCTCTCTTTAATGCCCTTTCATTTTTAGCATTCTCCTTCTCCTTGGCTTTCGCAGGTTGCTTTTCTATCGACGCAGCAATTCCCTCAGGTAGTAAGGTGAATAAAATCCCGTGTTCGAGACTTTTCCAGACATAGTCAGGTAGTCCGCGATTTTTTTCTCTGGCAAACAGAATCGGGCCTTTTACGTAATTTTTATCACCGACCAGATTATTCGATCTAACAACAATTAAATTTGCTAGTCCGGATAAGAGCTTCATCTCCCTCTTGCGCTCGGCATCCATCCCCATCACTTTGAGATCCGTGTATTGAAACTCCAATGATCCTCTTGATGTATCATAGTCCGACACTACATTAAACCTGAGGCTTTGACAATATCCCGCTGTGATATTCATGCTTGCTATAGGGAGCACAAAGGAATCCAGGTTCCCCAGCTTCATACGACCGAGAGATCCGTGCCATGTAAATTGATA
>Ga0164313_10006382_pt1 | contig 10404 bp, 10 predicted proteins | sample GuaBasSedimGuay4_FD_113735 | JGI IMG/M metagenome (GOLD analysis project Ga0164313, IMG submission 113735) | Subseafloor sediment microbial communities from Guaymas Basin, Gulf of California, Mexico - Guay4, Core 4569-4, 0-3 cm | ecosystem: Environmental > Aquatic > Marine > Hydrothermal vents...
AGCCGTTCAAGGTCAGGTACAGGTCCGCCTTGTGTGGTCCCGGTCCCGTTGACCCTCTTTCAATATCACGATCCATGGATAACTGTATTGATTCAGCAAGACTGTTTCCGGCCCAACCCTTTCTATAACTCAGCTTAACGCCCTCAAGGGTCCGGTTAAATAATGGAAGATTATGCTGCAGCATGATATTCAGTAATTCGGCATGACGTTCCCGGGCCTCATGCAATTTTTCACCCAGGTCAATTAGTTGGGGATCAAGACTCTCGATGACTGCAGTGTTTGTTTGCCTTAATGCGGCATTGCGTTGTTTCAAAGCACGACTATAACGACGCCATAGCAATAAAAAGGAATGTTCCACGTGAAACACACCCCAATCAAGGTATTTACGACGTCCATCCGGTGGACCACTCACCAGGGTATGACTGGAGGGTGCAAGCAAAACGTGGGGTAATAACTGGGTCAGTTCGCTTAATTGCGTGACATCCTCACCATTATGCCGAGCAGACCATTTATCAGCATTGCGCTCCATACCCAGTTGATGGGTATTGCCATTCTGGCTTTCAACGGTGGTGATAACCTGGAAATTTTTACTCTGGGGACCGATCAGTGAAGAAATTTGACCGGATCTGAAAGAACGACCTTTGGATAAAACAGCCAGTGCCTCGAGAACACTGGTCTTACCCGCACCATTACCACCTATGAAACAGTTAAGACACGGATCCGGTTGAATTTGTGTCGATTCTATGTTTCTTAAATTGTTGATATTTAAGGATTTAACCCGCATATCGTTAAACTAATCCAACCTATAGTTTAAGCGGCATAACCACATGTCGGTTAACATCAGAGTCAGGTGCTGACACCAGGCAACTGCTGTTTGCATCTTTCAGTTCCAGCGAAACCTGTTCCGTATCAATTGCCATCAGAGCATCCAATAAGTACGTCACGTTAAACCCGACTGCAATACGGTCAAAATTTAGTTCTGCCTCTATTTCTTCAACAGCCTCCTCATGCTGTGGGTTGTGAGCAATAATTTTTATCGTACTGCCGTCCGCTTCCAGTCTTACACCTTTGTATTTTTCATTGGACAAAATTGCCGCGCGTTGAAGTGCCTGGATAAAAGTGTATCTGTCTACAAGCATCTGCTTGTCTGCGCCAACAGGTACCACTGCCTTATAATCCGGAAAACGTCCATCAATCAACTTGGAAGTGAATGTGGTGTCACCCTTAACCAGCCTGATGTGATTCCTGCCAATAGCCAGGGTCACACCATCAGTCTCACCGGACAACATCCGTGACAGTTCCATAACACCTTTTCTTGGAACGATAAGTTGTCTGTCACTTGTAACGTCAATACTGGCGTCAAGATCGCACATGGCCAGCCTGTGACCACCGGTTGCAATGGCCCTTAATTGCCCATCACTAAAATCAAAAAGAAGTCCATTGAGGTAATAACGAACATCCTGATTCGCCATAGCAAATGAGGTTTTATCCATCATCCTTTTTAAGGTTTTTTCAGAAACTTCCATATTTTCAAGGGTTTCCACCTGATCAGTGGCTGGAAACTCCGATGCCGGCAAGGTTGCAAGGGTAAAGCGACTGCGTCCGGCAGAAAGTGTGGCCTTGTCATCTCCGACAATGAAAGAGATATTTGAGCCGTCTGGCAGGGCTTTGATGATATCCACCAATTTACGAGCGGGAACTGTGACTTCACCCTCTTGAGTAACATCAGCAGGAACACTAGATATCAATTCAACTTCCATATCTGTGCCGGTTACGGTTAAACGACCGTCACGTGCAGCGAGCATGAAGTTAGCCAATACCGGCAGTGTTTGCCGACGCTCAACAACACCGACAACCTGACTGAGTGGTTGAAGAAGTACTTCCCTGGATATAGTGAATTTCATACCTTGATCCTTTAAATACTGTTATTAGAATAATAATACTATATATAAACAGTAGTAGTAGTAAGCCTTGTTAATAAGTCATAAATACCAAAAAAAACATTTATTTACAAATAGATACAAACTTTAAACCCTGTGTGAACAGCACCTTGAACCCTGTGTATAACTTGTGGAGAAACATGCCTTGCTTAAAACGCCAAAACTTATACACAGCTTGTTAAGGTCTTATACCTATATTGTTCCACAAAAACCTACTCGGTCAACAAGCGCAACAATTTAACCTTGTCTTCCCGCAGACGACCATCAGTTTCACACAGCTCTTCAATTTTACGACATGCATGTAAAACTGTCGTGTGGTCACGTCCGCCAAATGCATCTCCAATCTCCGGCAGGCTGTGTTGTGTCAACTCTTTACACAGTGCCATTGACATTTGCCTGGGACGGGCAATGCTGCGGGGTCTTCGCTTAGATAATAACTCCGCCATCCTTATTTTGTAATATTCACACACGGTTTTCTGAATATTTTCAATGGTAATCAGACGATCATGTACGGTAAGCAGATCCCGTAATACCTCGCGTGCAAAACTTTCCGTTATTTCCCGACCGGTAAATCGTGAATTGGCAATCAATGTATTCAATGCACCTTCGAGATCACGCACATGGGAGCGTAAACGTTTGGCAACCAGAAATGCGACGGGTTCCTCGAGCTGCACCCCCCTTTCCTGGGCCTTGTTCATTAAAATAGCGACCCGTGTCTCAAAATCCGGTGGTTCGATCGCAACGGTCAAACCCCAGCCAAAACGTGAGCGAAGCCTGGCTTCCAGCCCAACAACCTCTTTTGGATAACGGTCACAGGTCAGTACAATTTGTTGTTTACTATCCAATAAGGTATTGAAAGTATGGAAAAATTCTTCCTGAGAGCTTTTTTTACCGGCGAAAAACTGGATGTCATCGATGAGCAATGCGCCAGCGGAGCGATAATGTTTTTTAAATTTATCGATGGCCCCGTGTCGCAGGGCATTGATCATGTCACTGACGAAACGTTCAGAATCAAGATAAAGGACTTTAATGGAGGGACTTTGCTCTCGAATCAGATTTCCAATGGCATGTAACAAATGGGTTTTACCGAGACCGGTGCTGCCATATAACAATAAAGGATTATAGGCATCACCCGGTTTTTTGGCGATTTGGGATGCGGCGGCGTAGCCCAATTCATTTGATTTACCAAGAACAAAATTATCGAAGCGATAACGTGAATTTAACCCCGTCGCTTGCTGCGTACTAACTTCAGGTTGAGCCGTTTTATTGGTTGATATCGTCTCGACAGGCAGGCCGTCTTCGATACTTACCGACGATCTGGTGTGTCCGAGGTGCTCAAAAATATCCCGGATGCGCTCCAGGTAGTGGGTGGAAATATGATCCCGGACATAAGAATTTGGTGCGACCAACCGGGTCCGGTTTTTGCTGCTAACAATTTCCAACGGGCGAATGAAGGTATTTATGTCTTCAGACGGAAGTTCCCGTTCAAGATGTTGTAGGCAAAGTTGCCAGATGTTTTCCGCCATGCCGCGTTCAAGCCATTAGGGTTTTACAAGGTCTGGCAAGATCACTTATATGGGTAAAAATGCCAAAACAGGGTTTATATTTCAATAGTTTACAAAGATTCTTATAATAAAATATCAGGTTGTTTCGAGTCTGCTTATACACTCTACCTGATCAGGCCTTAGTCTAACGTGCTGTGGATAACTTGGCTATAGTTGAAAGCAGACTTAAGCGTAAAACAAAATTCTCCTGCCAAATGCTTGATTGATATGCTTAAACCAGATACTATTCGCCTCTTGTCTCGGCTGTCTGTAATTACAGTAAAACAGTCATAAACAGTATTTATTGAGGTTTTAAAAAAATGAAACGTACTTTTCAGCCCAGCCTTCTAAAACGCGCCCGCCGACATGGGTTTCGTGCCCGCATGGCAACACGTAGTGGCCGTGCCATTATTAATGCACGTCGCACCAAGGGTCGTAAGCGCTTAAGTGCCTGAACGGTGTAGCCCTGATAGTCTGTCAGGATCGGTGAAACGGGTCTGGAAATACCAGGTCCAGTAGACCAGACCAGATAGAGTGGGCAACGATAACCACACATTAAATCGCTTACTGGCCAGGAATGATGAAGTTTTCCAGGCAATCACGACTGCTCAAACCGGCAGAATTCAAATTGGTATTTCAAAAACCTATCCGGTCCGGTGATGACTGCTTCCGAATTCTGGCCCGTGCCAATGGAATACAGCGTCACCGTCTTGGTATGGCAGTATCAAAAAAAGCCTGTGCCAGGGCAGTCGGCCGTAATCGTATCAAACGTGTAATACGGGAAAGCTTCCGTCATCAACTGGTGGCGCAGGATGTAGAGAAAACACTGGATTTTGTAGTTTTGCCGACAGCGGTTGCCAGGACTCAAAGCAATAAAGCACTCGATGCGTCGCTTCTGGCTCATTGGCAAAGACTTATCAGGAAAGCTGGACACCAAAACACAATGAGCCAGCCAGACCAACAAAGGACTCAGACATAATGGCACAACTTCGCCCAATGCTGTTCATGGGATTGCTCGTTCTCGCCTACTTGATGTGGGTGGAATGGAATAAGGATTATGGCGTCAAGCCACAGGTGCAACAAGCAAGCGAGGTTACCAATGACTCACTTGCTAACAACACATTTGATGATGCGTCTATACCTGCTCCGCAGGATAACTCAGTACCTGCGATCGGTGATTTACCTGATCCCGATGCAGGTTCTGGAAGTGTTGAACCGGTCACTGGCTCACAGGCTGTTATGACTGGAGGTAGTTCCTTATTGACCGTCACAACCGATGTGCTTGAAGTCGGAATCGACCTGGCTGGTGGCACCATGGTGTCTGCCAGGTTGTTGAAATACCCGGTTGAGCTGGAAGTGTCGGAGATCAAGGTTGATCTGTTCAATATTGATGGCCCGGAGTTGTTCATTGCCCAATCCGGTCTGCTAAGTCGCGAGTCAGCACCCAACCATACCGCTGAATATCACTCTGACCTTATGCAATACGATCTTGAGCAAAATGCTGAAGAGATAAGGGTGCCACTGACCTGGGATGATGGTAACGGGATTCATGTCACCAAGACTTTTATTTTCAAACGTGGTGAATACGACATCAAGGTAAGGCATACGCTTTCCAATCAAAGTGGTCAAAGCTGGACAGGTAGCCGTTATGAACAACTACAACGTTCGGTTCTTCTGGATAAAGACGATGGTGGTTTTACCAATCCAGGAAGATACAGCTTTTTTGGTATCGGGTTTTACTCTCCGGATGAAAAGTTTGAAAAGGTCGATTTTGAAGATATTGCCAGTGAACCCTACAAACGAAGCTTCAGCGGTGGTTGGTTGTCCATGGTGCAGCACTATTTCTTTGCCGCGTGGATACCTGCTGCAACCGAGGTAAACACCTATTCCACTCATGTGGTCACAGCAAACGGGTTTCCACGCTATATTGCCAGGGCAGTATCTCCACCGGTTGCAGTCGATGCCGGTGCAAGTCACGAATTTGAGAGCCAACTTTATGTCGGGCCGAAATTACAGGATAACATCGAGGATGTGGCGCCGGGTCTGGGCCATACTGTAAATTACGGTATATTCACGGTATTTTCCAAACCATTATTCTGGTTACTTTCCAACATTCACTCGGTGGTCCAAAACTGGGGTTGGGCCATCTTGCTGTTAACCGTATTGATCAAGTTGTTATTTTTCAAACTCACCGAAGCGCAATACCGCTCAATGGCGAGGATGAGAAAGCTACAGCCACGGATAGAGCAACTCAAAGAGCGTTATGGTGATGATCGCCAGCGGATGAGCCAGGCGATGATGGAGATGTACAAGACTGAAAAGGTCAATCCATTGGGTGGTTGTCTGCCAATCCTTGTGCAGATACCGATATTTATCGCGCTCTACTGGGTTCTTCTGGAATCAGTGGAGTTACGCCAGGCACCGTTTATTCTATGGATCGATAACCTGACCGCCCGGGACCCTTATTTCGTGTTACCGGTGCTCAACGCAGCTTTCATGATGTTGACCCAACGGTTGACACCTACCGCTGGTATGGATCCGTTGCAACGTAAGATCATGCAGTTCATGCCGATTGGTTTCTCATTCATGTTTGCGTTTTTCCCGGCTGGACTGGTGCTTTACTGGGCAACCAATGCCGGTCTGTCGTTGGCGCAGCAATGGTATATCACCAGAAAGATCGAAGCTGCGGCATAGGGGAGCCTGCAAACTGCCCTGGTTTCCCGGGTGATTTACGGGCCAGGTCATATCTACTAAGCTGTACTTGTGTCGGCCTATAACAATAAATCTCCCGGAACGGAAACGATCTGTGCCATCGCCACACCACCCGGTGTTGGCGGGGTGGGGATTATCCGTGTTTCCGGACCTTTGAGCATATCCATAGCAGGACAAATGCTGGATGTACCGCTGCAGCCCCGAAAGGCACACTTTGCCCGCTTCACGGATGAACAGGGCCGGACTATTGATTCCGGAATTGCACTGTTATTTACCGCTCCCGCTTCTTTTACCGGTGAAGATGTACTTGAGCTACAGGGTCATGGTGGACCGCAAATTCTGCAGATGTTGATGAGCAGGGTTATGGCATTGGGGGCCCGATCGGCTCGCCCTGGTGAATTCTCCGAGCGGGCGTTTTTGAACAACAAGCTCGACCTGGTACAGGCTGAAGCCATTGCTGACCTGATTGAATCTGCCACCGAGGCATCCGCACGCGCAGCACAGCGCTCGCTTGAAGGTGTGTTTTCTGATGCCGTCAACCGTGTGCAGCAGGAGCTAATCGATCTGCGTGTGTTTGTGGAAGCCGCCATGGACTTCCCTGACGAGGAAATCGACTTTCTGGTGGATAGTGATGTACTGGAAAGACTGCAAAGAGCAGGCGAACACTTGCAGACATTGCTGGATCAGGCACACCAGGGTCAATTGCTGAGAGACGGTATCAATATTGCCATCGTTGGTTTACCCAATGCAGGTAAATCGAGTCTTTTGAATGCATTGGCAGGGCGTGATTCCGCCATTGTTACCGATATTCCGGGCACCACCCGGGATGTTCTGCGGGAGTATATTTCTCTGGACGGCTTACCCGTCCATGTTGCTGATACCGCGGGTATCCGCGAGTCCACCGATCAGGTAGAGGCTGAAGGTGTTCGCAGGGCACGAGCAACCCTGGTGACTGCCGACCTGGTCTTGATGGTCATTGATTCTACCCAGGCGCCCGAACAGCAATTGGCCCTGAGTGCCGAAGTACCTGAAAATATCCCTTGTATCGAGGTATACAACAAGGTGGATTTGACAGCTAATGAAGCCAGTGTGGATGAAGCTGGCCGAAAAGTCTGGGTATCGGCAAAAAAAGGGCAGGGTCTGCAACGTCTTATTTTGCTGATTAAAAATATCGTCGGTGCTGCCACCAGCCAGGAGGGTGTTTTCTCAGCCCGCACCCGCCATCTCGATGCATTGCAGCGGACGAGCAACCACATCGAAGCCGGGCGGATTCGCCTGGAACAGTACAATGAACCTGAAACACTGGCGGAAGAGCTACGACTGGCGCAAAAATCCCTGGGTGAAATTACCGGCGAATTTTTACCGGATGATCTGCTGGGAGCAATATTTTCCAGTTTTTGTATCGGAAAATAATCATGCACCGGTCGATATGCAACTTTTTCCAGGTCACAAAAAAGGTCTGAACTGTTCAGTCCAGACCTTTGATTGAAAAACTGAACGGTATGACTTGTACCGCAGCCTGAAGTATCTGGTCGTTAACCGGACTTACGGATAAGGTAGGTCCAAATGCCATCTGCTTCTTCTTGCTCTACCAGTTCATTACCGGTGGTACGGCAAAAAGCAGCAAAATCAGCCACAGAACCTGGATCCGTAGACTGGACTTCCAGGATTTTGCCACCTTCCATTGATTTCAGAGCTTTCTTTGCTTTGAGAATAGGCAACGGGCAATTCAGGCCCTTTGCGTCGAGTACTTGGTCTGCCATAGATAAATTCCTTAATGTCGGTTGTTCAAATATCAGATAAACAGGTTGATATGGCTTTGAGTAGCCACTTCGATATAAGTTGCGGCGCCGCCTATCTCGACTCCTTCGATCATGTCGTCTTTTGAGTATTCGAACAAATCCAAAGTCATTTGACAGGCAATCATGCGTACATCAGCTTCGACGGCAAGCTCACGGAGCTCAGGAATCGAGGCGACACCTTTTTTCTTGATGAGGTTCTTCATCATCTTGGATGCCATGGCATCAACGCCGGGGAGTGCAGATACGAGGTTCGGCATACCCATATGGATACCGCCCATCGGCATTTTCATGGCGGTATTACCCAGCGAGGTGACCTGAAGACTCATATCTTTCATTAACAGGGGAAGCCCGTAAAAGGTGAAAAACATGGTGACTTCCAGACCCATTGCCGCTGCGGTGGTAGCCAGAATAAAAGGTGGATAAGCCCAATCCAGGCTGCCCTTGGTGACAATAATTGACATGGTATTTGGGTCAACTCCAGGTTTCTGTGCCGGGATACCCATTTCTGTTACGTTGCTCATAATAAAAAACCTTCTTCTTTGTTAAGAGGTTAGGACTCATTAGTATATATAAGTTTCGTTTATTAAGGAAACCGAATATTCTAAACAGAGTAGAACTGAAAATCTGATTAAATCTTACAAGAACAGAACACGAAACAAAACAAGGATCAAAAGGAACAAAAGTTTTGGAAATAACTGTTTTATTGTTCGACTGAAAGAAGCTCGAATTGATAGTGATGGCTATCGAGGTATTGCTGAACCTCAGCACGATAGATCGAATTCATCAAAATAATGATTTCCGCGGTTTCCTGTTTAAGATAATCGGGCCCGACAACCTCCTGTCCTGAACCAGGGATAAAGCAATGTTGTTTTTCGGGATTGATATCTATGACTTTTCGAACGACTCCAACCTTGTCCAGGTAATTTAGAAAGGCTGCAGCTTTTGAACCACCACCCCAAAGCATCACACAAGTCCCTTTCTTTGCGTACATCTCTAATCGGGAAGACCACCTGGCCTGCATTGCAGCACAATGTTGCCTGAAATGATCGATAGTGTCTTCCAGTTGTTGATCCCGTGAAATTTCAACGGGTTTCAATGCCTCATTAGCTGGTTTTGCCACTAGCATGATGTACTGATCGTCATAATCCAGCCAGCATTCCAATACCTCAAAACCGGCTATGCCGAACAAGGTACAAAGGGAATCCTGGTTAAAATAAGAGCAGTGTTCGTAATAGATATCCCAAAAAGCACCTTCTTTCAGGACACGATCGGTATCAGGTACTTCGAAAAACAGCAGGGTGTCTGGTTTATCACCAATGGCTGAACGAATGTCCTGCATAAACTCAAGAACGTTTGGAATGTGCTCCAGCGTATGACGACAGACGATGACATCGGCTTGCTCCACACCATGATCACGATTCCACATCACTTTTCGAAAATCGATACGGCTTAGTGCCTCTTCGCCCAGGCGGCCTTCGACATAAGCAGGATCGTAGCCAATGCCACGGTTTTCACCCATTTCACATATCGTTGCGAGGAATTCACCCTTGCCACTGCCTATCTCCAGTACAGTCTTGTTACAGATCTTATAGTCTTTGATCAACCTCCGGGCCACGTTCTGCAACCAACTCATAAATGTGGGTGAGCAGCCCTGGCTTTCCTCGCACACATCGGAGTATTCATGAATCCCGAACTCGAAGCACCGGTTGCTAATGAAGCCGCACTGCGGGCAAAAGGCGAGTTCGATGTCGCGGCGGGGATACTCAAGTGCCTGCTTGAGGGTGGGCATCAAAAGCGTGGTGTGTACCGGTACCTGGTGACACTGATAGAACGGTTCCAGCCCGGGGATGTGACAGGCGGGGCAGGCTGGATAGCTCATAAGTCCTTTCCCGAGATGATTTCCGGCCTGGGTAACGGAATGATAAATTTCCCGCCTGATCGCAAGTAATCCTGTTCCTGCAACAATATTTCGCTACGCAGGTTCCATGGCAGCAGCAGTAAATAATCGGGTTTCTGGTGGTTAATTTCATCAGTGGAAAAAATCGGGATATCAACACCCGGAATCCATTTTCCATGCTTGAGGGAATTGCGGTCTACTGCATATGCAACGTGTCGTGCAGTCTGCCCGAGGCAGTTGAGTAGTATCGTACCCTTGGCTGCGGCCCCATAGACGGCAATACGCTGATCTTGCGAGGCCAGGTTTTCCAACAGGCCTCCAATTTGTCGGGTGACAGACCTCGCGTTTGATGCAAAGTCCTGGTAGTACTCAAGACGGTGCACTCCGCTTAGCTTTTCTTCACGCAGTAGGTCGGTGACGTTTTGTGCCTGTTTGTTTCGGCTGCTGACATATACCCTCAATGAGCCACCATGTGTTTGTAACATTTTGATATCATTCAGGTAAAACTG
>Ga0164313_10006383_pt1 | contig 10404 bp, 5 predicted proteins | sample GuaBasSedimGuay4_FD_113735 | JGI IMG/M metagenome (GOLD analysis project Ga0164313, IMG submission 113735) | Subseafloor sediment microbial communities from Guaymas Basin, Gulf of California, Mexico - Guay4, Core 4569-4, 0-3 cm | ecosystem: Environmental > Aquatic > Marine > Hydrothermal vents >...
CTTTTAATTAGCAAATAAACGCATCGTGCATCATTACAAAATCACCAGCCTGGTTATCGCTCTGCCTGCAGTCAACTAACACGTCTGGAATTGATGAACGAATTTATGTATTCCGGACGTGTTAGTTGACTGCAGGCAGAGCGATAACCAGGCTGGTGATTTTGTAATGATGCACGATGCGTTTATTTGCTAATTAAAAGCACCTTAGGTAATGAAATTATGATAATTAAAGCTATACTAAATATCGTTATGGTTTGGCTAATATTGTCAGCAGTAGCCATCGCTGAAGAAAAAAAAGTTGATGCTGAAGTAAAAGAATTGTCGGGCATTTCCATTATCGGTAATAAGGAAGCACCAAAGTCTCTTTATATTGTGCCATGGCAAAATTCCGAAGTGGGCGTAGCTACAAGTTTAAACTCGGGCTTGCTCGATGACAGTATGCGGCCACTGGACAAAGAAGTGTTTTTACGTGAACTTGATTTTTATGAATTAAGTCATGGCAAAGCTCTCTATTAATATTTTACAAACGTGAGCTATAGATCACGATTATTTACACGATTATTAAAGCGAGGAATACACGATGGGTACCATCGAGAATATTGTAGGTTTCTTTCAAACAGGTGGTACATTTATGTACCCGATTTTAATTATCTTTGCTTTTGGTGCGGCCATCTGTATTGAGCGATATATTAAATTATCGGGCATTGGTACTGTTAATAAAAAGGTCTGGGATAAAGTGCATCCTTTACTTGATGAAGGTGATTTTGATTCAGCACGTGACTCAATAGTTGAAGATAAATCTGCGATCGCCAATTTATTAAATATGGGGCTGTCACGACAGGGTTCGGTGCGTCGACGCGATGACATCGAAATTGCCATGGAAGAAAGCATGATGGAAATTATTCCTACGCTTGAAAAACGTACGCCATACATTGCGTTGTTTGCAAACATCTGTACCCTGCTTGGTCTTCTCGGTACGATTATGGGTTTGATTGAAGCGTTTACCGCTGTTGCCAATGCTGACCCTGCCGAAAAAGCAGATATGTTGTCAGCCAGTATTTCGGTGGCGATGAACACCACAGCATTTGGTTTAATGGCAGCGATTCCTCTTTTGATTACCCATGCAATGATTTCATCTAAAACAGTTGAGATTATTGACAGTCTTGAAATGGCATCAGTAAAAACATTGAACCTGATTTCTGATTTCTCTAAACGTCAGATGGAACTGGCTGCAAAAAATGGCTAGACGACATCACTACAGGCGGCCAAAAAAAGAGCCGCCTGAACTCAATATCACTACTTTCTTAAACCTGATGGTTGTGCTTGTACCTTTCCTGCTGATTACGGCAGTGTTTTCCCGTATTACTATTCTTGAGTTAAGCGTGCCTACCGGTGCCAGCAGTAATGATAATCAAAAACAGCAGTTAATAATTGAAGTCATTGTGCGCGAGAAAGGGCTGGAAATCGGTAATGGCAAACAGGTGCTTGCCAGATTCCCTATGCTTAAAAAAAGCGATGTCGAACTTAGTGTTGATGATGCAGGTGAAGTAGATGCCAGCAAGCTGTATGACCTGAAGTTGCTGTCAAAATTCCTGGTAAACATTAAAGGTAAGTATCCGGATAAAACCGATGCCTTAGTATTAATGGAACCGAATATTGAATACCGTGTATTAATCAGAATAATGGATGCTGTGCGATCTACCTTTGTTAGCCAGTTGGGCGCTGAGGGTGAAGCTAATGTATTACAGCAGGTTGTTCTATTTCCTGATATTTCCATAGGTGATGCGCCATGAATGAAAATCGGCGCATGAAGCGCATGTCGCGTGGCAGTAAGGGAACGGGCGCTGGTGCCGGCCTGAACCTGGTTTCATTAATGGATGTATTTACTATCCTGGTATTTTTTCTGCTGGTAAATTCATCATCCAGTGATGTCATGGAGCCGCCTAAAAATATCAAGTTGCCGGACTCATCGGTAGAGACAAAACCGCGGGAAACGGTAATTGTCATGATTACGCCTGAGCAGATACTGGTTCAGGGTGAACCGGTTATTAGTACGCAGGAAGTGATAGACAGTAAAACTGCTGTGATCGACGCAGTAAAGCAACGCCTGCTTTTGCAGAAGAAAAAAGTCCTGGGCATAAGCACAAAAACCGTGTCGCAAAGTCAGGAAGTTACTGTATTAGCGCATCGAACCGTGCCCTTTCATTTGATGAAAAAAGTCATGGCAAGTTGTACCAGCGCCGGTTACGGAAAGATTTCTATGGCCGTCATTCAGAAAGCAAAAAATAAAGGCTGAATAGACACGTGGCAGGCAATATTTCACAACAACAGCAGGAAATCAATCGCGAGATTGATGGTGCCTACAGTCGTCTTAAAGAACTGAAAAATGAAGAAGCAGGTGTTAGCGAAGAATTAAAGCAGCTCAATACACAGCGTCCTCGTTTTTCCATTCTCAGTGAAGTCAGTGATCAGTTAGAAAAACTGGAAAAATTAGGCGGCAGTGATTTATTCTGGGGTGAGAATTACCAGCGTGAAACCGTTGTCAAAGACCAGCAGCGTGTCCGGGCCTTAATTATTGATTATGATTCGCGTGTTGCTGAGTTACAAGCTAAGCAGGATAAGCGTGAGGATGCAGTTGAAAGCCTGGCTGCAAAAATTAATGTTTTAAATGAAGACACCCTGACTCTGCAAAAGCATGAGGAAGATCTCAAGGATGAGTTTGTCATTGAACGTGAAATGGTTGAAGAACCATTCCGTGAGATGAGCATGCCATGGAATAAAAATGACAGGGACCAGAAACAGTTCAGAAAAGTATTACTGATTGTTTTATTTTTCTCCATCTTGCTTGGTATGCTGATTCCTATGTGGGACATCCCGATACCTGACCGTGTCGAAGTGGTGGCAATTCCTGAGCGTCTGGCGAAATTAATGGTGCCGAAAAAAGCGCCGCCACCACCGCCTAAACAGGAAAAGAAAGAAGAGAAAAAACCGGATAAAGAATCCAAGAAAAAGGATGACAAGCCGGTTCCTGAAAAAGCGAAAAAAGCACGTAAAAAAGCTGAACGCTCTGGTTTGATGGCATTTAAAGATGATTTTGCAGATTTAATTAATGACACCCCTAATACTAAGTTGGGTTCGAAGGCGAAAATCAGTGGCAAAGGCAGTAAAGCCAGGAAAGCAACACGTTCTTTAGTTACCGCCAACGTGGGAACCGCCAGTGGCGGCATCAATTCAGCGGCATTAAGCCGTAATGTTGGTGGCAGTGGTGAAAGTATGGGTGGCGTTGAGTTTTCACACGTCGAAAGCTCAATTGGTAGTGACTTCTTTGGTGAAGAGCGTCCGCTTAGTGGTGGTCCCGGGCCATCGCGTACCGATGAAGAAATTCAAATTGTATTTGATAAGTACAAGGCGGCACTTTACCGTATATATAATCGTGAACTGCGTAAAAACCCAACCCTGCAGGGAAAAATGGTCTTACGTTTAACCATTGAACCCGATGGCAAAGTGTCGGCATGTAGCGTTGATTCCAGTGATATGGATTCAAGCTCACTGGATAAGAAAATTGCAGCCAGGGTGAAAAAATTCAATTTTGGTGTCAAAGACGGTGTGCCTAGCATAACTATTCTTTACCCAATCGACTTCCTGCCCGCATCGTAAAATAACTTATTGATCTATAGAGTGATTTTGCTCTCCTGTTGTTTATAATTGGGGGCAAAAAAATTGTCGAAATTCTGACATTTTCTGTGCTAAATCCAACTTAATTACTATACTCAGTGACATGTTGTGTGAAACACCACAGCATGTCGTTGACCATTTTATTATCGTCAGCATACAAGCTATTCAAATGAAACCAAAAGCAAGTCAAAGATAACGCCATGAGTATTAGTTGGCGTTAGTTGGTTATAACTGGTTTTAGTTGGTATTAGCTGTTGTTTGATGATAGGAAATTAATCGCTTGTTCTCGTCTGTTTGCGAAAGTTATTTTTGCGGGCAGCGTTTTCCTGTGCTCGCAAGGAAATGCTTTTGCCGATCTGCAGATTACGAAAACCATTGACCCAATATCACCTCAACCGGCAAGAGATAATGATGCTGTTCGTTATAACATTAGTGTAAAAAACACCGGGGCTGATCTGGGTAGAGTCACAATTACCGATTTCCCTGAGAACCTGAGCAATCTGAACTTCACTGTAACCAGTACAAATCCGCCCCCTGGTGGTCCGCGAGGGGCTAATGAATATAGATTTAATAACCTGCCAGCGGGTGAAACAGTCACGCTTGAGCTTGATGCCACGGTGGACACTTCCAGTGCTGGTGCTGGTGTCTGTCCAGTCATCAATAATGAGGCCAGAGTGAGATCCGGTTCATTCAATGACAGCGCGAGTGCCCCCGCTATCGAATACGATTTTAACTTTACCTCGGGTCTGTCGACGTCGGTGGTAAGCCATAACGCATTCACCAGTTTCTGTGAGTTTTGTGGTGATGGTGAGGTGCGACTCATTGTACAGAACCCGGAAAATGCGGCGTTGGAAGATATTATCATTGTCGAAGACTTACTGGCATCGGGACTGACATATATACCGGGTTCGACTACCACTACCTCAGGCTCAGCAGGTAATCCAAGCATCAATGGCACAAAGCTGACCTGGACAAAGACACAGCTGTCGGCACTGGCTAGCCTGGCCGGTTCGACTTCCTTTGAAATACGATTTGGCGTGCGCCGGCTTGATGAAGGCCTGATAACGGCGAACAGAAATATTATTGCCACCGCTACCTTCGGTCTATCGTGTGTGGCTGCAGAGCAAACCGTAGACAGTGGCTTTTTTGAAGTGCCGATTAACCAGCCACTGCCCAGGGTGATAAAACGCGGACGAAATTATGATGCCGGGCAGGGTAATTATACTGATCCCGTTTATGGCAGTACCAATGACGACATTATTTTTCGGGTTCGGGTACGCAATACCGGCCTCGCTAACCTGGAAGCATTAAGAATAAACGACTCTATTAATGGTAATTTTGATATCAATTACATTTGTCCCACCCAGGCCAGTGCTGTTGCCATCGCTGCCGCTAATGGTGTTGGTGGTGCGCCCTGTATCTCGATGAGAACACCGTTTGATGTTGACGACCCTTTTGGCAACCCGGCAAATGATGAGACAGGAACTTATTATGATGTTCCGGCAAGCGGTAACGCCAATATTTATTACGTCGGTAGAGTACGCAACGGCTGTAGTGATAACACTAATACTGCCGATGTTTCCTGGGGTTGTGAGATTAATTCACCAAACGGTGGTTTGATCACGGTGCCGGCTTCAACCGGCGGCAGCACACCCTCTGTCAATATAGATGATAACGGTAGATTAAGGACAAATGACAAGGCAGGCGGTAATCTCAATGTTGTTACCAGGGTAACGGGTATAGATGGTGCGCAACCACTGGGCAGTAAAGGCCTGGTTGAAATTACACTGACAAATAATACCAATGGTTCGCTAAAAAACTTTACATTGCGAGACATTCTGCCAGCGGGTTATGTGATGGATAACACCTATAACCCGGCAACGCCGGGTACACCGACGATAGTAGTTAATCCCGTCTATAACAATTACCCGGGCATGACGGATACCATTACACGCGTTGACGCCGCTTATGGTACCACTGACCCACTGGATGATTTGATACCTGAGTTTGTTCTAAGCAGTAGTACGGTTGGGCTTAATGCTACAGAGCAGGTAAATATGTTGCGTCATAATGACGTGATAGTCATCACTTTCGGCATTGTCATGATTGAACCGGATCTGAATAATTACACTCACTATGACCTGCTCGCTGATATTGATGTTCTACAGGAGAACACAACTGACGGTACTGACCCAACAAACAGCCTGGCACTAAACAACAGGGTGTTTGTCGATTTTGTCAACGTGTGTAGTCCCGCTACAGGTTTAACACCGGCTAACTATCCCCAGGTACTGAACTTTACTTCTGATCCGGAAGATCTGGATGTGGCTATGTCAGCTCCCCTGTATATCGTCACCAATGACCCGCTAAACCCGGTTGCATTAACCGTGCTGCTAACCAATAACGGTGGTCATGATGCGGCTGATTATTATGCTTACCTTAGTTTTGGTGAGGCCATGACGATAGTCAATCCTGCCAATGGATGTTCCATTACCTCTAATCCACCACCGCGTTCAGTGTGGGACCTGCCCGACATAATACCCCAGGGGCCGCCCGCGCCTGCCGTAGTTTATGAATGTACCGGCCCGCCGATTGGACCGGGACAGACCGTGCGGCTGACCTTTACCGCTACGCAGAATTTGACCCCACTTAGTGATGACCTGACTTTCCGTGCCGATGTTATTGGTGAAATTACATTGGCAGATGGCACACCATTAACCTTCCCAACGCCATTAACAACGACGACTACACCATCAGCGCAGATAGATAATGCAGTTAACAATTACACCCTGGACACGGTGCGCTCACGTGTACTTGGTTTTAACCTGACCAAAGTAGTACCGGGTAACTGTAGTGAAGATAACCCACCACCGATCGCTAACAGCAATATCACTATCGGTGAAGACTGTACCTACCATATTGAGTCCGGCGGCTGGTTTGGTTTTAAGACACCGGGATTTGCTTTAATCGAAGTGAACAATGTTGTGGTGACCGATGATTTTCTCGGCTCCCAGGGTTATATCAAGCACAATTTTACTTTAACCAGCAAAATCACCCCACCTGTGATTAATGCTGGTGCAGGTTCAAATCCGCTGGAAAATACCGACATCACCTGGGCATTCAACCCGCCTGGACAGGGTATTTTAATAAGAGATGAATTATTTCAGGTCGATGTCACTACGCGTTTGTTAAATGATCCGGTTGATACTGTGACAGCGCCTAATATTCATGCCGGGATTAGTACCGATATAGCACGAACCTCTTTTGATGCTATTTTTGAGGACACTGCTGGTAATCGCATAAAGATACCAGTCGACGACATTGTAAATGTTCCTCCAGGCTACCCGGTTGAAGCCTTACGTCGAGTTGACATGACAGTGACCGAAGCTAACCTGTTAGTCACCAAGCAGGTCTGTAATGAAAGTCTGAATGGTGCTGGGCCAAACTGTAATGCGGGTGTCTTCGCTGATTCGGTTAGAGATGGTGACACCAATGATTCCTATATCTACAAGATAGTACTGACTAATGAAGCAGGCAGTTCTGGCGTACAGAGAGCGCCTGCTTATGACGTTATCTCTACCGATATACTGGATATTTCTGACCTGATGCTGGTGGTCGATTTTGCTGGTGATGGTCTGGACAATGACGGTGATGGCGCTATTGACGAAGCTGATGAAGGCTCGATCAGTGACAACATTGTTGATAATGCTGCGCCGGCAGAGATCACTTTTTCCTATACACATAGCGCACCATTGCTTCGGGTTGACCCGGGCGACAGCGTAACCTTTTATTATCGCGTCGATCCTGATGATGCGATTGCACCATTACAGACTCTGACTAACACGGTGACCATGTCATACGACAGCCTGGATGGTGATTATGGTAATCAGAATTTACCAAGACTGGACAATACAACGACAGCGCCAAACGATGTCGGTCGTGCGCGCATTTATGGTTCCATAGCAGCCGATGCCATTGTGCAGATGGTGCCTATCGAGACGCAGCCAAAATCAATTATCGAATTGTCGAATTCAGCCCCGGGTGGTGCGCCGCAGGAAGTCGTCGTCGGTGAAGAGATTCGCTACGAACTGGTTACCTCTTTGCCGTTTGCCAGGTTAGATGATTTTAAAATTACCGATAACTTACCTGCGGGCACGCGCTGTATCGAAGGCCAGGTGGTTAACCTGGATGCAGGCATATACGCGGCTGCCGGTTTTGATCCGGGTGGAACCCATACCGGTACCTGTATAGCGCCAGATGTTATGCAATGGAATTTTGGTTCTCAGGAACTGAAAGCAGCTTCGGTACCAGGTGCAAGATTTCCATTCCCGGTGAATTTTATTGCCCGCGTAGAAAATACCGCTGTCACCAAAGAAGGGGTTGTTATACGTAATGGTGGCGGTATAGGTGCCGGTGGCACAGAAGTTACTGCTACCTACTTAAATGAATCCGGTACGCTGGTAGAAGAACTTTTCCTTGAAGTTGATGTTGTGGTGCGCGAACCGGTAATTATATTAAGCAAGTCATTTGCTCCGGTAGTTAACAGTGATGCCGGGGACATTTTAATTGTTACCGTAACAGCAGAAAATACCGGTAGTGCAGCGGCTTATAACCTGCGTGTGCTTGATGACCTGCTTGATACTGACATGACTTATATGGTTGGCACTATGGCGGGAACGGATCCGCCGGATAATGATGACCTGACACCGGACAATAAACACCCGGTGTTTAGCTGGGATATCAGCAATCCGAAATATGAGATTACACCGGGAACTGTCCGCAGCTTTACCTTTAAAGTCCAGGTTGATAGCACTGCACAGCCACTGGAAATACTGAACAACACTATTGAGGCAGCATGGAATTCACTGCCGAGTTTAAATACAGCGTTAAATGCTACCGGCTCTATTGGTGCTGATGGCACGGTACTGGGTTTAAGAAACGGCTCATTACCAAATGTTGCTGATGCCATCAATAATTATGAAACAACGGCCAGTGCTGCAATCACGGTACCACCGCTGACGATGAATAAATCGGACCTGGATCCGGGCGTGATAGCGAATATTGGCGCGCATAAAAACTTCCAGATTGAAATTACTCTGCCTGAGGGCACAAGCAAAAACCTTGTTGTTGACGATGATCTTAACTTCAGCGGTCTGAGTTATGTGCTGTCAAATAATGCCCTGTTTGATGTTACTTATGAATTTATTGATATTGTAAGTATTAATGGTCAGCCACCGGCAGAAGCAGAATTTAACGCTTTCCCGGTAGATAATGCTGCCGGTAGTGTGGTCTGGGATATCGGTACGGTGGTAACCGATGCAGAAAATGATCCTTTGCTTAATAGCAAAAACCCGGTCATTCGCATTAAATATTTCGCCCGCTTTAATAATGACCAGGCAACGAATGCGACGGGTTTACTGCAAAATGCAGTCACCGTTAATTATGACAATGGTGAAACTGCCGCTCAGGAAACGCTGACGGCGACAACACCGGTGGCAACGGTTGTTGAATCTTTATTGACCGTTAGCAAAACAGTCACTAATCAAACAGCGGGTAAGCTGCCAGCGGACCAGCCCGATGGCGGTGATATTCTTGAGTACCAGGTGACCATCAGCAATATCGGGAATAGCACCGCATTTGATGTCAATATAATTGATACGCTGCCGGCAGAATTACTATTAGATGCCGGTTTTGCCCCGAGCGCTGAAATTAATACCGTCTCGGTTGCAGATTTTGTTGCCATACCAGCGGCCGCGCCGGCCGGTCCCCTGGTATGGGGCCGCGATAATGCCGATAACAGCCTGGATATTCCTGCCGGCGAATCCCTGTTGCTGGTTTACCGCGCGGTGGTGCAAACCACAACCGGGGCAAACACAGCAATAAGCAACAGTGTGTCGGTTGACTGGACCTCGCTGGATGATAGCGACCCGGCTGGCATTTATGAAAGAACCGGTGCGAGTTGTCCAGCCGCCCCGAATGATTATTGTGCCGGACCGGCTATTGCTGCTGTCACCATGGTTGATACTAATAACCTGGTTAAATCGGTAATCGCCGACAGCTATATTGTGCCGCCATTGAGTACGCTGGACGATGGCATCGTTCGTATCGGTGATATGGTTACTTACCGGCTGGACGTTAACCTCCAGGAAGGCCTTACTGATAATGTGAAGGTGCAGGATGTTCTGCCTGCAGGAATGACCTTTGTTGATGTTGTCAGTATTAACGGTGATGCCACGGCTGATTACCAGCCACCGCTGTCAGGTGCGGGTTCAAATTTCTCTTATGCCGCCATTCCTGCTGGCAATGTTCCGCCTGCCGGTGCCACCACACTCAACTGGGTGCTTGGCAGCATTACCAATGATGCCGCCGGTGATGCAACAACGGATAGTTTTGTTATTGAGTACCGTGCTCAGGTTAGCGAAAATGCCGGCCTGGCACACGTCAACTCGATACCTTTAAGTAACACTGCTGATTTAAGTTATCTCGATGGTAACGGTGCGCCATCACCGGTTGATCCCCGCCTGACTGATAGTGCAGGCATTACCGTGTTACAACCGATTGTGCTGCTGGCCGATTTGAGCAAGCTAAGGCGCAGCGGTTTGCCAAGTGGTAATACGATATTTTCCGGTGAACTCATGGACTTCAGGCTTTCAGTCTGTAATTCAGGAACGGCACCGGCTTACGACCTTATGGTGCAGGATATACTGCCGGCCGAACTGAACGAAGCGA
>Ga0164313_10006384_pt1 | contig 10403 bp, 7 predicted proteins | sample GuaBasSedimGuay4_FD_113735 | JGI IMG/M metagenome (GOLD analysis project Ga0164313, IMG submission 113735) | Subseafloor sediment microbial communities from Guaymas Basin, Gulf of California, Mexico - Guay4, Core 4569-4, 0-3 cm | ecosystem: Environmental > Aquatic > Marine > Hydrothermal vents >...
CTATCGGCAATGCGTCGAACCCCCTGATCAAGCAGACCACACCGGATCTGGAGGTGAATAAATGGGGCAACATCATCGTTGAAGAGGCCACCGGTAAAACCTCTATCGATAAGGTTTATGCCGGAGGTGATATTGTTCTGGGAGCGGCAACGGTTATCCTGGCCATGGGAGAGGGCCGCCGGGCGGCAAAGGCCATCAACGAGCAGCTGGCCGTATAGAAATACATTACTCTGGCCGTTCCGTTTTGCCGGGACGGCCATTTTTTTTGCTGCAGCCGGATTTTCCTCAGCAAACAGGCAGAACCATACAAAAGTGATCTTTCAAAACTGGAATATTTCTCATTGACAGCAAGATTATGATAACTTAGCGTTATTGTCGTCCTTGATGGACATCTTTCAATACCTTAAAAGGAGTAAGTTTATGAAAAAAACGCAGAAGATTCTTGTGTTGTGCCTGATTATCGGTCTGGCAGCAGGCTCGTTTGCCTTCACCAGCTGTAGTCGGAAAATTGCAGGAACAGATTATTCCCCGGAAATGGATACCTGGGCGCAGAAAGCTCAGCTGGGAAAATACGACAAAAAACAGGACTGGGATGAAATTATCGCCCTGGCCAAAGAAGAAGGCGAAGTAATCATCTACTCTTCATCTTCAAGAATGGCCGCAGTCGGGAATTCTTTCAACAAGATATACCCGGATATCAAAGTAACTTCCCACGATCTGGGATCGGTGAAGACTTTCGAAAAAACAGTTGGAGAACAGGAAGCCGGAATTTTCAATGCTGATATCATTACAACCGGCGGAAGCGGAAACTTCATCTACGACCTGATTGCAAACAACCGGGTTGTTAATTTTGTACCTTCCATGTTTGCCGACCGAATTGCAAAAGAAAACAAAGAGCCTGCGCTGGTCCGTATCATGGAGGCCATTGTTTTCATGTACAACACCGAAGTTAACGATGCTCCTCCCATTACCAATCTCTGGGAGCTCACTACCGAAGCCTACCGGGGCAAAGTTGTCATAAAGGACCCTCTGGCTTCATTGTCCAACCTGATGGGTGTGGCAACAATCACACAGCATGCCGATGAAATGAAAAAAGCCTATAAAGATTTTACCGGTGAAGATATTGTTTTGAGCGAAGGCGTACCGGATGCCGGTTATGAGTTTCTTTACCGCCTGCTCCATAACGACCTGATTATCCTGGATTCCGGAAGTAAAACAACCGGCGCTTCAGGAAAAAAAGGCCAGACCGATCCCCCGGTATCAATCACCTCTTTCACATATCTGCGTTACAACGGTACCAAGGAATATGTGAACGGATTAGTCTACCCGGTAGAACCTGCCGACGGTGTTATTTATCCCACCTATACGGCAATTGCCGCCAGAGCACCCCATCCCAATGCAGCTAAACTCTTTACGGCATACATGCTGGGAGATCCTTCCATAACATTGGATACAGTAATCGAAAAGCCCTTTACCGAAGGAAAATCCCTCGAGATTCTCCAGGGATTGGCACCTTATTACGAAATCGGATCTGTCAGTCCCCGAGATGATGTACCCCTTCCTGAAGGCGGTGAGGCCTGGAATGAGATGAACATGTGGGTGGTTGATCCTGAGTACATGTGGTACGACGCACCAAAAGTTCAGGATTTCTGGATTAAAGAATCCGCAAGATAAAATCTTCCGTTAATTTAACCATTACAGGGGCTGTATTCAGCCCCTGTAATCCTTTCAAGCCAGGTTGGGAAATATATGTTCAAGACTCTTAAATTCTACAGGGCAAAACTGAGATCAAAGCCGGAGCTGATTCTCTCCATTTTTTTCATCATTGTCTTTTCATTTCTGATTGTTGTTCCGTTTCTGAAAATGATTCACACAACATTTACCTATCAGTCCTACGACCTGCGTCTTGCCAGAGGTGCTGTACAAGGGGCCTTTACCTGGTTCCATTACCAGAGAGTTTTTGCCAGTGATTTAACAAAATCGTTCTTCATCACGCCTCTATTAAACAGTATCGGTGTGGGCTTCAGTGTAACCATCATCGCCATGATTCTCGGATCCCTCCTGGCCTGGTTGTTTGTGAGAACTGATATTCCCCATAGAAAGTTTTTTCAAACCGTTATTGTTGTTCCCTACATGATTCCATCCTGGGTTATTGCTCTGGCATGGCAGTTGTTTTTTCAGAACACAAGAATCGGCGGGCAGTCGGGCGTACTCAGTACCTTTTTTCATATTGATGTGCCGGACTGGCTTTCCTACGGTTTTGTACCCATCGTTATCTGCCTGGCCCTTCATTATTATTCCTACACTTTTCTTCTGATGTCCGGGGCCCTGCAGACCATCGACTCTGAACTGGAAGAGGCGGGATCCATTGCCGGACTGAAACGCAGGGAAATCTTGAGAAAAATAACCTTTCCCCTGGTGCTGCCGGCTCTGGGATCTTCCTTTGTACTCACGGTAACCAGAAGTATGGGAACGTTCGGAACCCCGGCATTACTGGGACTCCCGGTTCGCTTCTTTACTCTTCCCACACAGATTTACGCCATGATAAATGCCAGAAACATGGGTGACAGTTTTGTCCTGGCCTTAGTCCTTATTGTCATGGCCATTACAGCCATATCTATAAACAATAAAATTATCGGGGTACGTAAAAGTTTTGTTACCATGAAGGGCAAAGGGTTCAGGGCAAAACCTATGGAACTGGGTAAAGCAAAGCCTGTTCTTGTCGCACTTCTGATCGTTTTTATCATTATGATAATCGTACTTCCCATTATTATGCTTACATGGAGCACTTTTATGCTCCTTCCCGATAATTACTCGTTTTCCAACCTGACAAGCCACTTCTGGGTGGGAAAAAGTGTTGCCATGATTTCAAGTGGAGAACCGGGCATCTTCCGGAACCGGGGTGTGCTCAGAGCCACATTGAACTCGGTTAAACTTGGTGTGCTGGCCTCTATTGTAAATGCTTTTTTGGGGCTTCTGATCGGTTATTCGGTTGTTAAAAACCGGGGAACCCGATTATCCAAACTCATTGAAGGGGTTGCCTTCGCACCTTATGTCTTTCCCGGTATAGCATTCAGCGCCATATACCTGGGCATGTTTTCAAAGTCTTTCGGGCCGATTCCCGCAATGTACGGTACCTTTTCTCTGATTCTGCTGATCGTGATCGTGAAAAATCTTCCCTTCTCATCACGCTCCGGTATTGCCGCCATGCTGCAGGTGGATAAGTCCCTGGAAGAAACGGCCAGTATACAGGGAATACCCTGGCTGAAAAGATTTCGATTGATTATCCTCCCATTATGTAAAAGCGGGTTCGTTTCCGGAATGCTTCTTACCTTCATCACGGCCATGAGGGAACTCTCACTGGTGATTCTCCTGGTTGCACCGAATACAGGTTTACTCACTACGATGATATTCAGCTACAAAACCCAGGAACAGACCCAGCACGTTAATGGAGTAACACTCATATTGTTAGTAATTATTATTTTGGCAAATATCATTATTAAAAAGTTTGCCAATACCAAAACCGGCCAATCAATAAATCTAGGGTAAGTGATGAGTAAAATCAGTCTTGATAATTTAACAAAAAAATTCGGTATAGTAGCGGCTGTTGATGGTATCAATCTCGATGTTGTAGAAGGTGAATTTCTCACCCTTCTCGGTCCCTCCGGCTGCGGTAAGACAACCACCCTGCGGATGATTGCCGGCCTGGAAGAACCCACATCCGGAGAGTTGTATTCCGATGAGAAGGTTTTGTTTTCAAAAGAGAAAGGTGTGTACGTTCCCCCTGAGATGCGGAATCTCGGCTTTATGTTTCAAAGCTACGCCCTCTGGCCCCATATGAATGTAACCAGGAATATCACTCTGGGCCTTGAGTCAAAAAAAATTCCCTCCTCAGAGATTAAAACAAGGGTGAATGACGTTCTAAACAAGGTTCAGCTGAAAGGATACGAAGACCGATTTCCCTCAGAACTCTCCGGGGGACAGCAGCAGAGGGTGGCCCTTGCCAGAATGATTGCCGCAAAATCTGATATTTTTCTGATGGACGAGCCCCTCTCCAACCTGGATGCCATGCTCCGTATTGATATGAGAAGTGAGCTCAAGCATCTCCACAATGAGTTGGGAGCCACAACTGTGTATGTTACCCACGATCAGGTAGAAGCTTTAACCTTATCAGACCGTATCGTCGTAATGAACAACGGTAAGATTATACAGTGTGATACGCCGGAAGCCATATACATGAATCCTCAGAATCTGTTTGTTGCAAAGTTCGTCGGAAGCCCTCCCATCAATCTGATGAAGGGTAGAATTATTAAGGAAAATAATAATCTATTTTTTAAAAACAAAGCTATAAAACTGGACTTAAAAGGGGTTGTTGCCCCCGAAACTGAAAGCAGCGACATCATTGCCGCTGTACGGGCTGAAGATATCGAGGTTTCTCCCAGCTCTTCGGAGAACCAGTCCGAAGCGTTTAACGTTTACTCCGTTCTGCCTGCAGGCAGTGAAACTATTATCACTCTCCAGCGGGGAGAGACAGAACTCGCCGTTAAACTATCCGGATTCTCCAGCACAAAGATGAATGACAGTATCTCAATAAAAATTCGTCCTGAAAAAATCTCATTCTTCAATCCGGAAACCGAGGAACTGATTCGGTAAATATTACCATACCCCGGGGCTGACCGGGATTTGTTAATCCGGTTTATCCTCAGACTCATCTTCGGATTTTTCTGCCGGTATTTCTGCAGTTTCCTCGGCCGCTTCCTGCTCTGCAACTTTTTTCGAGTGACAGTCGGTGCAGAGATTATCATCCATAAAGTAAATGGTTTTAAAATCAAGGGTGGCATCACATTCCACACATTTGAGCTTATAGGGGAAAACCCTCGCCCGCAGCAGATAAAGCACGAGAGCAACAACCCCAACGGCAAGAAACAAATACTTATCACTTAACTCTTTCTCAACTATAAATGCGGCCACTGTGGTAATTAGAAAGACGGCGATTGCCTGAAAAAGAGACGACATTCGTTTTTTTCCTGCCGACTGACCATACTTTCGAAACAGCAGGTTGGGAACGAGAACGATAACAAGAGGCCATATACCGAGACCGGCAAGCCATGTGGAGACAACTAATCCATTTATATCCATATCGCGCCTATCATACGCGTTCAAGGCCCGACTGGTCGAGATGCCCAGGGGAGCCGTACACCGAAGCTGGTCCATTCCCCGGGAATACTTTCATAGGAGAGCTTTCCCCGATGGGCTTTTATAATATGATCGCAGATAGAAAGTCCAAGCCCTGTATTGGTTTTCGTCAGTTTGGTTGTAAAAAAAGGTTGAAATACCGACTCTTCAAGATCTCCGGGGATTCCGTGGCCGTTATCCGACACTTTCACCTGATAAAACTCCCCGCTTTTTGATATTTCAACAGCTATAACTCCTTCATCCAGCACGGCTTCCAAACTGTTCATCAGCAGGTTGATAAAAACCTGTTTGAGTCTGTTTTCATCACCTGTTATCCAGGCTGGATTAATCTGGAAATCCTTTTTAAGTTTAATACGTTTTCTATCAAAACGATGGCCAAGAAGTAAAAGCACTTCTTCAAGAAGCTCAACCAGGTTTACTTCAGACTTGTCTTTCCGTGGCAGCCGGCTGAAACTCAACAGGCTGCCGACAATTTCTGTAATCCGCCGTATTTCCTTCTGTATCTTTTCAAGCTTAACCAAACCGTCATCATCAAGGTTTTTAAGTTTCAACAACTCCAGATAATTATTGATGATACCAAGTGGATTGTTCACTTCATGGGCCACTCCGGCCGCCAGCTCTGCTGTGTATTGGTGCTTTTCAGCCTCGGTTAGATAATCTTTCACCGAAGCACTTAAGGAGGCATCCTCCAGGGTAAGAAGAGCACCAAGGTAACTGTAATCCTCATCATGAAGGGGTAGGATTCTTGCCTTGACAAATTTAGCCTTTCCGATGGCAACTCCCTCCCAGGCCCCCTTCCCGCGATTCGAAAGTGTAGAAAGAATTTCTTCATTAATCAGAGGGTCTTGTGACAGGATAAATTCTTCCATTGCCCGGCCGACAAGGGAAGAGGGATCTGCATCAAGTATCCCGGCAGCTGAAGGGTTGGCCTGATAGACAGTACCCTCACGGTCAAAAATAATCACTCCGACAGGTAAATCATCGATAAGACTGCTGTTGTAACGCCTTAAAGCCATAAGCTGCCGTTCTTCCTCCGGTGCATTTCGGCTTTGAGTTCCCGGTGTTTCAAGCACAGCATCAAAAGCCAGGCGGTACAGACGCATCCGGTCCAGATCGGCCACCAATTCTGTACTCTTCCGATAACCGTCCTGAAGAACCGTTACCCGATCGGCTAATTCAAAAATTTCATCAAAATTCTGTGTGATATATATAATTGATTTTCCGGCCTTTCGGAAATCTGCCAATATCCTGAACAGATGAACCAGTTCCTCATCGTTCAAACGATTTGAGATTTCATCCAGTATAAGAATATCCGGAGACATGGAAAGTATCCGCGCTATTTCCACCATCTGCTGCTGGGCCACCGACAGCTCGAAGAGGGGTGCCAGAAGATCTATCTCCTGACCGAGTTCTTTCAACAATCTCCGGCTTTCTGTCAGCATTTTGCCATACCGGCGATACCCCAGCCAGGCTCCAGGCATTCTACCTGAATATATATTCTCTATTGCATTGAGAGACGGTATTATCATAATGCTCTGATAAACCATGCCGATCCCCCGGGACATGGCATCCTGAGGGGAATAAAACTGCAGGGGCCGACCCTTTAAAAGGATTTCGCCTCGCTGGGGAATGAGGTTTCCCCCGAGTATACGCATCAGTGTACTTTTTCCTGCCCGATGCTCTCCAACCAAAGCATGAATCTCTCCGGAATGAATATCCAGATCCACACCGCGAAGTGCCTCGAAACCACCGTAGGAATAGTGAATATTCCGCATCTGCAGCAGTGTCATATCCGCCATGGTTAATTCATTCCCAGTTTTTTCATTTTGTTGTACAGGGTTTTCCGATGTATATTCAGAATTTCTGCTGCAAGCTGCCTCTGCCCCCCTGATCGATCCAGAGCATCCTGTATCAACTCCCTTGTAAGATTATCCGTCGCTTCCACCAGAACGGTTCCAGTAATAGTTCTTTCCAGAACGGCCTCTGTGTATTGTTTCGGAAGATCTGAAAGACCGATACTCTTCCCCTCGCAGAAAATTACCGCTCTTTCGAGGCAGTTTTTCAGCTCACGAATGTTTCCCGGCCAGTCATGGGAGGAAAAAAGCCTCCTTGTTTTTTCATCAACTCCATCAATATTTTTATTATAGCGTTTGTTGAAAAACTTTAAGAAATAGTCGGTGAGCACAGGAACATCATCTAAACGTTCTCTTAACGGCGGAAGTTCCAGTGTGATTACTGATAGACGGTAATAGAGATCTTCCCGGAAGCTTCCCTGTTTTACCACTTCCCGGAGGTTTTTATTTGTAGCGGCAAGAACCCTTACGTTCGTTGAAATTATTTCTGATCCGCCAAGGCGTTCAAACTCTTTCTCCTGGAGAACCCGTAATAATTTGGCTTGTGTTCCGCTGTTCAGCTCTCCGATTTCGTCAAAGAAGATTGTTCCCCCGGAAGCCTGTTCAAACTTACCTTTCCTCCGCTCACGGGCATCGGTAAAAGCACCTCTTTCATGACCGAATAATTCACTTTCCATCAAGGTTTCGGGAATTGCCGCACAATTGAGTTTAATAAAGGGAGAACCTTTCCTTGAACTGCAGGCATGAATAGAATTTGCCGCCAGTTCTTTCCCGGTTCCGCTTTCCCCGGTGATAATTACAGGAACATCAGTAGGAGCTGCTTTCTCAATCAGGGTAAATATTTCTTCCATTCCCGGCGTCCGGGTCAGTATTGCCGAAAGCCCCTCTCCGCTATCCGAAGCAGAATTTTTCCCCGCGGAAATTAAGGAAATTTCCTCCAGCAGTGCCGGCATATCTATCGGTTTGGAATAGAAGTTAACCGCACCGTACTTCATGGCCTTAACAACATTGTCCACCGAAGCAAAAGCACTGATCATAATAACCGATGTCGGGCTATCTCTGGTTTTAAGGGTATTTAGAAAATCAACTCCGTTCCCGTCGGGCATTCGTATATCCAGCAGAATCAGATCAAAAGACTCTCTTTCCAACACGGCACCGGCATCAACGGTTCCTGTAGCGTACTGCGCCCGATATCCCCGGGATTCAAACAACTCCGCCAGAGAAAGGCACATTTCCACTTCATCATCAACAATCAGAATATTAAAGTCCATTCAGGGACTCAGTATCCCGCCGGCAGTATGAAAAAGCAATATTCATTCACACTAAACATTCTCCGTTTCCTGAGAAGAACTCATAGAAGGGCTCATGACATCCAGGTTGATGCCGCCGGGATGTGCATAAACTTACACGCTTAACATTTTTTGGGGCGGATCTTACACATGCCGAATATCAAAAACAATATTCACAATAAACCGTGATATTCTCTAAGTATAGTTATTCAATGAACATAAGTGGGTTTTTGTGATTTACAAAGTGTTGGCACAATTCTTGCGTGTGTATTAGAAATTCTTAAGGAGGCTTCAATGAAGCGTATTCTCTTTCTAATCCTCATCGTATCTCTCTTCGGCACCATGGCTTTTGCCAATGGCGGTTCTGATACGGCAGCTGCAGACGACACCATCGTCGTCGGTGTTTCCTTCTCAGACTATTCCACCGACCGCTGGCCCCGTGAGGCAGCACTGCTTACCGATCTCGGCCAGAAAGCCGGTGTCCAGGTTATCACTCAGGTTGCCAATCAGGATCCCAAACTGCAGAACGACCAGATTGAAAACATGATTCTCCAGGGTGCCGATGTTCTTATCATCATCGCTCAGGACGGCGACGCCGCCGCTTCCGCTGTTGATGCAGCTGCAGCTGAAGGCATTCCCACCATCGCTTACGACCGTTTGATCAAATCCGCCAACCTCTCAGCCTACCTTTCCTTCGACAACGTCGAAGTCGGCCGGGCTCAGGGCCGTGGTGTTACCAGCGTTGTAGATAGCGGCAACTTCGTTATGCTCGGCGGAAGCCCCACCGACAACAACGCCACTCTGTTCCGCCAGGGTCAGATGGAAGTTGTCCAGCCTCTCGTTGATGCCGGTAAGGTTACCATCGTTGCCGACCAATGGGTTGAGAACTGGGATCCTGCAAACGCCCTCAAAAACATGGAGAACATCCTCACCGCTCAGAGCAACAACGTTGACGCCATTGTGGCTTCCAATGATGGAACCGCTCTCGGCGCCCTTCAGGCCATGAAAGCTCAGGGCCTGGCAGGCAAAGTACCTATCTCAGGACAGGACGCCACCCTCGCCGGTTGTAAGTCCATCGTTGAAGGCGAACTCACCATGACCGTTTTCAAAGACGTTCGCAAACTCTCCCCCATGGCCATGGATATGGCCATCGCTCTTGCCAAGGGCGAAGCAGTCCCCGGTCTGACTGACTTCACCCTCGCCGAACTGACTCTGAACGACGCCCTCAAGGGTTCTGTTCCCTGTCTGTTCCTCGAAGTTGTTCAGGTTGATGCCGATAATCTGTACGATGAAGTTATCCTTACCGGATTCCAGCCCTACGACGAAGTCTACCGGGACATTCCCGAAGACCAGCGTCCTCCCCGCCCGTAGTTAATGAATCGGGGGCCGTTTGTTACAAACGGTCCCCATTTTCAGCCATGTAAACGAAAGGAAATCAAATGTCTGATGACTTTATTCTTGAAATGAACAATGTCACCAAGGAATTTCCCGGAGTCGTTGCTCTATCCGATGTGAGTTTCAACGTTAAACGCGGAGAGATTCACGGTATCTGCGGAGAGAACGGTGCCGGGAAATCCACCTTGATGAAAATACTCTCCGGTGTGTATCCCCATGAAACCTACACCGGAAAAATCGTGCTGGACGGTAAAATGATCAGCTTTGAAAAAGGAGCCATCCGGCAGGCGATTGAAAGTGGAATCTCAATCGTTTACCAGGAACTGGCTCTTAACCCCTTCTCAACCGTTGGAGAGAATATCTTCCTCGGCAGGGAACCTGTCCGCTTCGGGGATGTTATCAACTGGAACGATCTCTACGGAAGAACCAAAAAACTGCTTACCACCTATGGACTGGAAATCCCTTTCGGTGAAACCGTCGGTAATCTGGGTGTTGGTAAACAGCAGATGGTGGAGATTGCCAAGTCTCTCAGCGAAGACGCCAAAGTCCTCATCCTGGATGAACCCACCTCAGCCCTGAACCAATTCGAAGTAAACACCCTTCATGCAATCCTACGAACCCTTAAGGAAAAGGGTGTTACCTGTGTTTACATATCTCACAAACTGGAAGA
>Ga0164313_10006385_pt1 | contig 10401 bp, 6 predicted proteins | sample GuaBasSedimGuay4_FD_113735 | JGI IMG/M metagenome (GOLD analysis project Ga0164313, IMG submission 113735) | Subseafloor sediment microbial communities from Guaymas Basin, Gulf of California, Mexico - Guay4, Core 4569-4, 0-3 cm | ecosystem: Environmental > Aquatic > Marine > Hydrothermal vents >...
AACAATCATCATCCACATGGATAAAGCCTCGCTCATCCAGCAGTAATCCGGTTTCCTCTGCCGCCAGGCCATCTGTGCAGGGACGCCGGCCTACCGCCACAATCAGGCGATCCACGGTCAGTGAATGATCGTCTGCTGCATGCTCATAGTCAATCTGCACACCGTCGCTGCCGACAGCAATTGCCTTTACGCAGGCACCCAGCTGGATAGCAAGCCCCTGCCGTTGAAACAGCCGCAGTGCCGATTGTGCAATCTGCCGGTCAGCCATGGCCAGGAACTCGTCCTGCGCCTCCAGCAAGGTTACCTCTGCACCCAGTCGACGCCAGACGCTGCCCAGCTCAAGACCAATCACACCCGCACCGATTATCCCCAGCCGCTGCGGGACCCCGGTCCAGTTCAAGGCACCGGTGGAATCCACCACCGTGTCGTTATGCAACGGTGCTACCGCCAATTGCACCGGCGTTGAACCCGGTGCAAGAATCACATGCGTGGCTGCAATGGTTTGCTGATTGCCATCGTGTGCCGTGACCTGCACCTGCCGGTCAGGCAACAACTGTCCGCGCCCCGGCAACCATTCGATGCCGTTCGACTTGAACAGCCCGGCAATACCGCGGGTGAGATCATGAACGGTCTGTTCCTTGCTGCCAATCATGGCCGCGACATCCAGCGCAACACCACTGACCGAAATGCCGTGCCCGTTCATGTCCTGTGTTAATTGCTGGTACAAAGCCGAGCTTTCCAGCAAGGCCTTGGAAGGGATACAGCCCGCATTCAGGCAGGTGCCACCGAGCACCGGCTTGCCGCTCCCATCCAGCCACTCGTCAACACAGGCGACCTTCATGCCCAGCTGCGCACAGCGAATCGCGGCAACATAACCGGCGGGCCCGGCACCGATAACAATAACGTCGTAGTTATTCATCATGGCTCATATTTAGATATTCCACTTGTTCCCACGGTCCTCCGTGGTAACACATAGCTGCTATGCATTCCCACGGAGGACCGTGGGAACGAGAGATATAATAATCACAGATCCAGCAGCATGCTGGCTGGATCTTCCAGCAACTCGACAATTGTCCCGAGAAAGGTTACTGCGCTCTTGCCATCCACTATACGGTGATCATAGGTCAGCGCCAGGTACATAATCGGGCGTATCACAATGACACCGTCCTCGACTACGGGACGATCCCGGATCTTGTGCATACCAAGAATCGCACTTTGTGGCGGATTCAGGATCGGTGTTGAAAGCATGGACCCGAAGACACCGCCGTTGGTTATCGAAAACGTACCACCGGTAAGATCGTCCATGGACAATTTTCCTTCCCGGCCCTTGTTGACGAACTCGAGAATATCCGTCTCGATTTCGGCAAGGCTCATGTATTCGGCATTGCGCAGAATCGGCACGACCAGTCCACGGTCAGTACTGATGGCAACACCGATATCACAAAAACCGTGATACACGACATCATCACCATCGATAGAGGCGTTGATATCGGGATGGCGCTTCAGCGCCTCGGCAGCGGCGCGCACAAAGAAAGACATGAAGCCCAGGCGCACGCCATGACTCTTTTCAAAGGCATCACGGTGTTTTTCACGCAGCGCCTTGATCGGCGCCATATTGACCTCATTGAACGTGGTCAGCATGGCTGTGCCTTGTGTGGCCTGCAGCAAGCGTTCGGCGACACGTGCCCGCAACCGTGACATGGGAACACGCTTCTGCGGACGGTCCTCCTCGATCTCCGGCAGGCCCGGCGTCAACCGCACCACCGGGGCAGCTTCCTTTTTGGCAGCTGCCTGCTGCTGACTATCGAGATGTGACAACACATCACCCTTGCTAATCCGGCCCTGTTTTCCGGTCGCCCTGATGTCTCCGGGAGCAAGACTGTTTTCTGCGATCAGCTTGCGTACCGCCGGACCCGAACTGTGCGGCACGTCAGTCGCGCCGCTGTCAGCACTGACAGTCGCCTCAGCCGCCGGCATTACCGGCCGGGCGCTGCCATTCGCCTTGATAATGCCAATAACCTGGTCTGAAATAACCGTGTCGCCATCCATGAACAGGATTTCCTCGAGCACGCCATCTGCAGGGGCCGGCACCTCCAGCACCACCTTGTCCGTTTCAATATCAACCAGTGCTTCGTCGCGCCTGATCATATCGCCTGCCTGCTTGTGCCAGCAGACAACGACGCCATCACTGACAGATTCAGGTAATGCCGGTACTTTAATTTCAGTCGTCATCGTATCCTGCCCCCGTCACTCCTTTAAGGTAGCTGTTGCTCCAGCCCCAGCGCACTGCTCACCAGCGCCTGCTGCTGTTCCACATGCACGCTGGCATAACCGACTGCGGGCGCAGACAATGCCTCGCGACCAGTATAGACAAGTTTATTTTCAGCACCAATGACCTCTTCGAATTTATGTCGTGTGGCATACCATGCACCCTGGTTCTGGGGTTCTTCCTGACACCATACAAACTCCCTGACAGCGGGATAACGGGCCAGCTCCTGCCGCAGCAGACGCCAGGGAAACGGGTACAGCTGTTCTATCCGCACCAGGCCTATATGTTGCAGGTCCCCGGCCTGGCGGCGTTCATGCAAATCGTAGTACACCCGGCCACTGCACAATACCAGGCGGGTTAGCTGTGACAGGTCGGCCTGTTCCTGCTCGCCAATGACCGGTCGGAAGCGCCCCTGTGACAGTTCATCCATACTGGACACTGCATCCCTGTGACGTAACAGGCTTTTGGGTGCCATTACAATCAGCGGCTTGCGTAGCGGCCTGATCATCTGGCGGCGCAGCATGTGAAACATCTGCGCGGGTGTCGTTGGGTTGCACACCTGGATATTGTGATCAACACACAGTTGCAGAAAACGCTCAAGCCGTGCAGAGGAATGTTCCGGGCCCTGACCTTCATAGCCGTGCGGCAACAGCAGGGTCAGACCACTCAGACGCCCCCATTTTGCCTCTCCGGAGGTTATAAACTGGTCAACAACAACCTGGGCAACATTTGCAAAGTCACCGTATTGCGCTTCCCAGACAGTCAGCGTTTCCGGCTCGGTAGTGGCATAACCGTATTCATACGCCAGCACCGCCTCTTCTGATAACAGGGAATTGAACACCTCAAACCGGGGTTGAGCATCGGCAATGTGCTGCAATGGTGTGTAGTTTTCACCATCAATCTGGTTGTACAACACCGCATGCCGGTGAAAAAAGGTACCGCGCTCACTGTCCTGTCCTGAAATGCGTATGGCAAAACCATCATGCAGCAGACTGGCATACGCCAGTGACTCGGCAAAGCCCCAGTCCACCGGGAGCGCACCGGCCGCCATCTTGCGCCGGTCATCCATCACCTTTGCCACCCGCGGGTGTGCTTCAAACCCAGTGGGTAGTTGCTGCAAGCGCCCGGCCAGCGTCTCCAGCGTCGCCATACTCACGGTGGTATCACAGTCCTGATGCCAGCCGTGGCCCACATAGGACTTCCAGTTAACGGCAACACCGGGGTCAATCGGCTGGTCCAGCAACACCCTGGGGGTCACGCTGTTACCGGCATCCAGCTGGTCACGATAACTCCTTACCAACTGTTCCGCCATGTCCGGCGGGATAATATTTTCCTCCTCCAGGCGCTGTGCATACAGGGAAAGCGTGGTTGGCAGGGAGCGTACATCCCGGTACATCATCGGCTGGGTTGCAGCCGGCTCATCCGCTTCATTGTGTCCGTGGCGGCGGTAACACACCAGGTCAATGACCACATCTTTCCTGAACTGCATGCGATAGTCCAGCGCCACCCTTGTAATAAAGAGTACCGCCTCCGGATCATCGCCGTTAACGTGAAAGATGGGCGCGTTAACCATCTTTGCAACATCCGTGCAATACAGCGTGGAACGTGAGTCCTTGACATGGCTGGTGGTAAAACCGATCTGGTTGTTGACAACAATGTGCACCGTGCCACTGGTCGAATAGCCGCGCAGACCGGACATGTTAAATGTTTCCATCACCACACCCTGTCCGGCGAAGGCTGAATCGCCATGAATCACCACCGGTAGTATCTTGCTACCCTGCAGGTCGCCATAGCGTTGCTGGCGCGCACGCACCGACCCGTGGACAACCGGCGAGACAATTTCCAGGTGCGATGGATTAAAGGCCAGCGCCAGGTGCACCAGGCCACCAGGTGTCCGGATGTTCGATGAAAACCCCTGGTGATATTTCACGTCACCGGAGATATGCAGGTGATCATGCACATCCTCAAATTCCGAGAACAATTCCGAAGGCAATTTTCCCAGGATATTGACCAGCACATTCAAACGTCCCCGGTGTGACATGCCCATGACAATTTCCTTCACTCCCTGTGCACCCGAGCAGTCGATAAGTTCGCCCATCAGGGGAATAAGACTCTCACCACCTTCCAGTGAGAAGCGCTTCTGGCCAACGTATTTCGAATGCAGGTAACGCTCGATCCCCTCGGCCGCTGTCAGCCGTTCCAGTAACCAGCGCTGCTTTTCAATTGTCAGGTGCGGATGTGACTGCACACTTTCTAGCCGCTGCTGTATCCAGCGTTTTTCCTCAGTTGCGGAAATATGCATGTACTCCGCACCCACTGTTTCAGAGTAAGTGCGGTTGAGTAAAAACAGGATTTCTTCCAGGGTGGCCTCATCCGGGCCTACCAGTGAACCTGTCTGGAATACCGTATCGAAATCGGCTTCTGACAACTCGTGGTAATTCAGGTCCATTTCGGGTGCCAGTTCCGGTTCGGTACGGCGCAATGGATCGGTTCTGGCATATTGATGGCCGCGAAAGCGGTAGGCATTGATTAACTGGAGTACCCGTACCTGCTTGCGTTCTTGTCCAAGGCGGGCGCCCGTCATACATGCGATGCGGTGGCCACGCAGGCGCCCGGTCAGCCGTGAAAATTCCCGGCGCAATTCTGAATGCAGGATATCCCCGCTGTCCTGCCCGTTGACCTGCGGGAGGCCGTCAAAGTATTCACACCACTTTTCAGGAAGGGAGCCCGGATCACGCAACCAGGACTCGTACAGGGACTCAAGGTAAGCACCGCTGCCGCCGTCCAGCAGCGAGGTTTGCTGCAGCATATTCATCCATTGCTTGCTCATGACGCGTTGGCTCCTGCCTGGCGGACAATCATGCGTTCGATCTGGCTTCTACTACGAATATACAAGGTCTATCGCTGGCTCAATGCGTTTCTTTAGACCTGTCATACACATAAGCGTTTCAGCGGCCCGGGTTAGCTGCACATCAGCCCTGTCCGGCATCATAGGTAGCCGGCGTGGCGATGTAAACCGCAGCCCGCAATCTCGCCTCCCGATGAGATATACGGGCCAACCGTCACCGCACAGGTATCTGAAGAAGCTGCATTATTTATCCACCATGCCGATAGCATTGACTGACATCAGGCCCGCCCGGCGGGCGCATCAACAGCCCGGGCATACTCATGCAAGAAGTTGATTTAATGTAAATACCTAAGGAGTTGTGCATTTGAACCCGGTTAGCACTGCCCACATCTCAATCCCGGTCAAGACCCGTCAACAATGATGAAACTGCCACTTTCACTGCGCCTGACGACGGGATTTGTGGTCATAATGATCAGCATCCTGCTGCTCGGTGAATCACTCAACTTGCATTTCGAGCATCTGGCAGGTGTGATTACTGTCATCGCAGTGCTGGGCGCCGCCATTTCACTGTTAATCATTTCAAAAAGCCATAACCGCATTGACCTTGCATCAATGGCACCGCTACTGCTTGAATCAACCCTGGACGCACTGACAGAAGGCGTCGTCCTGCTGGATAACAGGGAGCGCATCATCATCGTAAATGCCACCTTTGCTGACATCATTGGCACCACGCCGGCTGCCCTGAAAAATATTTCCATCTCGCAGTGTGGCTGGAAATTCACAAACAGTTATGAACATGAAATGCCCTGGACAGTTGCAATCCGTGACGGCAGCCGACAGACGGGCAAACAGATGTGCCTGTCAGAGCATGCTGACCAGCAGAAAATATTTGTTGTAGACAGTGTACCGGTGAGGGACCCCGGCGGGAAAAGCAGTGGCGTCATGATCACCTTTGATGATGTCACCCGGCTGGAGGAAAAGAACGACAAGCTGGAGATCATGCTGGGCATGCTGAAGAAATCCCGTGACGAAGTCAGGCGACAGAACGAAGTGCTGCAGGAACTGGCGACGCGTGATTCACTGACCAACTGCCTTAACCGCCGATCCTTCTTTGAAAAATACAACACTGTATTCCGGGCGGCGCAACGTGACAATCACAATGTTACCTGCATCATGACAGATATTGACCTGTTCAAGTCAATCAATGACCGTCACGGCCATGCCACTGGCGACGAGGTCATCAAGCAAGTGGCTGAGGCCTTGAGCAGGGCACTGCGTTCAACAGACAGTGTATGCCGTTACGGTGGAGAAGAATTCTGCGTCATTCTGCCAGGCATGGATCTTTCACAGGCGGAAATCATGGCGGAACGCGCCCGCCGGAACATAGCGCAGCTCAATGTTATTGACGAGACAGACAACACCCCCGTTTCCATTACATCCAGCTTTGGCATTGCATCCAATGAACATCAACCGGCAAGCCTGTCCGAGCTGATTGACCGTGCAGACAAGGCCCTTTACCAGTCAAAGCATACCGGTCGCAACCGTATCACCCTCTGGAACATGGAAGAAAATGACTCCCTGCCGGATGCGGCCCCGGACATCAATATACCCTCACTCGACACTGACCGTCGGTGCAATACAGTAGCTGGCAACGTTGCTGCTCCGGAAATTATAGCTGGTCGTGACACCCTGACCGGACTGCCAAACCGGTACGAATTCCATAACAGCGTTGCCGACGCGGTACTGTCATGCCGTGCCACCGGGCAACATGCATCCATCATGATGCTCGATCTCGACATGTTCAAACGTATCAACAGTACCCACGGTTACGCTATCGGTGACGAACTGCTCAGGGTTGTCAGCGGCAGGCTCACCGATGTTCTGCGCAGTACGGATACAGTCGCACGACTGACGAATACCAGCGGCACGACCTCTATCTATCGCCTCGGCGGAGACGAGTTCGGTATCTTGCTCACCGGACTTGACTGCACCGAATTCACCGGACAAATAGTCAATCGTGTAATTGAATCAATAACGCGGCAGATTGACATACAAGACAACGAGTTTCATCTTTCGTGCAGTGTTGGCGTGAGCCTGTTCCCCGACGATGGCACGAGCACTGAGGCACTCGTGAAAAATGCCAGTACCGCACTGTACTACGCAAAACTCCAGGGGCACAACATTTCCCGGTTCTACGATGAAGACCTGAACAGGGACTCGCAAAAGAGTCTGCAATTCGAGAACGACCTGCGCCATGTTATCGAGAGAAATGAACTGGAACTGTACTACCAGCCCAAGGTTGACCTGAGCACCGGCAGGGTCAGCTCGATGGAGGCACTGGTGCGCTGGCACCACCCGGAACTGGGCATGATTCCGCCCGGCGAGTTTATACCCGTAGCTGAAGAGACCGGCCTGATTACCACAATTGGAGACTGGGTGCTGGAGTCTGCCTGCCAACAATTAAGGCGCTGGCAGGATGCCGGCTACAGTGATATTTCCGTAGCAGTTAACCTGTCTGCCGTACAATTCAGTCAGCAGGACCTGCTCAAACGAATCCTTACCACCCTGCATAAAACCGGCGTCTGTCCCGGCCAACTGGAACTCGAGATCACTGAAAGCACCATCATGCAGCATCTCGATGCAGCCGCATCGACCATGCGCGCATTACATTGTTCCGGCATGCAAATTTCCATTGACGACTTTGGAACCGGTTACTCCTCACTGAACCATTTGAAACGTTTCCCGATTAACACCGTCAAGATTGACCGTTCATTTATTCGTGACATCACTACTGATTCCGATGATGCGGCTATTGTCAGCGCCATTATTTCAATGGCCCATAGCATGGAACTCAGGGTTATTGCCGAAGGCGTCGAAACGGGCGAGCAGCTCAATGTCCTGCGAGACCTGCAATGTAATGAAATTCAGGGCTACCTGTTCAGCCCGCCAGTGCCGCCTGATGAAGCAACAGCATTGCTTGACCAGGATATAGAATCCCGTTTGCAGCCGGTCGCTTCGAGGCAATCAGTCTGCGGATGAAGCACGGAACAACCATCCAGATACGAAAAAAGGGCTGCATGAGCAGCCCTTTTTCATTCCGAAGTCGTCTTCCTTACTGGCTGTTGTCGACCATGTACTCAATAGCCCCCAGCAATTCTGCATCTGAACAGGTCATACACAGCCCCTTGGGCGGCATGGCCTTCAGGCCATTGGTTGCATTGGCAACCAGGCTGTCCATGCCCGCCGCAATGCGTGGCGCCCAGGCCGCTGTATCACCCAGTTTTGGTGCGCCCGCAGCACCCGTACCATGACAGGCCAGGCAAGTACTATTGTAAATCTCTTCACCGGATTTCGGACCAGCAGCGGCCGTCACTGCAGCAGCTGCGCCCGCTTCAGGTGCAGCTTCAGGCTCTGACTCACCGGCGATATACACTTCACCAACAGGCTTGATATTTTCTATCACAATTTCCTCTGGCTTGTAGTCGGTAACGTCACTGGTCAAATTGGAGGCAATAATGACCAGAATGATCGCAAATATGGCCAGCCCACCCATGATTATAAAAAACGTGGTAAAAAATTCTTTATCTTGACTCACTGTAATCTCCTGATTTACTTGGGAAGTACCTAGTCTTCCGACATGGCACCTGAAACGAATGCTGCCGAATTATACTGGAAACACACAACGCAGGAAATCTCGTGTAACAGCCCCGGGAGCCTGTCGGAATCAGTGACCTTCGACCATAGACCCGCCGCACAGATAGCGCTATTCTCCCTGTCCGCCCTTCGCAGGGCAATCAGCGCCCGTAGCTCAGCTGGATAGAGTACCGGCTTCCGAAGCCGGGTGTCAGAGGTTCGAATCCTCTCGGGCGCGCCATATATATCAGTGAGTTAGTTCACCTCCTTTGTTGCCTTCAGATCGGTAACGTGACCAGATCGTGACTGATCGCCTCCCAGTAGCTTCACCGCGGCACGCACATTTTCCGGTAACAGGCGCAGGTTTTCCCTCAAGACCTGCGCTGCAGCGTGCAGTTCATCTTGAGCAGCGCTACAATGTTCAGTCCACTTTTCTTTGATGTCCATACAACACGCCATACTGGAATATTACTCATTGATCGAATACTTTCATTTTAATGCCGGAATTTTTATTCACCTGTCAGCGTTTTCTGAAATAAGCCCTCCGAGGGTAGCATCACACAAAACCCAAACCGGATTAACGGGATACCGATCACAAAACTACGTCGGATGAGGTGCACGTGATTCGTACAATAGCAATTGCATCTGTCCTCCTCCTGGCCCCGGCTTCTGCAAACGATACTCCTGCCTCGAGCCGCGGTCCGGTGTCGGAGAGTGGTTCTTTTCAGGCGGTCACCTACAATATCGCGGGCCTGCCGGAGGTAATCTCAAGGTCGAGCCCAAGCCGGAATACACGGACCATTGGGCGCCTGCTCAATACCTACGATCTTGTCCTGGTGCAGGAAGATTTTTTCTACCATGATGATCTCTTGAATGCATCCCGGCACCCGTTTCGCAGCAAACCCTACGACGGGAAGTCCATAATCGGTGACGGCCTGAATCAGCTGTCGGTTTTCCCGTTTTCTCCCGTGCAACGTGAAGCCTGGTCCGATTGTAATGGATACATTTCGGCAGCGATGGACTGCTGGGCAAGCAAAGGGTTCTCATTCTCGCGTTTAAACGTGGCGCCTGGCATTGAAATCGATGTTTACAATCTGCACTTCGACGCCGGCGTCGGTATGGAAGACGATGTCGCGCGTCACAGCAATATCAAGCAACTGCTGCGACACGTACAGGCAGCTTCAGAGGGCCGGCCTGTGATAATCGGAGGTGATACGAACCTGAATTTTGGCATTGTATCGGAGGAGAAAATGCTTGAAACCTTCCGCCGACAGGGTGGCTTTCGCATTGCCTGTCGAGAAGCCAACTGCAAGCAAGAGCGCAGGGACAGGTTTTTGTTCCGTTCGGGAGATAATATTCGCCTGGATGTGATTGACTGGTCCATTCCCGCTGCATTCGTTGATGACAATGGGTACGCGCTCAGCGATCATGCACCGGTCGCGGCCACCTATCTCTGGCAGATTATCCCTTATCCGCCCGCCCCTGAAGACCTTTTTGCCTCAAACAAAAAGGCACTGCCGGTTTTCGATAATCTCCAGCCAGACGACTCACAAAACGACAGCGAAGAAACACCCGTGTGGATTAATCAGTGGGGCCACCTGCAGGCGCGCCTTTTCTAGTTGCTGCGCTTGAGCAGAAATACAGCAATGCC
>Ga0164313_10006386_pt1 | contig 10401 bp, 8 predicted proteins | sample GuaBasSedimGuay4_FD_113735 | JGI IMG/M metagenome (GOLD analysis project Ga0164313, IMG submission 113735) | Subseafloor sediment microbial communities from Guaymas Basin, Gulf of California, Mexico - Guay4, Core 4569-4, 0-3 cm | ecosystem: Environmental > Aquatic > Marine > Hydrothermal vents >...
ACTTTCCGATATACATCCCCGGACGCATCCGGATGTGTTCTTTCCAGTCTAATGAGCGTACGCTCGCTTCAGTATAATTCTCTGCCATTTTACCCATTGTCACAAAAGTAAGCAATAGCTTTTTAGCCTTAAAGAAAAACCAGGAAACTTTTTAAACGCGCGTTGTTAACATCTTTCAGCGGATTTGAAAGAGAAACACTTCCCCAGACAACCAATTTACCAGATTCAACCGATTCAACTGATTCAACTGATTCAACTGATTCAACTGATTTAACCGCTTCAACGGATATACCAAAATTATTTAAAATCAATATAAATATATCGAATAACAATAAAAAAGTATTGTAAAAAGATAAAAAGGTGTATGTTTGCAGACGAGATTACTTTAAATGATTAGAAATGGAAGAAAAAAAAATACCACTGAGTTTTCATGTGATTTATTGGATCATGAATATTATCACCGCTCTTTTTGCTATTGTGAGCATCGGGCTAATCGTGTTTTATGTGATGCTATGGACTGATTTTTTTGGCAACGACCTTCAATTGCATGTTAATCTTCCCGGCCAGGTGAATATTGTAAGTCCGGGTACCATGGAATATGGCGGCAGTACGGTGAATATCGAATTGGTAGAAGCCGTGACCCGCATACATTTTATAAACACACCCCCATCTCTTGCCAGGAATTTCATCCTGATCTTACTAGGCGTATGTGCTTTCGGGTTTTTCCTGCTATGGACTTTCAGGCAGTTTATTGTCAATGTTCGCAAAGGTTTCATCTTTACAATCAGCAATATTATATTGCTTCAACGTATTTCGTACACCCTTGTCGGTTTCTGGATATTCATGATCGTATATATGCGTACGACCTACTATTTAATATCGGCACGTGTTGAAGTAGAGAACGTTGAGATAGTAAGCGAGTTTGATAATTATCCCTGGATACTGCTTATGGCGCTGTTTCTATGGGTGTTGTCGCATATTTTTATCCGGGGGCTAAAAATTAAGGAAGAACAAGACTTAACCATATAGTCATGGCAATAATCGTAAATTTAGACGTAATGCTGGCCAAAAGGAAGATGAGCCTTACCGAACTGACTGACAAGGTCGGGATTACCATGGCTAACCTGTCTATCCTGAAGAAGGGCCATGCAAAAGCAATACGCTTTTCTACCCTCGATAAGATTTGCGAAATACTGGAATGTCAGCCAGGCGATATTCTTGAATACTCTGGAAAAGGAGATTAATAATAAAATGCAATGAAATTGAAACTGATACCCGTAGGAATATTGATATTAATGCTTTTTTCAGCTTGTAGTATTAACATCAACAAGAATAATTCATCTACCATTGAACAATGGGTCCAGAATAATGGCCATGAAATAAAAACACTCGTTCCATCCGCTAATTCGGATGACCTTGGTTTACTGAATGATATTGTAGGAAATGCATCCGTGGTTTGCCTTGGCGAAAGCAGACATGATATCCATGAGCAATTCTTGATAAAACATCGTATGGTCCGCTACCTGGTCGAAGAACTTGGATTTACAGTTTTCATCATAGAGGGAAGTTTGCCTTATAGTCGGAGAATCGACGCTTATATTTTGAACGGTGAAGGAAATATTGATGAGATCATGTCTGATATGCCAGGATGGTTTCTTTGGGATACAGCAGAAATCCTCGATATGATTCTGTGGATGAGGGATTATAATTCCAATCCGGAGAATACCGAAAAAATTCGCTTTTACGGTATTGATATTGTTGCCCCGAATGATGCTTTGAACCAGGTATTCAGTTTTATGCAAAAATATGATCAGACAGCATTTAAAGGGTTTCGGAATACTGAATATGCACAGGACTATATCAATGATGAAATGTGGCCTCAGACCCGGCAGGCATTTGAAGGGTTCTCGGATCATGAACAGCAATTACTTGATAAAAACTATCGTGATTTATATGAGCACTTTGTTCGTAATGAAGCAAATTATACGAGCCTATCATCAAGCGAAGAGTATGCCTGGGTATTACGGATGGCCTATTGTGCTCAGGAAGCAAATAAGATGTTCTCATCAAATTCAACACTTAAATTTGGGCTTACCAGAGATATGGCCATGGCACAAAATGCATTGTGGATTAAAGAACATTTAAAGGATGAGAAAATAATAGTATGGGCGCACAATGTTCATATTGCTACCGATGACTTTACCATGTCTCTTGAGGAAGGAAGTATCAAAGGGATGGGATATCACCTGAAAAAAGAATTAGGTGACGAAATGATCTCTATCGGCGCAGCCTTCAATGCTGGTGAATATCCAGAATGGAATAAATCATTTCCACCTTCCGACAGCAATTCTATCGATGGAATACTTGCAAAGTCCGGTATGGAATATGCCATGTTTGACTTGAAGAAAGATATTGAAAATGAATCTGTTAAGAATTGGATGAATAATAAGCAAGTATTAAGGGCTCAGGATTTTGAAATGTATTGTATCCCGATAAAATCCTTTGACGGCTTCTTTTTCGTTGAACATATCAGCAGGGCTATCCCAAATCAAAGATCTTCCGAAAGGTTCAGGGGCAATAATTAAGGATAGAATAGGAGCGTTTATCGTTTATTTTTTGATCAGCGAATAAAAGCTTAGCAGAAAAGGAAAGTTCGAGAGTATCAGCTGTCGCTGACGGTTTTTTCGCAATTCCTTTTCAATCCCCGACCTGATCATCATATCATAGCTTATGTTGAAAGCCTCACTAAAGTCATTTTCTTTGAAACAATTCATGCTATGATGGGCTGCCAGTAATCCACTCACAACAGCCTTGTCGATACCATGTCCCTGCAAAGGATCGGCCAGGTGTGCCGAATCACCGGCCAGTAGATACCCATCGCCACTATATGATAGCTTTTTTCCACCGATTGGAATGAAAGCACCGCTAGTATCGGTAAGCTGCCGGCTTTCGGAGAAAATATGACTCATCTTTTCTGATTGTATAAATTCCTCCAGCACCCCTTTCATGTTCAGGCTTGCCTTGCCATCCCGACCGATTTTCATTCCGAAACCTACATTAAATTCACCATCCGGCAGGGGAAAAGCCCAGAAATAACCGGGGAGATACTTTTTATCGACCCAGAAAAAATTGCTGGTGGTGTATAGATTGATACCTTCGAAATAAGCGCGCACCGCAAATACTTGCTTATGAGCTGTGGGTATTAGATTTTGAATGCACTTTTCTGCAATTGAATGAGCGCCATCTGATGCTATGATCATTTTTGCTTGCAATGATTGACCTGTCTTCTCTGATTTGATCACATGTGTCTTACCGGGAATGATCTTGTCGACTGGCCACCCTGTCAGGATATCTATGTTGGTATATTTTTTTACCAGACTGAATAAAAAGGCATCAAAAATTTCTCTTTTGATATTATACGCAGGCCAACTCCATTGATAATCGATGAACCTGCCTTTCGTCAGCATGATCCTGCTGCTGGTGATATGTTGTCGCTTTTCTAGCTTTTGAAATTCCTTTTCGAAGAAAGGGAAAGCATTTTCAAGCGCTTTGATTGCGGGACCGGGGATGGCATCCCCACAGGTTTTTCCGCGGGGAAACTCCGCTTTGTCGATCAGGGCTACCCGTAAACCACTTTGTCCCAGGCCCAGCGCTGCTGCGCAACCAGCCGGACCGGCACCGATAATGGCAATATCGTATAATTTATGATCGCTATTCGGCATCTTCCTGTTCGGGTGGTGGATATTGAGATACGGATACCCTTGTATGCGGTTCTACTTTGATGAGAAAGGAGGTGACATTTATACCGAAATGCTTTGTCGCCTTTCCGTAGCCTGTTTCTTCTTTCCCATTGATATACCAGACATCTTGCCAGCCTTCCAGGTACGGGGTCCAGTATATGGGAGTATCGGAATGGTTATGCATCATAGAGGTGTGCCGCCCGCGGTGCAAAAGGTCGATTTTTTTACCCATCACCGGCAGGTCGGCGATCTTTGTCTGCATATACGGGGCTTTCATACCTGAAAACGTACTGATGAGGTTATTCGGCGCCTCGGCAGTAACTCCCATCAGGCCGGTCACAAATGCGCCCACCACAGAAAATGGATTCTCAGGATATTCCCTCCGGTCAGTTGTACTGTTGGTGAGGTATTTAAGCATGAAAATACCATCTTCAGACCGTCCGTTTCTGAAAAAGATGTGAGGCAGGTGAGATGCGATTTCAATGATAAATCCCTCCTTGTTATTGCTATAGGTATCCAGTATGCTCTGTATCATTCTCGGATCATCGAGTGCCTTGTAATGGAGTAATGCATATGAAAAATCTGCACCATTGCCCACTGAATGACCAAAACTTCCGTCCTGGTACATGATAAGGTTGAATTTTCCTTTTTCTTCATCCCAGAATACATCTTTGATCAATGCCTCTACCTTATTGGCTTCATCCAGCCACATACTGAACCTGGGGTCATCGCTCATGTAATGATGATACCAGCTGTTTGCGGCATATTGAACCGCCAGCAGATCAACACCCAGCTGCATCTTGCCACCGGCACCTTCATGATATCCCGGGATGCCACGCTTGTCGTAATATTTATGATTATCGGGTGTGGCACCCTCCGGCAGGTTCATGATCCTGTCTCGTCCCATGATCTTGTCCGCCGAGAGCTCCCACCTTTCTACATAATTAATAAGAGTGTTTTGATAAAAATTCAGGAAAATGGGGTCGGTGATATATGTATTATCGCCGGTCCAGAGGTACATCCTGAAACAGGCATCTATCACGTCGAAGTTGGCCGGAAGATTATACCAGAAGTCCTTATCGCTCTCGTAATCTACGGGAGCCGGAACATTGTCCTTATTGATCTCCCAGTAACTGCACCAGTCCCTGGATTCGGAAATATTCTCCGCAAAGCGGAACAGCATGTTCTTATTTTCATCATCGAGTCCTAGTGCAGCTGCTCCTGTGCTCTGATGAGATACATCTCGCATACAGAAGGCATCCCTGCCGGGAAGAGCGGCCTCATACCAGGGGCCTACAACATCACCGGTTCTTACATAAGAAAGGGCGGTCTCCCTGGCCCACTTCCAGGCTTCGTTCAGCTCAGGATCGGAAGAGTTAAACTGCACCGAAGCAGTGTGTTTTATGTCTTTTATTTCCTTGCCCGGTGGAGATGAACAGGCAGTAATGAGAAGGGCTAAAATTAGAATGATGGTTCTGGGAAAGCGGGTCATTTAACTTGTTTTATGTGAATTGAGTGCTTAAAGGTATGAATTATTACGAAGCGTGGTAAAGTGTTTACTAGAAGCTACATAGGTGTCATTTAGAGTTCAAAAATGTCTAATTTATAATTTTTATGATACCTATAAGTTTAATAATATTAATTTTGCATTCTCAAAACCATCCTATGCAAAATGAAACTAAGTTAACCTTTCCCGCACTCTTTGATGAGTCGGTAAGGAAATACGGAGATGAGAATTTTCTGTCTTTCGTAGATGAAACTCCCCTGAAGTATAATGATGTAAGCAATGAGATAGATAAATTAAAAGCATTGCTCACCCTGCATGGTGTACAAAAAGGAGACAGGCTTGCTCTCTTAAGTGTGAACATGCCCAATTGGGGGATCTCGTACCTGGCTACCACCTTCCTCGGGGCAGTGATCGTTCCTATTCTGCCTGATTTTCATGAAAATGAAATCGAAAACGTTTTAAAGCACTCCGGTGCCAGTGGGATCTTTGTATCTGATAAACTCCGGGATAAAATAGAGCATCTTGATTGCAAGGATATCAGCCTTTGTATAAGAATTGAGGACTTTTCGATAATCAAATCCGGTACTGAACGTCCTGAGGCCTCTGTTCCTGAGAATTCAGAAGTTGCAGAGGATAGTCTTGCAACCATTATCTATACCTCAGGCACTACCGGAAAATCCAAGGGCGTGATGCTGAGCCATAAGAATATTTGTTCCAATGCAATGTCGTGTAGGCGACTTCAGAATATTACAGTTGGCGACAGGATGCTATCCATATTGCCACTATCGCATGTATTGGAAAATACGCTTGGTCTCATACTTCCCATGATCGGCGGTGGATGTACTTATTACCTGCCGAAGGCTCCGACCCCGGCCGTGCTATTGCCGGCTATGCAGAAAGTGAGGCCAACAATAATGCTGTCCGTTCCACTCATCATCGAAAAGATATTCAAATTGCGTGTTCGTCCTAAATTAACCAAATCACCGGTCTTACGGACAATGTACAATATCCGTCCTGTCAGGAAAGTTTTGCACCGGGTTGCAGGGAAGAAGTTATACAAGAGCTTTGGCGGTGAATTGAAATTTTTCGGCATTGGCGGCGCTAAGCTGGATGCCACCGTAGAGCAGTTTCTTATCGATGCGAAATTTCCTTATGCGATTGGCTACGGCCTTACGGAAACCGCGCCACTGCTGGCCGGTGCCAATCCCGGTTACGGACGCCTGCAGTCGACAGGGCCTGCCATTGACGGTGTCGAAATTAAGATCAACGAGCCCGACAGTATTACAGGCGAAGGCGAGATCTGGGCCAGGGGCGACAATGTGATGCTTGGTTATTATAATGAGCCTGAAATAACTGCCCAAGTGCTGACCGAGGATGGATGGTTCAAGACCGGCGACCTGGGATCATTTGATGAGAATAATTACCTCTATATTAAGGGCCGCCTGAAGAATATGATTGTTGGCTCCAGCGGGGAGAATGTATACCCGGAAGAGATCGAGTCGGTGATCAACAATTTTCGTCATGTGGTAGAATCAGTAGTGGTTGAGCAAAAAGGCCGTTTGGTTGCTCTGGTGCATTTCAACAGGGAGGAAGTCGAAGCCCGCTATAAAAATCTGAAAGAAGAGATCTCAGAACAGATCGACACTAAGATCGAGGAACTTCGCAATGAGTTGCATGAGTATGTCAATGCACGTGTGAATAAATTCTCACAACTGAAAGCAGTGGTTGTTCATGTAGAGCCCTTTGAAAAAACTGCTACACATAAGATCAAGCGCTTTGTTTACGCTTAATTAAATTATTCCTCGCGGCTTCCGCGAGCGCCATAGCTACTCAGCGGAGGCGCTGCCGCGAGGTTTCCCAATAAGCTCCCCTGAATTTCAGGGGAGATGTACCGCTTTGGCGGGACAGAGGGGGCTTAAAAATTCTATTATTTCTTGATTCTCTTTCGAATCGCCAGTGCCAGGAAGCCCGGTGGTGCCATAATAATGGTGGGTAGGGTAGACTCAAACGGGCGTGGTGTTCCCTTCAGACTGTGTACCAGGTAAACAAGAATGATCGTAGTTATTGATACAGCCAGTGTTGCTGTTGCAACAGCAAGATAGCGGTTCTCTATTTTTACCGCAATGGTATCAAGAATCTTAATTAGAATTCCACCGAAAAGGAAAGTATAGGCTGCTTGTTTCATGGCAGCAGTGGTGGCCGGCCACCACCCGTAGCTCATATTGATAAACCATACGATGGCGCCCATTACAATTGCACCCGCCAGTCCCATCTTCAGGTTAATGAAGCGGTTGAGAAATTCAATGACCGGGTGTGGCGTGTGGGGCATGAGGTTTAAAACTTCTTTTTCTTTTTCTTGTTGAAACCACCATTCCTCCGTGGAGGTCTTTGGGCCTTTGGATCCCATTCGGGGCCCTTCCCAAGCTCTGCCGGCAAGGGGATTTTTATAATTTCTTTCCCGATAAGGCCTTCGATCTTCTTCAGCTTATACATATCGTCGCGGTTCACCAGCGTGAGCGCGATACCGGTGGTCTCTGCCCTTGCAGTACGTCCTACGCGGTGTACATAGTCTTCAGCATCCTGAGGAGCGTCATAATTGATAATCAGGTTGATGTCCTTGATATCGATGCCACGGCTCATAACATCTGTTGCTACCAGCACCCTGATCTGTCTTGCTCTGAATTTCCCCAGAACCTCTTCACGATCAGTTTGTTTCAGATCGGAGGAGATGGGTGCAACCTTGTAGTCGCCACCCCTGAGGGCACGGGCTACTTCGGCCACTTTTATCTTGGTTGAACAAAAAATAAGAATACTCTTGCATTCGGGCTTGTTGGCTATAAGACCTTTGATAAGTGGTGTTTTCTGATCATCGTTAGCCAGGTAAACAGCCTGCAGCACCCCTTCCGGGGGCTTAGCGATCTCGATGCTGACTTCAGCCGGATTCTCGAGGATCTTCGACGCCAGTTTTCTGATCTCTGGATCCATGGTGGCACTGAACATCAGGGTCTGCCTCTTCTTTGGAAGATAGTTGATGATCTTCATGATATCGTCGTGGAAACCGATGTCGAGCATGCGGTCAGCCTCGTCGAGCACCAGGTATTCCAGGTCTTCAAATTTCACATAACCCATAGCCAGGTGTGCAATGAGTTTGCCGGGTGTGGCCACGATCACATCTGCACCTGAGCTTAATGACTTTCTTTCCTGCTCCCATTCCTTGCCATCGCCACCGCCATAGATGGGGATAGAAGATATATCGGAGAAATATCCGAAGCCATTAAATTGCTGGTCGATCTGGAGGGCCAGCTCACGAGTGGGAACAATAATCAGTGCCCTGGTCTTGTGATCACCTGCCTTTGAGATCGTATTCAGTATAGGGAGGATGAATGCTGCAGTTTTTCCTGTTCCCGTTTGGGCGCAGCCAATCAGGTCGCTCCCTTCAATGATAAGAGGGATAGCCTTGTCTTGTATGGGTGTGGCCTTCTCGAATCCCATATATGATATGGCTTCAATCAGTTGCTCGTTTAACCCGAATTCAGTAAAATTCATGTTTAGTTTTTACTTGTCGTCTTTTGCTTCCTTGAGTTTCTTCAGCACCTCTTCCTGCACTGCTTTCGGTGTAGGATCGTACTGATGGAACTCCATGGAGTAGTTCGCTCTGCCACTGGAAAGGTTGCGTAACTGTGTGGCATATCCAAACATTTGAGACAAAGGTACAAAACCATTTACTTTCTGGGAACCTTTACGATGACGGCGCATGGATTCTATCTTGCCACGCTTCCTGTTCAGGTTGCCCACGATCTCACCAATATAATCATCAGGCGTATTTACCTCCAGTTTCATCATTGGCTCGAGAAGTATGGGGATGGCTTTTATAAATCCTTGCTTGAAGCAAAGAGCTGCACAGGTCTGGAAGGCCATATCAGAAGAATCCACGGCGTGATGGCCACCATCGATAAGCACAACTTTTACATCAATAATAGGAAATCCTGATATGATCCCTTTTTCAAGTGTCTTGCGGATACCTTTATCCACGGAAGAAATAAACTCTTGTGGGATAGCTCCACCCTTGATCTGGTTCACAAATTCATAACCCTTTGCGGGGTTGGGCTCCAGGCGCATCACTATGTGTGCAAATTGACCTCTACCACCGGTTTGCTTGGAGTGTTTGTAATTGGATTCAACCTCGTTGGTAAAGGTTTCCCTGTAAGCAACAGCAGGCTCTCCGAAAACAACACCAACACCAAATTCCTCTTTAATGCGGTCCATGATAATTTCCAGGTGGAGTTCTCCCATGCCGGAAGCAATGGTTTCTTCAGTTTCATGGTCAAAACGTACATTGAATGAGGGATCCTCATTAGCCAGCTTGGCCAGTGCTTCGCCCAATTTTCCCTGGTCCTTGCGGGTTTCGGGGTTTATTTTAATTTCGATCACTGAAGGTGGGATGTGAATATTTTCCAACAGCAGCGGGTTGGCGATATCGCAAAGCGTATCACCTGTTTTTGTTGCTTTCATCCCAATCAGGGCAACGATGTCACCGGCACCTGCCGTTTTGATCTCCTCCCTGTCTTTGGCACGTATCCTGAAAATCCTTCCGATCCTTTCCTTCTTACCTTTGGTGGAATTGTAAATCTGCATACCGTTCTTTAACTCCCCGGAGAAGATCCGGACAAATGTCTGCTGTCCAACAAAAGGATCGTTGATCAGCTTAAATGCCAGTGCTGAGAAAGGCTCATTTTTAGAGGGGTTCCGGGTGTGCGATTTTTCTTCGTCATCAATGTCCGTTCCAACAACAACACCAACATCAATGGGTGAAGGCATATAGTCCACCACTGCGTCGAGCAAAAGTTGGATTCCTTTATTTTTATATGCTGCTCCACAGAATACAGGAGTGATCAGCAGTTTTAATGTTGCTTCCCTGGCCGCTGATTTAAGTAATTCCACCGGCACTTCCTGGTCGTCGAGGTATAATTCAGCGATCTCGTCATTGAAATCTGAAAGTTTCTCAATCAATTGGTTCCTGACAGTTTCTACCTGTGATGTATATTCTTCCGGGATATCAATCTCGCCCCGCTCAAATTCATGGAAGGTATAAGCCCTTCTCTCAATAATATCAATGGTTCCCAGAAAATTGTCTTCTGCACCCATGGGCAGCTG